>Ga0209986_10002647_pt1 | contig 16242 bp, 15 predicted proteins | sample BlataG_FD_183168 | JGI IMG/M metagenome (GOLD analysis project Ga0209986, IMG submission 183168) | Deep subsurface microbial communities from Black Sea to uncover new lineages of life (NeLLi) - Black_00105 metaG (SPAdes) (version 2) | ecosystem: Environmental > Aquatic > Marine > Oceanic >...
TATCAATGACATTCTTCAAATCGTAATAACATGAATAAGGCTTTATAATTCTACTTCCCACTTCACCGTTGCACTATATGTACAGATCATTACCCATTGGGTGAACCAAACCTTTTATCTACGGTAAGAATACCCCTTAACACCTACCTCCAGGCGTAGCAATGCTTCGTAGCCCTTCGAACGAAAGGGCGATTTGTTACTTTTATAACTAAGGCAAAGGTTACACCCAGTAGTATTTCTATTAGTTTAGCATCATTCTAGACGTATAATTCAGACCACCAGATCAGATTTTTCGACCGCCCCCCTTTGAGGATTCCTGCCCTACCGTAATTTGCGTGTAGCCTCGTCCCGAACTTGCTCGGCCTGCTTTTTTGCCTTCTTATAGGCTTCATCTGCTTCCTTCTTAGCCTGCTTATCTACGGCCCGTTTCTTAGCCTCTTTGTAGATTTCATCCGCTTGCTTCTTAGCCTCTTTGTAGATTTCATCTGCTTGCTTCTTAGCCTCTTTGTAGATTTCATCTGCGTCTTCAATAGCCTCTCGTGATTTGGTTTGAGTCTCGAGATAGTCTGCATCGGCTTTGTCGTAAGAAGTGCGGAAGACCACGAAAGCTTCGGCTGTAATCGCTTCACGGAGTTTCTTGGCTTGCTCTAGGGCCTCCTTATGGGCTTTATCTGCTTCCTCTTTGGCCTGTTTATCAACAGCTATTTTCTTTGCCTCTTTATAGACTTCATCCACTTGCTTCTTAGCCTCTTTATATGCCTGAGATGCTCGTGCCCAAGTCACATCACATACTTTAGTTGCTTCAGTATGACCCTTGGCCCTAGCATCCAGTCGTTGTGTTTCTGTTTCCGACTTCCTTTCCATCTCAAACCTCCTCTATCATATTGTTTTGCCATTTAATGAATAAGTCAGTCATTTTAAATCTCGTTATTATTGTCATCATCCCAATTCCATTCTAGGATTAGGAATACCCAATGTCAATAAATATGCTTCGATACCTGATTTTGAATTAAGCACATATTCATAAACATTAACCTCTGCAACCTTTCTAACCCACAGTTTCCAAATTCCTATACAACCTCAAGATGGCTGTCTGGGCTGGCAATGGTAGCGCTTGAAGTCCAGGCTCGGTAACCTGGAGCTTCACCAATGGACTATGACTGGTAATGTTCCATCTTACACAATAGTCCAGACGGTGCAGCAGCTAACCAAAGCTTGCTTTATTCAATAGGGAACGTCTCGTACGGTCATTCAGTGCATAACCGATGGTCTATCTAAAATAGGAATTCTCTCAGAACTTGTCTCTGCGAAGCAAGTGTTCAAGCCCTCTACCTTGAAATAAAGGTAGAGGGCTTTTCTTTTTTAGCAATGTCCCTCTGCCGAATGGGAGAGGATACACGTGCTAGGTTATCAGATATCACAAAAGAGGCAATTGTTGGGTAATACTTGCTTTGTACAGCTACAGAGGTTAAAAAAAGAGGGTCGAGATGAAGTCTCGGCCCTCTTATACTTGGTTTACCACTAGAAATGAAATAATGCAGGTTGCTCTGCTTTCCTCCTAGCCGCCTCTTCTTCCTTCTTTTGCCGTCTCTCCGCTCGGTCTTTATCCAGCCTTGCCTGGGTTCCCTCTCGATAGAGCCAGTCCTTTAGCCTCTGGAGCTCCTGCATCTGCTCATCATTCAGGCTGTCCACGGCGATATCCGCTGGCATCTCGTTCTTGCCCCAGCGGCGGTAGACCTTGGTAGCGATATAAAGGTATATCTGCCCCCGGTCGTGGTCCATCGGCTGGGTCAAAGCAGCCGCGTAGAGATAAGCACAAGCCTCTGCATCTGTACCGGTCGGCTCCTCTCCTTTGAGCACCTTGCGTTGGACAGCCGCAAAGGATAGAGTTTTACCCGGCACAGGGTGTTACGAATCGGCGGCGTCTCGAAAAACGCATTATTCAAAAGGTGCGTCCATCGTGTAATATCCGTAATGATTATACAGTGTGATTTTGATGGTACCATTATTAAAAACAATCTCAGTGTTCTGATTAGAGAGAAATATGCCTGTAGTGACTGGCAAAGGATTGACTCAGACTATCTTCATGGCCATATAACTGTTGAGCAGAGCAATAAACTACAGTTTGCACTCATTAAAGAACCTAAGGAGAGACTGCAAGCGTTCGTTCGCCAGCACATTGAGTTGAGACCTAGCTTTGTCGAGTTCATCAGATATTGTCAGGAGAGCGCTATCCCTTTTGCTATCGTTAGTAGTGGACTTGATTTTTACATTGAGCCTGTATTAGTAGAGATTGGTATGCCAGATTTAGAATTACACTGTGGGCGAACTTCCTTCAGCCGCGGTGGTATTGACGTAGCCTATTATGATCCCGTGGGAAACATCGTCAGCGAGGGGTTCAAGAAGAAATATTTAACCTGGCTCAAGGAGCGGGGCACGAATATCATCTATTTGGGAGATGGGCTCTCTGATTTGGAGGCGGCACGTCAGGCTGACCATGTATTTGCCACGGGCCATTTGCTAGAATTGCTAAGCACACACTCAATTGCCTGCAGTGCTTTTTCTGATTTTTACGATTTACAGCGCCAAATTCGCCTTCTTTGATACTTCAGTGCTTTCGTTCAAGTTGTACTGGCACTTCCGGATAGTCGGCCACTACAGCTTTAGTCTGTGCTTATGCTTCGAGGCGCGCTCCAATGACGGTTGCATTTTCATATTCCATTAGTAAAGTCTCAATAAGCTTCTTAACAGAGATGATTTTATCTATCCTATAGGTATTAGCCCCGGCAAAGGCAAATCCTTTTTCAAGTATGCCCTTTTTGGCATTAGTCAAGGCAGCACAAATACAGTACGGCGAACTGTCAACATCGCAGGTCTTCAGACACTTCCAGGGGCATTTGATTGGTTTTTTAATTCCCTCTGTTATCTCCTCAAGAAACCTGTTCTTTATGGCTCTTCCCGGCAATCCAACTGGGCTATCAATTATAGTAAGGTCCTCTTTTTTACACTTTACATATGCCTCCTTAAATTGTATGGAAGCATCGCACTCGTGAGTTGCCACAAACCTGGTTGCCATCTGTACTCCCTGAGCTCCTAATTGGATAAATTTATGAATGTCAGCACCTGTATACACACCCCCGGCAGCGATTACGGGGATACTTTTATTAAAATATTGCTCATGGGGCTTTATCACAGAGATTACTTCCGGCAGTATCTTTTCCAATGCATAGTCAGGGTTATTGATCTGCTCCTTTTTAAATCCGAGGTGCCCACCGGCTAATGGACCCTCAACAACCACAGCATCAGGTACATGATTGTAGTGCCTCACCCAATATTGAAATATCAACTTTGCCGCTCTGGCAGAAGATACTATTGGAACAACTTTAACTGCAGCTTTTCTCAATCCATTCGGTAACAATGTATTAGGAATCTTTAGTGGAAGGCCGGCACCAAGGAAAACCAAATCTGCGCCTTCATCCACTGCAACTTGTAGAAGGTCATAGTAATCCGTAAGGGCTACCATTATGTTAATGCCAATAATACCAGTAGTCATCTCCCTCGCCTTTTTTACTTCTCTCCTTAAGGCTCTTTGGTTGGCTTCCTTGAAGTTTCTGTCAAAATCAGGCTCAAGCATACCGATTCCTGCCGCGGAAATAACACCGATACCACCTTCGTTGGCAACAGCCGAGGCTAGACCTGATAAAGAAATGCCAACGCCCATCCCTCCTTGAACGATTGGTATACTTGACTCCAAATCACCTATTTGCAGTTTTGGTATTTGCCTAAGACCCATACATTACATTCCTTCAATCAGGATATATTGTTTTGCCCATTCTTCAATATCATTGCTTTTGCTTTCTCTCGCTCCGTTGGATATCACGGGTCTGGCGAAGGGACTTGACTCCAAAATACAGTGCTACTGCGACAGCGGCCAGAGTGACGCCTGCTGCAATGGCATCCATCAATATTGGAATCTCCATGCCAATATTATACCACTACTGAAAGTCGGAAAAGAAAACAAAGGTTCGGCAATTATTGAGAATTGTGTACCTCTGTCGGCCTCACACATATCTTGGATATGCAACAGACTTGCATTCTGTCTCACATAGTACATCAGCTTGAAATGCTACCCTGAACAAATTAGCGTTTTGTTCAGGGTAGTAAACGACTGACGAAAGCAAGTTAAACTATTGGTTATAGGCAGACAAAAAGAGGATGATAAGTCGATGAAAAGGGGACTAGAAGATAACGGAAAGACGACGAAAATAATTTCTCCATTTTTATATACGATAATCGTGTATGTTGCGTATTAGGTAAAGATTGCCTATGTACTCGCAGACTATACTCTTCTTGACCTTTTTACCCCACGCCATCGCCTACTGCATCGATTCTCATCCTACGATCGTCATCTAGTTTGCCACAAGTATCGATGGCACTATCTGATGTTAAACGCCTACAAGTGGCAACGGCTGTAGCCAAGTCAAATAACCACACCAGTCATCCACATTCCTGAGTATGATGGCTGGTTTAACGGAGAATAACTTGACTTTTTTTATTGGCCGAAAGCAAAAAGGAGGGTGATACCATGACCATTGAGGAATTAGCCAAGAGGTTTGTAATTTTGGCAAGCAAACCAACTTTGTTAAAGGCTGAACACGAGGAGGCCAGGGAATTGATGCGACAACTGAAGAAAGCAGGCATGAGTAATGAAGAGATATCTAAGCTGTCGAAAGGCAAGTGGACACCATCCACCGTAAAATTCTATACGCCAGGGATTAGGGCAGCTCACCCCAGCCCATGGCAGGATGCTATAAGCCTTTTGGATACCCTTATATCCACAGATATGACCTTGGATGATGTTACGACGGCACTAACAGTACATCAAAACCTTAAGGAACAGGAGCTAACGCTAAGCCAAATAGTTGAGTTATTGCTTGCTGCTGATTCCGCCTCTGCTGACCTAGGCACGCTGGTTAGTATGCACGAAGGGCTGAAGGAATCTGGGCTTTCATTTAAGAATATAGTGGAGACCCTATCACTCAAGAAAGAACTTGAAAGAATAAACTTGAGTCTGGACTGTCTAGTGCCACTGGTCGAACTCACCAAAAACTATGGTGAGCCTCGGCAGATAATTGAAGCCTTATCACAGTATGCCTCACTTGTGGAGCTAAAGGAACAAATCACAGTAACTAATGATGGTCTTGAGACCATAAATCAGCAGCTGACTTCCGCACGCCAGCAGCTTGAGGAGACTGAGAATAAGCTATCACAAATGAAAGAGCCTCTCCAAGCTTACCAAGAAGTAACAAGGCTGGGGTTTGGGGAATCAGAACTTCGTGAATTATCAAATTTGGCTCAGAAGCATGGCACCGTGAAAAAAGTGATCAATGCAGTTGAAGCTTATACCGATTACACCGAAATCGCTGACAAGGTTAATAAAGCAAAAGCTAACCTAGCTAACGTACAAGCCAAGATTGGTGAACTGGAAACATCTCATAGCCATCTGAAGACGGCAACCACTATGTGCGATACCCTTATCCATCAATACAAGTTCGGATTAGATGCGATCTCCACGATATTCTGTGCAGCTAAAGAGTATGGGGGGCCCTTAGATGTGCTCAAGGCCATTGAGGCGTACGGCAAGCTCATGGTTTTGCAAGATGAGCTCAACAGACTCGAAGGCGAGATTTCGAAGCACAGACAACTTCTTGCACAACTGCAAGGCGAATACCAGGTGGCCTTAGACAATCTTGATTCACTAAATGCCAGAGCTTTGGAAGTTGGTGCTGAGGTAGGTAAGGTAGAGGGCGAACTAGCGGCTAGCATGCAGTGGAGGCAAGTAATGAATTTAATCAAGGATCCGGTAACAGCTGACTACGCTCACCACAGTCCTGTGGCACTGCTACTAGCAGTGGCTGTACATAAGTGGGTGTCCATCAATGAAGGAAAGTTTAAGTCTACGTACGATATCAAATGCGGTTTAGAGAGTTTAATAAAGCAACTGGGTGGTGTCTGGTGACAATGTTTCAGGATGTATACCTTAGATTTGACCAGGATTTAGAAGAGGTGAGCAAGCAGGCCAAGACTATGCTGACTGAGTTGAACGAACTTGAAACAAGTATGGTTATCAGTCCGGTAGAAATAGTAGGTAAAAGACTTCTGGCAATTGCCTATTGGATTGCGAGGTCAGCACTAGCACTGTATGAAGAACATGGCCGCAAAGGTTATATGTGTGTAGTAATTATGGAGAATGGTAAATTAGTCCCCTACTGGTTTGAAGATAAGCGTATAGTAGCAAATAAGAATTGGTGGAAATCTCAGGGCATGATGATGCTGTCGGTACAAGAAGCTCTTAGTATTATTCAAGGGTTAATGGGCAAAATAACTTTGGGTAACTGGGTAGATGTGGTTAGCTGGATTAATAGACATGGTGTATAGCCGGATTCATTATTGAAAAATTACGAATAGGTTTAGTTCATAGGTAAAGGAAACGGGAATGAACCCAAGTACCACGCAATTCAATAGTAAGTTAGCTGCCTTAAGTTTGGATGATCTCATCCGTCGCTACGAGATGAGTAACCGCGCTGACGGAAAAAGCCCAAGGACAATAAGCTGGTATACCGATATGCTCACATTATTCTCTCACTACCTTAAAGAGAAGCTACATCAGCATGGCATTGGCTTCTGAGTTGAAGGTTAACTGGGCGAAATTGATTGCCTGGGAAGCAGGAAGGGGCATTACCCCTTCCAAAGAGGTGTGCGACAAATTGAGGGCTATGCTAGAAGGCCACACACTATAAGGTTGCTCAGGTCTTTTCCTTTGTCCTTGCCTTGAGGATGGCCAAGGCTATCTCCTGATGCAAGTCCTCTGGCTCCAAAGCCTCATCTCCGTTTAGGAGTTCCAAAATCCTCGCCTCTGCCTTTTCTTCAGGCTTGTTGTGGGGCTTGTCCTCAAGTAGTTCCATGGCTTGTTTCATATCCTGTGCGGTTACATTGGCATACCTCATAGTAACCTCTAGGCTTTCGTGTCCGAGTGCTGTCTGGACGGCCCGGGGATTGGCTCCCCGTTCAAACAGTGTTGTGCCTACATAATGTCTCAGGGAATGGGTATGTAAATGCGGGACTCCAGCCTTTTGCGCCCATTTCCCTATCTTCATTGAGATAGTCTTGGCGGCCAAACCGAATATACTTTCATCGTGAGGCTTGCCTTTAATAAATGTGGCCAGTTTATCCCGGATAATGGGGTTCAAGCTCACGGCTCTGTCTTTTGCTCCCTTTCCGGCTCTCACAATGAGTACCGCGTTATCCCCGTCAAGGTGGATATCCCCTACAGTGAGTTTAGCCAATTCCCCCCGTCTCAATCCTGTCATTCTGGCCGTCTCAATGAGTAATACATCCCTACCTATGCTTTTCTTGTGGCTCTTCTTGCCCTTTATTCCATCTATCAAGCGGTCAATATCCTCACCGGGGACATACTGAGGAAGTATTTTAGGCACTCTTATTTTTAAGGGAAGTTTCTCACCACTATACCAGTGAAAGAAGGCACTCAAGACATAGCTATATCGTGCTTTGGTATTGAGCTTTCGGTCTTTGAATTGCGTTAAGAATTGCACTGCTAATTCAGTGCTGGGTGGGAATTGCCCCAAGAAGGCCTTAAACTTATCTAGTAGTCTCTGTGCCTCACGGAGAGACTTTGGCGTGTGAGTGTTTGTTATCAAGTTGTAGTAGTCGGCAAATAATTGGTCTTGGTCTTATTATCCATCTTTCTACGCCCTTCCTCTCCCAGAAGCATCATTAAAAGCTCACGAATAGGTAGCTCCTCAGAAATCGGAGACTTAGTGGGCCATTCTGGACTCGAACCAGAGACCTCAGTCTTATCAGGACTGCGCTCTAACCAACTGAGCTAATGGCCCATACAAATCAGCCTTTATTTTAAAGAATAATCATACAAAAATCAAGCTAGCCTGCTTTGCCCCTCATCCCCAAGTGGGCGAAAGCCAAGTTGACCAAACCAACGAAGTCAACTATGGCAAAGATGATAGTGCGGCTGGAAGAGGTATCCAAGATAAATTCATTGAGTAGCAGCCCAAGCGTGCCGATAGCAATCAAAGCAAAACCGCTGATCTTAATGAACTCTCTAAGCTTATCGGGCAAATTCCTCTACTCTAAATAAATAGACCTTAACCCCTGGATAGCGGAAGGAAGAGAATTGCACCGATTTATTAGATCGGCGACCGACCTAGGAGACTCAGGCATTACTGCCCGGCTTATCTCCCTAGAAAGGAGGTGATCCAGCCGCAGCTTCCGCTACGGCTACCTTGTTACGACTTCGTCCCAATCATCGGCCCCACCCTCGGCGACTACCTCCCCGATAAATCAGGGATAGCCCATCGACTTCAGGTATTGCCAACTTTCATGACGTGACGGGCGGTGTGTACAAGGCCCGAGAACGTATTCACCGCAGTATGCTGACCTGCGGTTACTAGCAACTCCGACTTCATGCAGGCGAGTTTCAGCCTACAATCCGAACTGAGGATGGTTTTATGGGATTAGCTCCAGATCGCTCTATTGCTACCCATTGTACCACCCATTGTAGCGTGTGTGTAGCCCAAGGCATAAGGGCCGTGCTGACTTGACGTCATCCCCACCTTCCTCTCCGTTTTGCGGGGCAGTCTCGCCAGAGAATACAACTGGCAACGAGGGTTGCGCTCGTTGCTGGACTTAACCGAACACCTCACGGCACGAGCTGACGACAGCCATGCAGCACCTGTGTCGGCTCCTGACTTAACAGGTGGTTCCCCTTTCAGGTCACTACTTCCGACATGTCAAGCCTTGGTAAGGTTCTTCGCGTTGCATCGAATTAAACCACACGCTCCGCTGCTTGTGCGGGCCCCCGTCAATTCCTTTGAGTTTTAGCCTTGCGGCCGTAGTTCCCAGGCGGGACACTTAAAGCGTTAGCTTCGGCACAGAGAGGGTCGATACTCCCTATACCTAGTGTCCATAGTTTATAGCGTGGACTACCAGGGTATCTAATCCTGTTTGCTCCCCACGCTTTCGGGCCTCAGCGTCAGCAACAGCCCAGGAGGCCGCCTTCGCCACTGGTGTTCCTCCCGATATCTACGCATTTCACCACTACACCGGGAATTCCACCTCCCCCTGCTGCTCTCTAGCCCAACAGTATCGAATAGTCCCTCCCAGTTGAGCCGGGAGATTTTATATTCGACTTGAAAAGCCGCCTGCACCCTCTTTACACCCAGTAAATCCGGATAACGCTTGCCACCTACGTATTACCGCGGCTGCTGGCACGTAGTTAGCCGTGACTTCTTCCCCAGGTACCGTCATTATTCTTCCCTGAGAAAAGGGGTTTACAACCCGAAGGCCTTCTTCCCCCACGCGGCGTCGCTGTGTCAGGCTTTCGCCCATTGCACAATATTCCTTGCTGCTGCCTCCCGTAGGAGTCTGGGCCGTATCTCAATCCCAGTGTGGCTGACCATCCTCTCAAACCAGCTACCGATCATCGCCTTGGTAAGCCATTACCCTACCAACTAACTAATCGGACGCAAGCCCATCCTCAAGCGCCCTAAGGCTTTAATGATGAAGCATTAACTCCATCACCACATAGGTATTAGCTCCAATTTCTCAGAGTTATCCCCTACTTGAGGGTAGGTTACTTACGCGTTACTCACCCGTTTGCCACTATCCCGATAAATCGGGACCGTTCGACTTGCATGCATAAAGCACGCCGCCAGCGTTTATCCTGAGCCGGGATCAAACTCTCCAAAATCAACTCTGCTTAAACCTTCCTTCCGCTATCCAGTTGTTAAGGTACTAATACTTCCTCAGAAGCATATAAATGATAGCATAAGTATAAATCCCTTGTCAAGACACAATATTTATTGTGTTTAGCCTATAGACTTAATTTCATTATATTTATAATACTTTGTGAAGCCAAAATTGCATCTTACCCTCTTGGTAAAATCGTCTCCTTTCATTGATGGGTAAACCTAAAGAGGGGGTTGAAAACCCATCAAACAAGGACTACCACAGGGTTGGCTGAGGAGGTTTTTCCTTATTATAGGGCAGACCGAGGTGCTGATAGGCAAGCTGGGTGGCTACTCGGCCACGAGGGGTCCGCTCCAGGAATCCCAATTGTAGAAGATAAGGCTCGTAGACATCCATAATAGTATCTGGATGCTCACTGATGGAGGCAGCAATGGTATCCAGTCCCACCGGACCGCCATTAAACTTGTCAATAATAGTATGTAGCACCTTATGGTCTATCTCATCCAAGCCTATGGGGTCGACTTCAAGCTTGGATAATGCCTCAACTGCTACCGATTGGGTGGCTATACCATCTGCCATTACTTGAGCATAGTCTCTGACTCGCTTGAGCAGTCGGTTAGCCACGCGCGGTGTGCCTCTAGCCCGGCGGGCTATTTCCTCCAGCCCTCCACCCTCAGCCTTTACCTGGAGAATGCGGGCTGAGCGTTTGAGGATGGCTTCTATGGATGCTTGGTCGTAGAAATCAAGGCGGTAGACAGCGCCAAATCGGTCCCGGAGGGGTGGACTGAGCAGGGCAAAGCGGGTAGTGGCACCAATCAGGGTGAAGGCGGGTAGGTTTAGTCGCAGGCTTTTGGCACCAGCCCCCTTGCCTATGATAATGTTCAAAGCAAAGTCTTCCATAGCCGGGTATAATATCTCCTCTACGGCACTATTGAGGCGGTGGACTTCATCGATAAAGAGTACATCCTGACTACGGAGGTTGGTTAAGATAGCCGCCAGGTCTCCAGTTCGCTCTATGGCTGGGCCGGAGGTAATCCTGATATTGATCCCCATCTCAGCAGCTATGATATAAGCCAGAGTGGTCTTGCCCAGACCAGGTGGACCATAGAGTAGTATATGGTCCAGTGCCTCACCTCTGCCTTTGGCAGCAGTAATGGCTATGTTCAAGTTGTCCTTGATCCTGACCTGCCCGATGAACTCATCAAGTCGCCGTGGTCGCAGGCTGGTATCAAGTGGTATGTCCTCAGCAGTGGGCTTACCCGATATAATGCGAGCTATCTTGACCTCACCCCCTTATCGCCTTATTAAGGGAGAAATTTTCATCCGCCAGAGCCTATTATAGCATACTGTCAAGAGAAACGACTGCCCGTATGCCCAACGACTACCTCTGCGGCTCAATAATCACCTTGATCGAGTTCTGGGCGTCGGCAACAAGCTGAAAGCCAACACCTGCCTCCTCCAGACTCAGCCGATGGGTAATCATCTCATCCACACCAACACGACGACCATGGATCAACTCCAACGCCGCCGCGTAATCGGCCGGACTGCCAGCATAGGAGGTGGTAAGCGTTATGTCATTGCGCCAAAAAAGGTCATTTACTGAGAGCAGGATGGTGACGCCCGGATCTGTTGGGGCAAAGAAGAGGATAGTGCCCCCGCGGTCCACTGACTGCAACGCCTGGGCGATAGCTGATGTGGCACCGGTGCACAATATCACCAGGTCGGCCAAGCGACCTTGGTTAACCTGACGCAGGCGAGTTGGCAAGTCCTCTTCAGCGTGGAAGGCAGCGTCAGCACCGAACTGCAGGGCCGCCTTTAGCCGGTAGTCAACGATATCCGTGGCTACCACACAGCTTGCCACCAGCATACGGGCTAACTGCACGTGGAGCAGCCCGGCAATACCGCTGCCAATAACTAGCACACTTTGACCTGGTCGCACGTGTGCCAACCTCTGTCCACGCAGGACACAGGCTAGCGGTTCGATAAATGTTGCCTGCTCATAAGAGACTTCGTCGGGGAGCAGAAACACCCCACGTTCCACATTGATGGCTGGTAACCGAATGTATTCGGCAAAGCCACCGGGGTCGAAATTCGTCTGGCGAAGGGTATCGCAGACGGTGTGATGCCCACTCAGACAGTAATGACATGTGTTGCACGGGACATGATGGGCAGCCGAGACACGGTCGCCCTCCTTGTAGCCCTCCACCCCATCGCCTACAGCCACAATCTGACCACCAATCTCATGACCCAGCACCAGGGGCACGCGGTCACGGCGATACCACTCCATTACATCACTGCCGCAGATGCCACTAGCCTCCACCCGAACCAGCAGTTCGCCCCGACCTATTTGCGGCACCGGCATCTCCTCCAGCCGCACATCGTGGTTACTATAATACATGGCAACGCGCAAGTGCTTCCCCCCTCAGCCGGTGGCTTCACCACTCTTTAGACTATCGTATAGCTCCTGAGCCTTTTTGGGGGAGGCATTTTCATGAATAATGGCACGTATCGCCCTAATCATTGCCACTGGAAAGTCATTTTGCCAGATGTTTCTTCCCAGGTTCACCCCAATGGCCCCTTTTTGCATGCCATCATAAACGAACTCAAAAACCCCAAGCTCTGTGTCTACTTTAGGTCCCCCCGCCATGACTACCGGAACCGGGCAGCCCCGTGTCACCTTTTCAAAATCTTCACACCAGTAGGTTTTCACCACCCGCGCCCCCAATTCGGCGGCAATACGAGAGGATAAGGCAAGGAAGCGGGCATCTCGCTTCTCTAACTCTTTACCCACCGCAGTGACTGCCATTACTGGAATGCCGTACTTCTCACCTTCGTCAACCAGCTTGGCTAAATTTAGTAGCGACTCACGCTCATAGTCAGTGCCGACAAAGATGGAAAGACCCACCGCCGCCACATTAAGCCGGATAGCCTCCTCCATGGAGGTGGTAATGCCCTCATTGGCTAGGTCTTTGCCCACCATGCTGGTGCCGCCGGATACCCTAAGGATGATTGGCTTACTTTTATCAGGGTCTACCGATGAGCGTAACACCCCCCGGGTAATGAACAGGGCATCGGCATAAGGCAGAAGCGGCTCAATAGTTTTACGTGGCTCCTCTAATTTTTTGGTCGGTCCTTGAAAATATCCATGGTCTACTGGCAGAAAAAGACAGTGACCGTCAGCCTGGATTAGTTGTGCCATACGGTTTTTCATTCCCCAATCCATATTGATCCCCCTTACTTATGGCTTACCATTTGTTGACAATAATCGTCTCTATTATATCAGCTCGCCTTCGAGTAAGATAGGGCTAGAGACTATCTATCTACCTCACCCCTTTAGGCTTTTACATGGTAACCCTATCCCCTGTATCCCCTTCCCCTTAATAAGGGGAAGGGGAATTTATATATAAGAGAGGCTTCGCCTCTCTTTGACTCTTTTTTGTCCCCCTCTCCTGCCAAGGAGAAGGAAAAGGATATAAAAAGGGGGGCTTCACCCCCCTTAAACTCCTATATTTACTTCGGAATAAGGAAAACCTTAGCCCTGGGTTTCCCTGTCGACGGTTATCTGCGTCCCCGATGCTACCTGCCTGAGCACGCTGGTATCGCCGATAATCTTGCCAAAGACATTGACCGGGCTGGCAGGTCGTACTTCCTGCCCCTTGCTCATAGGGGTCGGGCCGAAGAATAGACAAAAGGCAGTCCCCGGCGGCCAGTAGCCCAGGTCTCCGATGCTTACCAGTTCCTGGGCATCCTCCGGTTCCAGGCTAACCGGGATGGAAAAGTATATCTCATCTCCCCATCGGTTTCCATAGCCCTTGATAGGTAAGGCCTGCCAAATCGCCTCGGCGGTCTTGGTTTCATTCAGTTCGGCGATTGCTTCAATAGCACCGGCTTTGATTCGAATTCTTTTACCCATAATTAAAGACATTATATCACACTTTTTAACCATTGGTTGAGTTTTGACATTTAGTTGCTATTGTATTAAACTGCAAATAAGACCACAATGAGGAGGGGCAAAAGATGTGTAGTACCTGTGGTTGTACGCTGTGTAAGTGTGGCAGAAGGATTGTTAAAGGGGTGTGTGAAGGATGCGGTAAGCCCCACGATGCCTGCACCTGCCAGCCGCTTAAGAAGAAGTAACCAAATCACCCTATTTAAGTTTTATAGGTAGCCTCTTTATTGGTAACCTCACCCCCTCAATCCCCCTCATAATAGGAATATACATCCATATCATGGAGAGGGGGAAGAAATAAAAGGTGTTCCTCAACTGGCGGAGGGACTTTTCTCTGTCGGTCCCTTTTCCTCCGGCAACTGGGCTTCGGCAGGAACTTCAACCTTCTCCTCTACCACCTCCTCCACACGTCGAGTACCAATCTTCACCACCAGTTGCTCCGGGTTGTTTAAGACAGTAATCCCTTCATCTAGGGTAATGTCCCGCACATGAATCGCTTGCTCTGCCTCAGTTAGAGAAGCTAAGTCCAGCTCCACACTATTAGGAATTTCGTCAGGCAGACACTCAACAGACAAGCTGTTCAGTTCCCGTATCAGAAAATTCTCTTTTAATTTCAAGGCTGGTGCTTCTCCAACCAGAACGATAGGAACCTCCACCCTTATTTTCTCCGCCATACTCACCTGATAGAAATCTACATGAAGTAACTCGCCGGTGCCTGGCTTTCTCTGAATCTCACGAACCACGACATTCCTCGGCTCTCCTGCTTTGTCGAGCTTGAGACTGATGAGCCTGGCCTGCCCTGTCTGAGCTAGGACACGCTTAAGCTGTACCGTATCACACTGCAGGGCTACTGACTCAACATTATGCCCAAATAGATGCGTCGGGGTAATCCCCTGACGGCGCAGAAATCTGACCTTTCCCCCCAGAACGTCTCGAGTAGTGGCTGACAGTTCCATATGGTCCATCGGTTCCTCCTCACCGCTTATTATACCAGATTATCCTTTCCACCGCCTCCTTAAGAATCTCGCTGAGTCTTTACGAACCTCACCCCCTTTATCCCCCTCTCCGATATAGGGAGATGTATTCTTAGCATGAGGGGGAGGGATATATAAAAGAGGGGCTAAGCCCCTCTTAAACTGCCAAAACGGGGAAGCCCCTCATGCTAGAGCTATATCTACTACACCTTGTCCCAATCAGGATGTTCGTCCCAAAATGTTTTTTGGGGTCTAGATTGCCTGACAAAACGCCCCTTCACACCACGCTTAAGTTCAAGCTGTGCAAGTTGTCTCTGTACCTGCTCTATAGGAATAGGAGACCGTGGTCTAACTCTACACGCAATATGTGTTCTCTTTACTGACCTTTCGAGATGCGGTTTGCCGCCACCTAGTGTCTGGCCAAAGAGTCTATCGTTCAAACCAGATTTTGTGCCTTCAAAATCAATTCGTATGGGCTCAGAATTAAAAAGGATTTCTTCCTCAGCCTTATCATGTATTACGTCTGAATATTGAGCAAGTAGCGATTTTAGCCAGTTAACTCTCGGCCTAGCCTTTGGAACAGATGGCTCCATTAGCAAAATAAGGAACGGCCGTTCACAGTTTCTAAGAATGAAATCGATATTCTTCCACACGGTTTTTTGATGTATAACGCTAATTTCATTCAGGACATTGTAAATCAGGAGAATGTCGGTTTTTGCAATATTATCGTAGTAGTCTGCAAATTTAGGGACACAATCGGTGGTCAGGTCAGCATCGATGTCGGTTGGAAAAACCTCTAGTTTCGGAAACGTATCCTTTAATACTTTTTCAAACACGGTGTTTCTGTTGGATACCCAGGCACTTTCCTTTTCAACGAGGTTTAGCCGAAGCTTTTGTATTAGTTGCGTTTCCTCATTATAAAAGTAGCATAACCCATACGTTTCAATAGCAGACCCAGCACCAAGAGTAGTTATGACGAGTTCGTTTTTTTTATCGTCTGGCCGCGGAATTGCTTCTGGGTTTACTCTTTCAATCATTTTCAAGTGGACATATGTTAAGTAAGCATGACGCTGGCCAAACGCTGCGAGGTAACCAGCACGATTTTCTCGAAGTCGATACTGAATTGTAGACGGGTATTTTCCGGGGAAATCTCCTTTGAATCGATAAATACCTCGAATTTCTACTAATGCCTTGCGTGTCTTTATAATCAGGGAGTCATCGAGATGGTCCTTTTTGCCGCCCCATACGTTTACCAAGACGCTTTCAAGAGCTTCAGTAAATGGTATTTTCTTCGGTTTTACCATGTGAAAGCACCTTCAAACTTTTGCTCAGTTAATTAACATAATTATACCATACTATTTAATTCTCTCTAACACCTCTTCCAGCACCTGCTGCCAGTCGCTGCCGAGGCGTTTGGGGTTGAGGCGGAGCTGGGTGGGGCCCGCCTTTATCCCGTCCCTCAACACCGGCTCTAGTTTCTGCTTATCAAACCGCATACCTTCAAGTAGCCTCAACATAATTTGACCATCCTCGGTG
>Ga0209986_10002649_pt1 | contig 16236 bp, 27 predicted proteins | sample BlataG_FD_183168 | JGI IMG/M metagenome (GOLD analysis project Ga0209986, IMG submission 183168) | Deep subsurface microbial communities from Black Sea to uncover new lineages of life (NeLLi) - Black_00105 metaG (SPAdes) (version 2) | ecosystem: Environmental > Aquatic > Marine > Oceanic >...
CCAACTTTATGTTGCCTTAGACCTGGGCTATCTAAGCCAAGAGGAGTTTAACGACTTGTACAGACAAGCGGATGAAGTTATTAAGTTGATGTCCGGCTTTACCCCGTGGAATACCGCTTCGCTTATTCCATGGGGTGAATTCGCTATTTGAAAGGAGCTTCGGACTCTTGACTTCTGGCTTACGACTATCTGGCTGGGCTTTTGACTCATGACTCTCGACTCCCGACTATATTCTATGGACTTTGGACTACACCAACAATTCAAAACCCGAGATCTGCCCCCCGAGGCTGGGGAGACGAGGGTAGAGCTGGTAGAATAACGAGGGGTGGGATATGGAATTTCAAGTAGGAAGTGCCGCAAAGGTTCCCCAAGTGGCTCTCGATGCGTTGGCACGGATCCTGACGCGAGTCCGGCCGGAACGGGTGATTCTGTTTGGATCCTGGGCTCGAGGTGAGGCAAGGTTCGACTCTGACTTGGATCTTTTAGTGGTGTTGCCCTTTAGGGGGCCACGGCATCGGATTTCTATCTCGCTGCTCACCCTCTTAGCCGACCTTCCTGCTGCTAAAGATGTAATTGTTCTCAGCCCGGAGGAGTGGGAACGCAAGAAGGATGTGCCGGGAAGCATCGCCTACCCTGCGGCACATGAGGGTGTGGTTCTCTATGCGGCCTGAAGCCCTGAGGGAGGCGCGAGCTTGGCTCCAGAAAGCTCAGTCGGATCTGCGAAGCATTGAAATTCTGATGGCTGATTCGAAGCCTCCTCTAGACAGCGTATGTTTTCACGCCCAGCAAACCGTGGAGAAGGTATTGAAGGCTCTACTTACGGTCTACGGGACGCCTTTCCCAAAGACGCATGACCTAGCGCGCCTAGTTCACCTGCTCCCTTCGAAGGTGAATCTCTGCTTGGACGAACAGACCTTAGCTGAATTAACCTACTTTGCGGTTGGATCGCGCTATCCAACTGAGTTTGCCGAGTACACCCGCGATCTAGCGAAGAAACTGTGGCAAGGGGCTCACACGGCCTACGACGTCGCGTCGGACCTTGTATGCGGCGACAAACTGATCGCTGATGACTGATGGCTGAGAGCTTCCCTCCTCGGACTTTGGACCCATGACCCACGACTATGCTTGGTTTTGACTCACGACTCCGGACTCTCGACTTACGACTCGCGACCATGTTTTGCGACGTTGGACCATTGACCATTGACCATGGACTAAGGGTGCGTTCGTCCAGGAGGTCGAATCGATCACTGGGCGCTTCCTTCACGGGCGAAAGCCTGGTCGGAAGCGGAGGAAATAAGGGATGTGTCCCCCGAATTCCCGAGGAGGAGCAAATTTTTGTGGCCCAAGGGATTCGAGCGTTTTTCGAGGGCTGAAGTTATCCTCCGGAGGAAGGGCAGGACCGCTGAGGAGTGAGTAGAGGGAGCAGATATGGGAACGACCGAATTCTATCGAGGGCCTTCGGGAGGAATCTTACCGGGCCTTCAAGTGGACCTTAAAGAGGCATTGGAGAGGCTCAAGGATCTCTTCCAGCGAAGGGGAGTGGCCCTTGCCTATCTATTCGGCTCCTATGCTCATGATGAAGCCAGGGCCGCTTCAGACGTCGATATCGCCATCCTCCTTTACTGCAGCGGGGAAGAACTCTATTCAGCCTATCGAGAGCTTATGCTCGGAGTTCGAGAGGCTTTGGGCACGGAACGGTTCGATCTGCTCTTGTTAAATGATGCTCCTCCCACCTTGCAGTTTGAGATTATCTCCCAAGGTCGACTCGTCTACTCCCGCGATGAGCAGGTGCTAAATTCTTTTGAGATGGGCACGATCCGTAGGTTCCAGGACACAGCTTATTTACGGGCGGTACAAAATGATTATCTCAAGAAGAGGGTCAGAGAATGGTATTCAAGAAAGAAAGTATTTTAGAGCGGCTTAAGAAGTTGGAGGAGGTGCTCAGCAAGCTCAAGGAGAAGGAAAGGATCAAGCTCGAGGAATACCGGCAGGACACGGACGCGCAGTGGATCACTGAAAGAGGCCTCGAGATAGGAGCTTCAACGATCCTTGATATCGGCAATCATATCTTGGCCGGGGTATATCAAACCCCTGTGGAAGAGTACGAGCAGATTCTAGAGAAGCTTCACGAGAAGCGGGTAATCAGCAAGAGCCTCTACGAGAATCTACGAGGCCTGGGAGGGTTTCGCAACATCCTTGTCCACGGCTACCTGAGCCTGAATCTGGAGCTAGTATACGAGCACTACAAAAATGCTTTGGACTCCTTCCCTGAGTTTATTGCCGAGATAGAGAGATGGCTTGAAGGGTATGAATCGACAAGGAATTGAGGGAGAGTTGATTCCTAGTTGTTGGTTCTTGGTCCTTCGTTGTAGGACAGTCAGAAGGAGATACTTTTCCACCCCTTAGCTTGGCGGGAGCGTGAGGAGCCGATTTGAAGTAACCAGTGGCGATGACTAGGCTACAGAGTAACAGATTAAGGTACTTGAAACTGCTCCGTTCGAGCACTAGAATGGAAGCGCACTGAGGTTTCAGGGGGGATATTTAATGGGCATTGAGATTGCAAAAGAACACATGATATCCACTACAGAAGCGCGAAGGAACCTCTCTAGGTATCTGGATGAAGCTAAAAGGCATTCTTGGTTCATATTCAAGAATGCTACCCCTCGGGCGGTGATCATAGATATCGATGATTACGAGGCCCTAAAGAGAAGGATCGATGAACTGGAGGAGCTTTTGGATCATGCCATCCTGGCCAAAGAATTAGAGGTCCGTCGAACCGCACCCGGCAAAGAGGAAGAGATCGACCTCGCTGCCCTCTAGATGCCCGAGCCAAGAGAGTATCGACTGGTATGGGCCAAGGCCCTGGTCAAGGATGACTATGAGAACCTTGATCCATCGATTCAGCAACGGGTCAAGGTTCAATTCCGCAAATTGCAGGAGAAGCCAGAGCTGGGCCAATCCTTGGCCCATGGAATAACTGAGAAGGGGGTATTCCACGGGCCGAGCGGCCACAAAATGGGCTATGATCTAACCGGCTACCGATCACTTCACTTCTACGAGAACAAATATCGAATTATCTACCAGATCGTTGAAGTGGAAAGGAAGGTCAGGATTTGGGGGATCGGCAAGCGGGAGCGGGGAAAGGTCTATCGGATGGTTCACGAGCGGGTGCGTGAGTCAGAGATATGAAAGTCCTAACAGTTTTTGGTACGCGTCCTGAAGCGATCAAACTTGCCCCGGTGGTTGGGGAACTACAAGACCACCCCGAGATTGTCTCGCGTGTATGCGTTACCCTCTGTGCCAATGTGAGTGAGACACCTGCCACCGATAAAATTACTGTAGAGGGTGGAAGGGAGAGCGGAATATGTCAATGACTTTGAGACACCCGTTGATTTTTGTTGTTTTTGACTATCGACTGTTGACTGGTTTTTGGCTGTAGTTTTGACTCTTGACTATTGACTGCCGACTATTGACTGGTTTTTTCACTGTCGACTATTGACTCAGGACTCCCGACTGTCTTGATCACTGGAGAGTATCGGGAGTATTACGAGAAGGTCTATGGCGGGAAGTGAATGAACTTGATTGACGACAAGGTAGCAATCAGTCGTCAACACTTAGCCTATTGCTGCGAGCTGATGGCTAAAAGCTCTAACCCAATGAACCCCTGCCCCGTGCAATGACGGAAAACAGATTATTTCACGGGGCTACGAACTCTATGAACCACGTGCCACAAGCTACGAGCTATTAACCATGAGCCCAACGAACCCGATGGACATAAGACAACCACGAACTAAGCTCCAAGAACTAGGGATTGTCCTTGTCACCGGTGTTACAGGGCAGCTCGGCTACGATCTGATAAAGTTATTATCCAAGGACTACCAAATAATTCCCGCCAGCCGTGTCAATTTTGATATCACGAACCCAAAAATGACGATGGACTTTATCGAGGATGCTGAGCCGGATGTCATCATCCATGCTGCGGCCTTCACCGATGTCGATGCCTGTGAAAGCCAACAGGATAAAGCCTTCGCGGTCAACGGGCTAGGGGCAAGGAATGTAGCTATCGCTGCCAGGGAGGTTGATGCCAAGCTCTTCTACATCAGCACAGATTATGTCTTCGATGGGGCGAAGACGGAACCCTATCGCGAATACGATCACCCGAATCCTCAAACGATATACGGCAAGTCAAAGCTTATGGGGGAGGAGTTCGTCGGGGAACAACTCAGCAGATTCTTCATCATCCGCATTGCCTGGCTCTATGGACAAAACGGTCATAACTTTGTCAAAACTATGCTCAATCTAGCGCGGGAGAAAGAAGAGATCAAAGTCGTCGACGATCAGCGAGGGAGCCCAACCTGGACAATGGATATCGCGCGGCAGATCAGGAAGCTACTCTCCACAGAGGCCTATGGCACATACCACTGCACATCCCAAGGGAGCTGCACCTGGTATGAATTCGCCCTAGAGATCTTTAAATACGCAGGCTATGAGGCAGAAGTTGACCCAAACGGTTCCGCCTATTTAGTACCTAAGACCCAAGACCTAAGAACTAAGAACCAAGATCTAACCCCTGGCACCCAAAACCTAAGACCCATCACCGTGAAGCCGGTTACCAGTGAAGAATTCCCCCGTCCGGCAAAGAGACCGACAAACTCCGTTTTAGAAAATTACATGTTACAACTTCAGCATTTAGACACAATGCTGCCTTGGAAAGAGTCTTTGGGGAAGTTTATGAGGTCAATCGATAGTCAACAGTCAACCGTCAGCAGTCAGCAGCCAAAAGGTTGGAATCATGGGCAAGATAGGCAAACTTGAAGAGATCAAAGCCTGGCAGGAGGCGAGAGAGCTAGTCAAGGAAATCTATTCTGCAACAAGCAAGGGGAAATTCGCCAAGGATTTCGGCTTGAGAGACCAAATAAGGCGAGCTTCAATTTCCGTCATGAGCAATGTAGCGGAAGGATATGCGAGAAGCTCTGATAAAGAATTTGCCCGGTTTTTGGGTATCGCTTTAGGCTCAACAGCCGAAGTTCAAAGCCAATTATATGTTGCCCTGGACTTGGACTACATAACAAACAACGAGTTTGACAGTCTGTACAACCGTTGCTCGAAAACAGCTAAACTTATTACAGGCTTCATAAACTACCTTAAGAATGCGCCTCGCTAGGATCCGATATTATGACCACTGACCACCAACCATTGACCACCGACTGCCGACTGTTGGCCAGACTGTTGACTGCCGACCGCTGACTATTGACTGAAAATAAGGAGGAACATGAAGGGCATAATTCTGGCTGGTGGAAAGGGGACCAGGCTTTACCCTGTTACGCAAGCGGTAACGAAACAGCTGCTTCCCGTCTACGACAAGCCGATGATCTACTATCCGCTGTCAATTCTTATGCTCGCGGGAATCCGAGAGATACTGATCATCTCTACCCCCGAAGAATTGCCGAGATTTGAACAGCTTTTCTCTGACGGATCTCATTTGGGATTACGAATCGAGTACGCAGCCCAACCTGCCCCCCGCGGGATCGCCGATGCATTCATTGTGGGTGAGAAATTTATAGGCCGTGACTGTGTAAGCTTGATCCTTGGGGACAATATCTTCTTTGGGCACGGTTTGACAGAACTGCTCAGGCGCGCAGCCAACAAGGCGCAATCCGAAAGCGGAGCTGTGGTGTTCGGTTACTATGTGGATGAGCCACAACGCTACGGGGTGATCGAATTTGATAAGGAAGGCAAGGCCCTGTCCATAGAAGAGAAGCCCGAGAAACCCAAGTCTAGCTACGCCGTTACCGGTCTCTACTTCTACGACAACACCGTGGTGGAGATCGCCAAACGATTGGAACCTTCAGCAAGAGGAGAGCTTGAAATTACAGATGTCAACCGGGAGTACTTGAAGCAAGGCAAACTGTCAGTCGAACTGCTCGGTCGGGGCTATGCGTGGCTGGATACGGGAACCCACGAGAGCCTGTTGGAATCCGGAGAATTCATCGCTACGCTCGAAAAGCGACAGTCGCTAAAGGTAGGTTGTATCGAGGAGATCGCCTACCGGCTCGGATACATCGACAGGGCCCAACTAACGAAATTGGCGAAAGGTTATGAAAACAGCGGTTACGGTGACTACCTCAAGAAAGTGTTGGACGAGTGATCCCTTTTGACGCGGCAAGCAGAGGAAGAGTTTTGCCCGAAGAGCGAAGAGGAAAGGGATTGGGAAAAGGGCAAGCAATCGACACAAATGTGGTAGTATTAGATGAATGGATTGAGGGAAATTTCGGAGAAGGCAGGTACTGGGGAGGTGAGGATTTAAGCCGATGATTACAGAGTATATTGAAGCGGCCCTTGCTAAGGCGACCTATGAAATTATTCGCGATGAGGACCCATACTACGGAGAGATACCAGGTCTCCAAGGGGTTTGGGCAAGCGGAAAGACATTAGAGGAATGCCGTCAGAATCTTAAGGAAGTTATTGAAGGATGGATCATTGTCCGATTAAGAAAAGGTTTATCCGTTCCTCCAATCAACGGGCATCGGATAGAAGAGCTCGAGGAACTAAAGATCAGTGGCTAGGCTCACGCCGGTCTCCTGGGAAGATCTGGTTAAGCGACTGAGAAAGCTAGGATTTGAGGGACCATATCGAGGAGGGAAGCACCCATACATGGTTAAGGGAGATCTAACCGTGGCTATCCCAAATCCGCATCGACGCGAGATTGGTGTCGATCTCCTGCGCCGTATTCTGAAACAGGCAGTAGTTTCACGCGAGAAATGGCTTGAACAGTAATTCTAGAAAGAGGGGTTCCTCACGATCAAGTTAAGGTAGTTTGGGGAAAACTGAACAAGTGGCCTTCTCGCAAAGACGCAGAGGACAGTAAAAACAGGAAGCAAGGCGAAGCCAAACATATAAGGAATCCCGGAATGCAGGAGGAACCACGAACAAGAGGAATGAAAGGAGTAGGCTTGGAGCAACTAGAAACCACGAACCAGTTATCAATAAGGATTCTGACTCATGACCGATGACTATAGATTCTTGACTGGTTCTCTGTTACACACCGCTCTTTACCCATTACACTTTACCCATCATAGTCTTCCGACTATTGCCTACCGACTAAAGACTGATCTCTGGCCCGGAGGTTCCGATGCCCTTTAAGTTCAAACGCTTAGCCATACCCGATGTCATCCTCATCGAGCCCCGGATTTTGCCCGACGAACGCGGCTTTTTTATGGAGAGCTATAAGTACTCTGAGTTTGCCGCTTTCGGCATCAAGGAGCACTTTGTCCAGGACAACCATTCTCGTTCAGGGAAGGGAGTTCTCCGGGGGCTTCATTATCAGAACCCTCCTAAGGCCCAGGGGAAGCTGGTGCGGGTTGTGATTGGAGAGGTTTTTGACGTGGCAGTGGACATCCGTTCAGCCCGTGGAATAAAGAGAGAGGGGAATATTCCACGGGCCAAGGGGTCGCCGACTTATGGAAAGTGGGTGGGAGTAAAGCTCTCGGCGGAGAACAAGCGGATGCTCTATATCCCTCCTGGGTTTGCTCATGGCTTTTGTGTATTGAGTGAAGAGGCGGAGGTCCTCTACAAGGTGACCGAGGAGTACGCCCCCGATCACGAAGTAGGGATCATCTGGAACGACCCTGAGCTCGCGATCGAATGGCCAATTAAAGACCCCATCCTGTCCGTCAAGGATGCCGCGTTGCCAACGTTGAACGACGCTGAGAACAGGTTCATCTATGAAGGAGATATGGGGGGTAGGTCTTAGGGGTTGGCTCTTAGGTCTTGGGGGGTTGGACGAAAAACTCTTCATGCTATGGTAGATAATGGATAATTTTACTCAGTTAGAGGTCTGGCAGAGAGCCCACGGGTTAGTACTAGAGATCTATAGAGTTACGGAGAGATTCCCGAACACGGAAAGATTTCGGTTGACCGATCAGCTCTGCCGGTCAGCTTCCTCTGTTCCAGCCAATATTGCTGAAGGAACCGGGCGAAATACACTAAAGGAATATGTCCAGTTTCTGTATACTGCGCGAGGATCGGTCGAAGAGACGAAATATCACTTGATCCTATCGAAGGACCTGGGTTACCTGCCTTCGGATGATTTCAATGGTTTGATGGAAGGGTATAACGAAGTTGGCAGAATGCTCAATGGGCTCATCAATTCTCTAAAGGGGCGACATGCCAATAGCTAAGACCCAAGACCCAAGACCTAACCCCCAAGACCTAGCACCTAAGACCTTATTGGTTACAGGAGGAGCAGGCTTCATCGGCTCTAACTTCATCCGGTATATACTTCGGGAACATCCCGACTGGATCGTTATTAACCTCGATAAGCTCACCTACGCCGGCAACCCAGCCAACCTCACCGACATCGAAGCAACGTATGGGTTGGATGCCTTAGCTAAGACCCAAGACCTAAGACCTAGATACCTCTTCGTCAAAGGAGACATCTGCGATCGAAAGCTCGTCCACTTCCTCCTCTCCGGCGAGTATTTTTCTTCCCAACACCTAACACCTAGGCCCCAAGACCTAAGACCTAACATCGTCGTCAATTTTGCAGCTGAATCTCACGTCGACCGCAGCATCCTCGACGCCTCCCCCTTCATCGAGACCAACATCAAAGGCACCCAGGTCCTTCTAGACGCCGCCCGCACCCACTGGCCTGGCCGATCATCTAAGACCCAAGACCTAAGACCTAGGACCTTTCTTCAAGTGAGCACCGACGAGGTCTACGGCTCCTTGGGCGAGATCGGTAAGTTCACCGAGAAGTCGTCTCTCCTTCCCAACAGCCCCTATGCCGCCAGCAAAGCCGCTGCTGACATGCTCTGCCGGGCCTATCACAAGGCCTATGGACTGCCGATCATCATCACGAGAAGCTCCAATAACTACGGCCCTTATCAGTTCCCGGAGAAGCTGATCCCGCTGATGATCAGGAACGCGTTGAATGGAAAGGAGCTTCCCGTCTACGGAAAAGGCCTACAGGTGCGGGACTGGCTCTATGTAGAAGACAATTGCCGAGCGATCGATCTGGTATTGTGTGAAGGAAAGCCTGGCGAGGTCTACAACATTGGTGGAAACTGCGAGAAGCAAAATATCGAGGTTGTAGAACTCATCTGCGCCATCCTAAAGGGTCTCCCTAAGACCCAAGACCTAAGACCCAAGATCCAATTTATAAAAGATCCCCGTGGCGCAGCCCACGACTTCCGCTACGCCCTTGATTCGTCCAAGATCACGAAAGACCTGGGCTGGAAGCCTCAGGTGGACTTCGAAGAGGGATTGAAGCGAACAATCGAGTGGTATCTGGAGAATCAAGAGTGGGCAGAAAACGTGATCACCGGGGAGTATCAGGAGTACTACGAGAAGGTCTACGGCAGTGAATAGATGGTCTCAGGAGACCGACTCGTGATATTGAAAAGGGCTACACTCGAAAGCGGCCGCATTGACAAGAATGCAACGATACTGGTGAACGTTGTTGTACGCTAGGATGCCGTGCCTGGCACTGATGTGGTAATACACCCTAATGTAGTCATAGAATACGGCGTCGAGATCAGTGACGGCGTCGAAGTCTTGCCGGCGCCGATTTTGCAGAAGCCCAAGCGGACCTGGAGTCACCGCTTGCCCCGTTGAGTACGCGCCGTTCGTCAGGATGCGTTCGTACTCCTCAATAGGGCCGAATGTAGTCATCTACTGCGGTGCCACCATAGGTTGCCACTCGCTGGTGGGCGATGGAGCGTCAATTTGGGAGCGTGCAGGATCAGTTTAGGAAGCATTGTCGACCGCCATGAGACTGTCACCATAGAATGCAGATCGGGGATGGGGTGAGAATCATGGCTCATAGCTGGCTTACTAGAAACATGACCATTGGGAATGACGTCTTGATCTCAGGCGGGGTACTGACGTCAAACGACAATGCATTTGCGCGGCGTGGATATGAAAAGCCCGAGGAGTTCGGTCCTGTTGGTGAGGGGTCCGCGGCAATGGGCGCTGGAGCGGTTCTTTTCCCTGATATTCGGATTGGTGTCGGGGCCGTTGTGGGAGCGGGCCTCGTAGCTACCAAGGATGTTCAACCGAGCAAGTTCGTTCTCGGGGCTCCGGGAAAGATCTGGAGGGACGTGTAGCATTGAGCATAGAAACGTGCCGTCTTGTGCAGCTTCCCAAGATCAGTGATCCGAGTGGAAACCTGACGTTCATCGAAGGGGAAAGACACATCCCGTTTGAGATCAGACGGGTGTACTACCTGTATGATGTCCCAGATGGAGAAGTACGAGGGGGGCATGCCCACCGGACGCTTGAACAGTTCATCATCGCAGTGGCAGGGAGCTTCAAGCTTGTCTTGGATGATGGCCGCGAACGCAAGGAATTGCGTCTGAATCGGGCGTACTGCGGGGTCTACGTCCCCCGCATGATATGGGAGGAGCTGGAGGATTTCTCGCCAGGATCTGTGTGTCTTGTTCTTGCATCCGAGCTATATGATGAGACTGACTACTACAGGGATTATGCCGGGTTTATTGCCGCTGTGCGAGAGGACCAGTCGTGAAAGTACCCTTTCTTGACTTGAGGCCTATCTACCAGGAAATTCAATCGGAACTGGATGACGCATATCGGCGCGTCATGCGGACTGGCTGGTACGTTCTAGGGAAGGAGGTGGAGGCGTTTGAGCAGGAGTTCGCAGCCTACTGTGGCGTTCGGCACTGCGTGGGTGTGGGGAACGGCCTGGAAGCCTTGCACCTGATTCTGCGAGCGTATGGTATCGGTCCTGGGGACGAGGTCATCGTCCCTGCCAACACGTACATCGCCACCTGGTTGGCCGTTTCGTGCGCCGGCGCGAAGCCAGTACCGGTGGAACCCGACATGCGGACCTACAACATCGACCTTGCCTTGATTGAGGCGGCCATTACGCGGCAGACACGCGCCATCGTGCCGGTCCACCTCTACGGACAACCAGCAGATATGGATCCAATCAATGAGATCGCTCAAGAACACTCTCTTAAGGTTATCGAGGACGCTGCACAGGCCCATGGTGCTCGCTACAAGGGACGAACGGCGGGCGGCTTGGGGGACGCGGCAGGGTTCAGCTTCAATCCAACCAAGAACCTGGGGGCCCTTGGCGACGCTGGGGCGGTGGTCACCGATGACGCAGACGTGGCGGACAAAGTGCGGCTTTTGCGTAACTACGGTTCGCGGACAAAGTACGAGAACGCGTTGAAAGGCTTCAACAGCCGGTTAGACGAACTGCACGCTGCTTTCCTTAGGGTGAAACTGCGCCATTTGGAGGAATGGAACAACCGTCGCCGAGAGCTGGCTGAAGCGTATCTGGATCAGCTCTCCAGCACGGCAGGTCTCGTCTTGCCCCATGTGGGTGAGAGGGCTGAGCCTGCCTGGCACCAGTTTGTCATCCGTCACGCCAATCGAGATGCCTTGCAGGAATACCTCACGCAGGCTGGGATCGGTACTCTGATTCACTACCCCGTCCCACCGCATCTGTCGGGCGCCTATTCGGACATGAAGTACAAGCAAGGTGGTTTTCCGATTACTGAAACGATCGCCAAGACAATCCTAAGCCTACCGATGGGGTTGCACATGGAAGTGCATCATCTTCAGAGGGTTGTAGACGCGATCGGCAACTTCCGCCGATGTTGAAGAGACTGCTGTGCACGTAGCGTTTGCCGGGTTCAGCATGGATCATAGCTTTCGCGGGGCTGCTCAGCATATTCGAAACAATCCGGTAGAGTTTACTCCGGGTATCATCGGGGATGTTGTCTGGGGTAGTCCGCGAGCGGCAATCCTCAATAGGCGCCACGATGGCAGTGATGCAGACGTTGGTGCTGTGGCGAAGAACGTGCTAGTGGGCCTACTTCAAGGCATGACTGCGAGCCGTATTCGCGCGAGCTTTGTAATAACGCCTTGCCCTGGTTCCTAGCTTCCAGAACCATTTCCCTCCCAGGGATGCAATGAAGTAGGTCCAGTTCCGGAGGGTCGCCGGCTGATGAACAACGGACTGAAACAGGAATCTTCTTCCGGTATGGAAGTCTCCGTGATAGCAGTATGCCCGACCAGGGGCGAAATAGCGGTGGTATGTGCAGACATCCCTCCTGTTCCTGGCAGGTAGCTGCTTAATGAGCTGCTTATGCTTGTCGAGGAGATGCTCTCCTCCTTGCAGTACGACCAACGGAGGCCGGCAGGTCTGTGGGCCCATTTGCACGAGAATCTCATCTACATAGTCCAGAGGGCATGATTGAGCGAGACGGATGTTGAGGTCGCTATCGTCATGCACCGCCAGCGCTTCATCGAAACCGCCGATCGCTTGAAGCACGTCTCTTTGCACAACCATAGTCGACGACTGGGTGATCCAGGCGAAAGTCTGTTCGAGGGATAGCCGTCCCCTGTGTTTCGGAGGATGGATCAAGAGGGTGCGTCCCTCACCATCCGTGATTGCAAAACCACAGTACACCATGCCGACAGACGAGGGCCTGTTCTCAAGCATTGCGACCTGCTTCTCGAGCTTCGTTTGCGACCAGACATCGTCGTCATCCAGGAAGGCCACATAGCGCCCACCTGATGCTGCAATCCCCGTGTTTTGCGCAGCGGAAGCCCCCCCATTCTTGGAGCGTAGAAGGTATCTAACTCGGGGATCAGAGCACTCTGTCACCACGCCCTGCTTGTAGCCAGAGGATCATCATCAACCACAATGAGCTCGAAATCAACGAAAGTCTGTTGCATCACGCTTTCGATAGCTCGCTTCAGTAGCATTGGGCGTCTGTAGGCGGGTATCACTATGCTGACGATGGGGCCTTGCCCAGCTGGTTCCTGCTGCGTACCTGCAGGCATGCACTCGGATACGTGATCAGTCTTCAAAGAGAATGGATCCATATTACTAGGATAACATCGTATCACAGGAGGGTCAAGACTCAGTGATTTCCTATGTGCACAGTGGATCATGCAGCCGAACGCGCGTGGGCATGAACACATCTTGTGAATGTTGGTCAGTAGGGGAAGAAGCTAGTCTCGGAAAGAGCTCGCAGTCACACAGGGCGCAGCGGGAAAAGGGGACTGTCCCCTTTTTAGGAGTAGTGGGGGTGTTGTATAAGTCCCTTTACGGCGTATAATTCAGTGATCGAATTCAAGGAGTGAATGATATGCCGGTGCAGATTCCCTCAGATCCGGTGAAGCAGCTGAGATTACTCGAAGCATTAGCCGAAGAGCCTGATGTGCGCCAGATAGACCTTGCTGCCCGAGTTGGGGTTGCGGTGGGGACTGTTAACTGGCTGTTGAAGCGCATGGTGACTAAGGGGTATGTGAAGGTCAAGCGGCTCGGCCAGTGGCGGTGGCGGTATCTGCTTACGCCGCAGGGATTCGCGGAGAAGGCGCGCCTCACGGAGCAGTACTTGCATGATTCATTGAACCTATATCGGCGTATCCGACAAGAGGCGCGGGAGTTGCTCGTGCAGGTGAGGGAACGCGGATTCGATCGGATCTGTCTGCACGATGGGACGGAGGATGATCTTGAAGATGTCTTTCGCTTGACCTGTTTGGAGCAGGGGATAGCGATCGCTGCCGGTCGAGCGGACGGGGTGCCCGTTGTGCATGCGATTGGAAACAGACTTCATGTCGAATGGCCGCAAGAGGCCGCGGAGAAGAGAGTTGTATCAACCGATCGACAGGAGGGCGTGTGAGAGGCCTTCGTAACCTGGTTCGTCCGAATGCAGTTCCCACGACTATTATCCAGCCGTCTCGTGGGCTGCTCTCTCTGAAGCTGGGCGAGCTTTGGCGGTATCGAGAACTACTCTATTTTCTCACCTGGCGCGATGTAAAGATACGTTACAAGCAGGCTGTGCTTGGATTCCTGTGGGCGTTTATTCAACCGTTTTTGAAGATGGTGGTCTTCAGCGTAGTCTTTGGAGGGCTGGCGAAGATGGACTCCGAAGGATTCCCGTATCCGATTTTTCTCTACGCCGGCCTTCTGCCCTGGCAGTTCTTCGCCGACGCAGTAAATCGGAGCGGACAGAGCATCGTCAGCGAAGCCAATCTGATCACGAAGGTTTATTTCCCCAGGTTGATCATGCCGGTCGCCTCGGTCGGAGCAGCCCTTGTCGACTTTGCGATCTCGTTTGGCATACTGATCGCCATGATGTTCTACTACCATATGACACCGGGCGTTCCCATACTTATGGTGCTGCCGCTCGTCTTGATAACGATTCTTTCCGCCCTCGGTGTGGGGATATTAGTGAGTGCCCTAAATACTGCTTATCGTGATTTTCGCTATGCTCTCCCGTTTCTTGTTCAGATCTGGATGTTCCTGACCCCTGTAATCTACCCTGTTAGTATCATCCCGGAAAACTGGCGGTGGCTGATATTACTGAACCCGATGGCTGGTATTGTAGACGCATATCGCTCGGCAATCTTGGGAAAACCGTTTGAATGGGGAAACCTTGGGATTTCGTTGGGGATAGCCACGGGCATGTTCCTGATCGGGCTGGCATACTTCCGCAAGACAGAGAGGTATTTCGCAGATATTGTGTAACTGAGAATTGCGGAGTTCGAATTGCGAATTGGATAAGATAGTGATGGATAGAAGAGAATTGGAAAGGCTTCCAAATCTGCGGGAAGATGAACTGAGGAGGTGGTAGCATGTTGTTGCAGTACATTCAGATCGCACTGGAACGCGCCCATTATGAAATCATCGAAGATGAAGAACCATTCTATGGCGAAGTGCCAGCGCTAGCCGGGATCTGGGCAACGGGTAAGACCCTGGAAGAATGTCGACGCAACCTAGCCGACGCAATTGAGGACTGGGTGTTATTTAGCATTGTGAAGGGATTACCAATACCCGCTTTGGGAGAGGTTTCTATTCACCTACCGGAGAAGGCGACAGCCTAAATGCCGCATCTCACGCCTGTTTTGCGCCGGGAATTGATTCTTCTTATCAAAGAGTTGGACTATGTCAAGTGCTGTATCGAAGAGGGAACTATCTCTTTTCCCAGGAAAGGAGTTGGGCGTAGTATTACAATCGCACGGAGGTGAAGCTCAATGAAGAAGGATCTCTACGTGGTGATTGAGCGCGATGAGGATGGCGTATATGTGGGGGAAGTCCCTGGATTACGAGCTTGTTATTCTCAGGGGAAAACCATTGATGAACTCCTGACAAACATTAAGGAAGCAATCTTCCTTTGCCTTGAGGAGGAAGGCGAGGCTGAGGTCTTACCGGAATTCATAGGGGTACAAAAGGTATCACTCGAATGAATCGGCTGCGTCCCTTGAGCGCGGATGAGGTTCTTCAGGCATTGCAGCGAGCAGGTTTCATGATAGTCAGACAACGCGGGAGTCATATACGGCTGAAACATCCTGATGGACGAGTGGTGACCGTCCCAGTTCATTCCGGTCACGAAATTGGACGGGGTCTGTTGCGAAAGATCCTGCGCGATGCTGAATTTTCCTGGGAAGAATTCCTTGCATTCCTTTAAGGATGGGAGCCAATAGCAAATGATCGTGGACCGCAAAATCCGAATTGCGAAGTGGTAGAACAGTGATGGACAGCAAAGAACTAGACAGAAGGTGGGCGAGGAAGGATAGAAGACTACTTCGCCGATATTGTGTAGTTCAGTTCCTTGGTTGAATTAGTTGTGTTGGTTATCCACAAAGGAGCTTGTGGTGACGACGGTAAAGAGATTTGAGGAGCTTGAGTGTTGGAAAGAGGCCAGGGAGTTTGCATTGCAGGTCATTTACGGACCGGAGACGGGCGACGGAGGATAGGGGAGAACTGAATGACGTACAAGTTCCAGCAGCTAAAAGTGTACAAGCTGGCATTAGAGTATGTGAATGCTATGTACGAGTTGAGCGGAAGACTGCCAGAGTCGGAGCGCTTTAATCTGCGATCGCAACTGGAACGAGCAGCAACTTCTATTGTGCTGAACATTGCAGAAGGGTCAACGGGACAAAGCGATGCAGAACAGAACCGCTTTCTTGGCATGGCGTTGAGATCTTACCTGGAGACGATAGCGTGTTTAGATATTGTGGAGCGACGAGGCTATTTATCCAGCGATGTGCTTGTGGAAGTGAGGGAGTTGGGACACCGGTTGTTCGTAAAGTTGCAGGCGTTGCGCTGTTCGCTGGGTGGAGGACAGAAGACAGGGGACAGAACTCCCGGTCTTCGGTCTCCGGTCCCTCGACCCCGGTCTCCCGTCCTCGGTCTCTCGACCCCGGTCTCCGGTCTTCTGTCCCCGGTCAGGAGGGCGAATCATGACCGACACA
>Ga0209986_10002650_pt1 | contig 16222 bp, 20 predicted proteins | sample BlataG_FD_183168 | JGI IMG/M metagenome (GOLD analysis project Ga0209986, IMG submission 183168) | Deep subsurface microbial communities from Black Sea to uncover new lineages of life (NeLLi) - Black_00105 metaG (SPAdes) (version 2) | ecosystem: Environmental > Aquatic > Marine > Oceanic >...
GGCGTCGTCGTCGACACAGTCGTCGTCGATGTCGTCATTGTTGTTACCCGTAGCCATACGACGAAAACAACGACGACTACTATTACTACGACGACAACGACGACTATGCAAAAATCAATCAGATTTTGAAAAACACAATCTTAAATTAAGATACATATATACACACTATACAGCAACTAGTAGTATATATTCATTTATCTAAGCAAAAAAGAGAGAGAAGGAACAACAGAGGAAAAGGAAGAATAGAAATGCATCAATAATGCGATCCATAAATCCTCCATCATTCCTTGCTACCACCATCAACCACCACTACATCAATTCTGGCTAGCTGATATAATGAAATCTAATGTAATGTAATCAAATCAAATCAAAACAATATTATATATACGCATGCCCCCTCACCCTCCTTAACTTCGTCATTACTTACTGCATCTACACCAAAATTGCAACCTTTTTTACTTTTTCTTTTGTCAAAAGCCCTATCCACTACCCATGTCAAGGGTATGTATGCCCACTGCTACCCTTACCCTTGCCCACCAGATGGAGATTCATATAAGATGGACGTAAATGGATTGCTCCCTTGCTCTAATTCTACATTCTGATTACCGTTGCCATTACCCCCATATGCACCACCTGTAGTGTGGTTTATAGTTTTATCAAAACTGAGACGGCCAAACTCATGATCCAGCCCTTCTTTCGTCAAAAATCCAGCTCCTCCAGCTCCAGGAAAAGGTGGGAGATGTAAATCAATACTTCCAGTACTCTTACGTTGTCCATTATTATTATTATTATTAGCTCCAACTCCAGTATTAAAGGAACGGCGGGGTACATTGATCATGGGAAATGCCTCTGGAACTGAGAAGAGCGAGGATTGCTGCATTGGCTGCATTGGCTGGGGGTTGTAATGATCTGGCTGCTGGTGCTGTTGGGTTTGTTGTTGTTGGAGCCAATATTGCGGGTGAGCTGGGGGAGGGGCTACGTCAGTGACCATCATGGTATCGTAGCTCCTTCTTGGAGTGCCGCCTCCACCGTTTTCAAAACTCATCCTCATCACTCTGTCGAAAGAAGAACGAGCACTGTCCAGCGACTCTCTTGCCTCCATCTGCTGTGGAAGGTCTTTCTGTCCGCCTCCACCAAGAGAAGTGGCAGCGACAGCTGCAAAGCTCTGGTTTTGCTGCTGCTGCTGCTGATGAAGCAATGCTCCTCCTTCTGGAGAGGAAGGAGTTGCCCCACCACCAAGAAGACGAGTCTGCAGAGTAGCTAGTGAAGATTCAGGCAACATCTGTTGGAGGATACTGGCAGCTTGTACTGCTGATAGTCGATCTTGAGCCAACATATTGGTCACCATGTCAACAACTTGCTCTTCTTGAGATGACAACACCCTCTCTCCTCCTGATGCTGATGCTGATGCTGTCGTGATCTTTTCAGCAGCAGTTGCTGGGCTCCTTGCTCTCGCTCCTGCAGCTGCTTCAGAAGATGCGTAGGAGGTGGCGGAGCCGGAAGAGGGACGGGTAGACTCAGCAGGAGTGTCAAATGGAGTGGCCATTCTGGCAGCATGTTGAGAAAAGTTCTCTGGGCTGCGGATAACAGTAGGAGATGCATTGAGAAGGACGTCCAAGCTTTCTCTAACACCACCGACATCGGCATGATGCTGCTGCTGAGGAGGAGGAGCAAACATCATACCTGGAGGGGACGTTGCCTTTTGTTGTTGTTGTTGCTGGAGCTCAGTGGCAGTGGCAGCAGATGCTGCAGCACCAGCCAACGACTCTGGACTGACAAACGGCTTGCATGCTGGAACACGGAGCTCATCAAGAGAATGCGCAAAGAAACAAATCTTCCTGTGACAGTTGGTGCCGTCGTTGCAGAGCTGGGTGCGGTAGCGGGTGGGATGGAGCCAGTACTCAAAGACATTGTGAGCATATGGGCAGTGGTCTCCAAATGCACAGGCACCTTCCTTTTTCATGCTTGGGCAGGCGATGCCGGTGTAGTTGTAGAGGCGAGGGTCGCGACGACGCGCCTTCTCTTGGGGGTGAGCGTAGGGGCATTCGGTCCAGTCGTGAGTGAACCTCTTGCTGCATGGCACAATCTGTATATGTGTGTGTTTGTATATAGAGAGAGATGTGTGGTAATAAGGGAGGGAGGGTGTCAATTAGTTGGAAGTAGTAATTGGAGAGAGGAGAAAGGGAGAGAGGGAGGGGCGTGAAAGGCGGGTGAAGCCAGGAGGAGGGAAGTCGACGGAGAAGGCAAAAGGATGACTCACCTTCATGCTGCGCATGCGAAACTGGTCGGTTTTGTAGAATGCTTGCTCTTCTTCAGTGTTAGCGTTAGCTGGAGGGAAGGCAGATCCATCCTCTATTGCGTCTTTGTGGGAAGAAGTCATAATGTAATGTTGGTCCTTGCACTCAATGTCTCTCTATTTCGTTTCCGAAGGTAGTTAAAAATCAATGAACTTGATACTTGTAATATTTTATACTATTGTACGTGCTGTGAACCAAATTTAGGCCAAACCCGGTTGCGTAGTCTATAATTTATAGAACCTTTTTTAGCGATTTGTGCCGCGTGTTTCAAGCAACAAAGTATTAATTAACTTTGATCTTATGATATAACTATTAAATGGAATGAATATTTGAATTTAATGCAGATCTTACCAACTCTACAATCCATAAAGCAAATCTCCCACACATGCAGTTGGGAGCTAAGCTGAAGCTATCCCTACCTTCTATTCTGATTCAGATTCGAGAGACAGACCATCCCCCCACACACCCCTAAACGGAATCTTTTCATAGCCATTGATTTACATGGAACACACCCCTCAACTTATCTTCATCTATATCACTTGTCAATTTAAGAGACTTGGATAACACTCTCTCAATGGCCTTTGTCTCCTCCCTCCACTTGTCCATCATCACATCCCGCGCCTCTCCCTCAGGATGACTCTCCCTCAGGCTGCTTTCCCACTCTTCTTTCAGCATCCATCTTGCCACTAACAACCTCATTTGGTGCATCAATTCTTGATCTATAACATCATCATCATCATCACTAATATTACTATCATCATGCAGCTTGTTCTTTATGGCCTCTAAAACCATCACCTTCTTGCCATCTTTACTACCATCACCACTTTTATCTACCAATGCAGCTGTATTTTTAGAATTAATACTGTCCAACTGTGACAAAGAAGCTCTCTTACGCTGCCAATCTTCAGATAACCAAAGAGTAAAACAATATCTATCTATACAATCAGTATTACTATATTGATGGTAAGGCAATACTCTGTGCAACATGGTAGTGGAGGTGAAGAGGACCAGTCTGTCATCAATGGGATCAATAACCACTGGATCATCATTAGGCCATGGGTATAGTTTCAATTGACCGCCATGCTGGGGAGACCATTGATTGTTGAGGTAGAATATAGCAGTAATTTTTCTACCATCGTTGGCAATGTTGGAATCTGCGTCTTGATGAATTGGGAAGCAGCCTCCGCTGCCAGAGTTGATCTGGAATTTGATGGCTTGGGAGTCAAGTTTGAGAGAGGGGAGGAAGAGGGAGAGCATAATTCTGAGGGTAGGGTCATGCTGGAGGGAGGCTGCTAGGGGGGCTAGTTGTTGGGTCTGTGGTTCTAGTAGTTCTGCTTCGATGATAGAGTGTTTTGCGAGCAGACTGGTGTGAGAACCGTTGACGAAATGGGTGGAATTTGGGTGTGAACAGGAGCGGAGAGCTTGGATTTCGCTACGTAGACTTGATGTCGTCGATCTTCCTAGGACTGAGTCTATGACGGCATAACCTTTAGTCACGAGAGATTGGGCTACTGCAGGAGTGATCAGATTTTGTAATCTTTCGAGCATATTGCTGGCACTATTCGATAGATTTACTCTACATTGTCACATTAGTCACAATAAATATCACGTAAGTGTTTTATCCATTAAACCATCTTTTTCACTGCATTTTAACCCTAAAAAACCCTCCCTCAACTCGACGTTCTTCTTAACGCCACCTCGTTCGTCTCCTCCTTTGCAGCCAACGACCACGCCAACCCCCACCTCAGCGTCTTCCCTTGACTAAACTCCGTCGTCCTCACTACTTTCACCCCTTTCCTATACAACAACGCTCTCATACTCTTCATCGTCCCCTTCTTCCCTACCATTGTCGTGTACCAATGCACTTTCTCCTTCACCACCTCTACCGAATCCTCAATCATCTCTGTCACAAAAGCCTCCTCACCTCCTGGGTATGTCATCTCTTCCGCTGTGCCTCCATATGCAGTGTTGGGGTTGAGACCCGCTTGTTTCATTGAACTGAAGAAGGGGGGGTTGCACATTGAGAAGGAGAGGATACCGTCTTCTTCTTGCAACCCTCTGCTCAAGATACCTCCTCCTCCATTATTGTTATTGTTCTTCTCCTCCTCCTCCTCCTCCCCTCCTCCACCATTTAAAAACTTACTCTGTTTGTCCTGCATATCAACTAATCGCACCTCTATCATATCGGATAGTTGTGGATTCGCATCTCTATTCTTCTCTGCCCATTGTATTGCAACATCAGTGATGTCTACACCTATAAACTTCCACCCACATATCGCCGCTCCTAGTAATGGATATATAAGATTAGCTCCACACCCTACATCCATACCCACTACTTCACTATTATTACTAGAAGGAGAGGATAAGTCGAGGAGATCTTCTATCCAATGAATGTAATTGAGTCGGTTGGTAACAGGAGGAATGAGCTGACCATCAGGAATCCACCAACCTTGGATACCAAAGTGTTCTGATAATAAAGCTCTTGTGAGTTGTCTGCATGCTTCTGGATTCGTAAAGTCTATAGTAGAAGAAGATTTGCTGTCATTGTTGTTTTTACTTGTAGTGGTGGTAGTAGGGATGAGGAAGGGTGCAAGTGCTGGGTGGTGTTTTGCCAAGAGGGAGAAGTCAGGTTGCTGCATTGCATAAGCATTGCGAGGATGTATCCTGGTGTTGTTGTTGGTAGAAGGATTTGATCTTGGTCTCTTTGTGGGACGAGTGAATAGGTCTGGATCTGCTGGCGTGGATTGATTGTTGTTGATTAGAATGTGAAGGTCTTGCTCGGCTGTGGCGAGGGCGAGCGTGAGTTCGGAACGGAGTTCTTGTAGTTGGGCGGTAGTGTCTGGATCGGTTGCTGGGGAAGAGAGCAGAGCTTCATTGATGGATGCTAGGCTATCTTTGTAGGAGTCTATGGCTTCCTTGAAATCGTGCTCAAGGGAGGAATCAGTCATGGTGCAATCTCGATATCAGATCATCTTTTGGGTCGGGAAAGTCGAAGGAACCGTAGAATTGCCGACTCTCGTGAGCTAAAATAGCATATAGTTATCAACAAACCTACGGTTTGGTCGCTGCAATGCTACTAATTAGCATTTTCAGGGTTGACCCCCATACGCTGCGACTTGATTGCACTTAAACAATGACCAGAACTTCATCTGCAAGCAGTCTAATCATTTTAAACATATCAAGACAACGAACACAGATCAGAGTGTCCGAGATTGACCATATTTCCGTGGATATTTGAACATTCAAATTTATAAAATGGTCAGAATCGCACAACTTGCCAGTAGACTTTGCAGACAGCAAAGATCCGCAGTTTTACAACGAAAGGGATTCGCAGCAGGTAGGTTGATTGCACAGAAGTCACTTCTTCGTGACGTGCATTCCCAATCTTGGGTTGTTAAATTTCAATATAGTTCGAGTTTTATGCACTCAGCATGCACCATCAATTACTACACATGATTATTGTGTTGCATCGCTTTCACATTCACTGAAAACCCTGATCCTTGCTCCACAAACTCACCCCCACCCCCGTCCTCCGTCTCCTTGCACAGCCGCTCATGGCGAAGTTAAATTCAACGCTTGGGAAAAACCAACTGAGATTGCTAAATGGAAGGAAGAGCACATCGTCTTTGCTGTTTTAGGAGGCTGGGCAGTCACTATCTACTCTGCAACTAAAATATTTGGTGGTGGTAAGAAGGAGGCTCCTGCTGCCGAACCATCCAAGTAAACATTTCTGAGACGAAAAGTTACTAGAGTAGTAGTGTAATTGACTTGAATACAACACAGTTCTTTTAGTCACATAGCAGTAAAATTATCAAGTATGGACCTCTAATTTTTTGTTGTTACAAAAAGCGAGAAAGTTGTTGAGAAAAAGTTCATATCCTCCTCTCTACCCCTCACTCTCCCTCTTTCTCCCCTCCTTAATTCCACGTCCCACCCTCACTTCCAAGAGCTGGTCTGGTGGGCAACACCTCTTCAGTAAACTCGGGCACCGGGATCAACCATGGTTTACCCTTCTCTGCAGGAGTAGGCTTCCAATATCCCTCCCTACACGTCAACACCATCTCCCCCTTCCAATCCTCACCTGGTCCCAGCTTCACCGGCACACACGCTTTGGCAGCCGGCATGCACACACATTCAGCCGCAAAGTCGGGGTTGCTGAAACCGGGGTGATGCACTCCCATGTCGGTGAAACCCTGAGCGTTATGTACCTTTATATGGGAGAAGCTACCTGGGCAAAATAGTACTTCACCTCTACTGGGGCACTGTGAGTAGACTCTGTCAATGTCTGACCGCCTGTAGAAGAAGAGTACGTCTTCTTGCTCCACTGACAACCTCTGTTTCATAGAGTGTCTAGTGCTGTCTAGATAATACTTGCCCATTAAACCAGTAGCTTTGCAGTAGTTTTTACCTTCGGTGAAGGGATCAACCACTTTGAAATGATTTTTCAATCCTGCTGTGAATTCCATCACATTACTACCACCACCACCACCACCACTACCACCTTCTTCACCCTTTTCAGCAGCATTCAAGACATGCAGGCAGCATCTAAGATTGACAGCTCTAGGCTCATCTTCCCCGTATTTCGTATTCAAAGTGGGAACCTTCTCATCGGCTACTTCTAATGTAATGTGATACACTGCTTCAAATTTATAGGGCCATTCTTCTAGTGTGGATTCGTCTGATGCTGCGTACAAGCTGATGGTCGGTTTGGCGTCTACCGGTACTGCTTTCCCCTTCTTCTTTCTCCTTCTCCTTTTAGTTCCGCTATCGCCACTGGTACTACCCGTACCATTACCACTACTATTGCTGCTACTTCCTTGTACGATTTTATCTTTCTGTTCTCTTCCTTGATCATCCACACCACCACCACCATTCTCTTCATCACCTTCCTCTTCATCCTCCTCTTCCTCCTCCTCCTCCTCTTCATTAGTGTCATCTTTTAAAGCAACTGTAGTAGGAACATCATTTTCAGTTTCCCAAGCTGCTGTGCCAATAACCGACCAATGAAGATTCTGCAAAATACCATTAGGAGGTAAAGGACCTAATTTACCATACTGAGGCCATGCTAGTGAAACACCGCCCATAATAGGCTGTGTTCCATCATATTTGTTATTTGATGCCAACCACAGCATCTCCTTGTGGTCACCCTTGTGTAATTGAGCGATACAGGCACCATGCAGGTAGATATCAGCCTCTGCTCCAGATGGATGGCGTAACATGGCCATAGGGAGGCCGTTAATGCCGCTGGAGAACTCTACGAGGCCATCGATGCCGAATTCAGATTGACAGTAGGTGATGTAGTCATCAAGGTCGGCGGGGATGGGGATGTCTTCTTTAGAAAAGGTGGCAGTGGTTTCATTATTTGTGGAGGCTGCTCTTGGTATTGTTTTTGGTATTGATTCCTGTAGAGATGTGCTTCGTCTTGTGTATGTGACGCTAAAGTGTGTAGTAAGTCTATTGTTGTGGTGGTGGTGGAGAGGAAGAGAGGGGAGACTGCATCTGGCGGTGGGGGAGATTGAGTGCCTGGAGATGGTTGCGTTGCTTCTCAACCCGACTAATTTCATATGCATTATGGATTGAATAATGTAGAGACTGGATATGTAGGTGGCTGCACGCCACGAAGGTTATTTAAAACTCAGAGATGTAAGGAAGAATTGCAAGGTGAAGGTTGCCTTTCATATATATCAGAGGCAGAGTTTAGTATGGTTGGCATCCAAAGTACTCAAAACTTGTTAATTTTTAAATCTACAAGTTGCATGCATGATAAATCGAGAAGAAAAGTATGAAGAGAGAGCAGGAAGCCGAGTTGCCCTCTCCCTTTCAATGTGAAGCTGAGGACCCCATTTCTAATGCCGGCTCTCATGGCTTTCTCTGGGCCGTCTTCTTCCTCTTCTCGCATCTCCCTCAAACAGTGGTGGCTGCTCCATACCATTCCTCTTTCAAAACGAAATTACAGAGACGGAAGGAGCTATTATAATGGTGGTAAGTGTTGCATCATACAGAAAGATGTTGCCTCCCCTCAGCGGCTGCTGATGGGTAACATTGTTAGAATTTACAGGTTTGCTTGCATGGAAAATTAACTAAATATCCCCACATTTGTTACGTATTCGCAGAACGAAAAGAAGGCATCAAATCCCATGCGGTAAGTATGCAAAATGGGCATCGACGATGCTGATGGCTCGTCCAAATCCCCCCTTTACCTCCACTTGTCTCGCCCAAAAACACGATTCTCACCACAACATTCTCTCTTACTCACTTCACAGGGAAATCCGCGTATCCAAGCTCATTCTCAACATTTGCACCGGCGAGTCTGGCGATCGTCTCCAAAAGGCCGCCAAGGTCCTTGAACAACTCACCGGCCAAGTCCCAGTTTTCGGCAAGGCCCGCTATACCGTCCGCCAATGGTCCATCCGCCGTAACGAAAAGATCTCCTGCCACGTAACTGTCAGGGGGGAGAAGGCCATGCAGCTCATTGAGGCAGGTCTCAGGGTCAAGGAATACGAGCTCATCAGAAAAAACTTCTCCGACACTGGTAACTTTGGCTTTGGCATCAACGAGCACATTGATTTAGGCATCAAATACGATCCATCTACTGGTATTTACGGCATGGATTTCTATGTTGTGTTGGAACGCCCAGGGTACCGTGTAGCTCGCAGACGTAAGTGTCACTCCAAGGTCGGAATTCAACACAAGGTGACCAAGGATGATGCCATGAAGTGGTTCCAGACCAAGTTTGAGGGTGTTGTGCTTAACAAGGCTCATACTGCTTTCTAAAGAGTAGGGTTTTTATATAATATAGTAGTGAAAACAAGCTGATGTAACAATAAAATTCATACGGTGATGATGATGCTAGTCAAAATGGGATACTATTGGCACGTTGGCGTATCGTGATCCTATCGATGTATGTTGACCTTTAAGCATGGAATCTCTATTTGAATTACATTCATTGAGTTCATACACGTGTGTACACATTGATATCAAAGAGAGAAAGGGAGGGGGGGGGAGGGAGGGGGAGAGAGAGAGAGCACTACCTTTTAACAAAACCCTCTATTCCTTTGAATTCTTCGAACTCTTATTTTTTCTTCTTTGGGGCAGTCTTCTTCTTTGGAGCACCTGGTTTCCTCTTGACAGGGACCTTCTTCTTTGGAGCAGCTGGTTTCCGCTTCACAGGCGCCTTCTTCTTCTTCCTCCCACCACCACCACTACCACCACCACCACCACCTGCTGCCTTCCCCCCGCCAGCCTTCTTCCTTCCTTTCCCTCCCCCACCTCCATCTTCCTCCTCTGCTACTGTAAACTGATCATCATAATCATCATCATACAGCCCATGTAGCACTCCATTACCTGGTCCATTATGTGTAGCAGCAAACCTAGCATCTTCTCTCAATTGAACAAACTCACTCAACAAACACTCAATCTTGGCTTCAGTCGGGCCAATATTAACCACGGCCATTGTTACCGGTGTTTGCACAATAGTTGCATCATACATAACTCCTTTAAGATCTATTTGCAATGATTTATTGCTATCATCTTGGTTACCCCCACTATTATCAGTACCCGTGTTGATGATGATTCGGCCGATGGCACCTGAATCTCCAGATAAGTCGGTGGCTCCAAATGCTTCATCTCTGTGTTCTAGTTCCAGTATCATTTTGAGGGTGGAGAGTTTCTCTGGAAGCATGATGGGGAGGCTGGAGGAGGATGGTACTAATGGGCCTGATGATTGTTTGGCTAGACCTGCTGTGAATGGTTGTTGTTCGGCTGGAGTTGGTTTCTTCTTCTTTCCGGTGGTTTTTGGTTGTTGTTGTTGTTGATCATCATGCAATTTGTTTTTGATATCGTTGGGTTGTTGGTCGTCAATTGGTATTACGTGTTGTTGTTTTTGTTGCTTTGATGGAGTCTTCTTGACAGGACTAAGTTGGGAGAGGACTTGTTTGATTTCATCGTCGCTGCTGTCGGTGGGAAGTGGCTTGGTCTCGTGTTTGGAGGGGCCAGCAGCGAGCCAGGAAGGGAGAGGGGAGTCATCGTCGCTGCTGTCGTCTATGATTATGGTTGCTTTCTTATCGGCTGCTACTAGCAAGAGTCCTGGACGTTTGATGAGGGGGATATCGTCGTCACTGCTGGACATTATTTCAAAAACTTTCAAAATTGATTTGGGAAGTGATCAAGGGTGTTTCTTCTGTTATTTATCTGTGAAGCATGTATGGCGATGATAGTCTTTCATAGATTTTTTAAATGTTAGATTTACTTGATTAATGCCCAGGCATCGAGTTTATAGCCCGAAACATGATCATCAGATGGAGAGACTGTTTCTGAATTTTGCCTGATTTGAGCTCCTGATCATGCAGTTTCCCCTCCTTCCACTTTGGTTCAAGTTGCTGGCCTTTAGAATCCTTTCCAACCATAGATCCATATACAAACTAACAATCACATGAACTGATAATACCGCAATGCCATGATCAACCGCTAATATGCTCGTTGCCAAGGTATATACTCCAATCTGGAAAAAATGTTGAATATACCACCATTCTTTACACACAGCCTTGACTCGGACATTACCACCATCACCCCTCCTCCACGCCATTTCCCAGGCATTATACCTTGCATTCTTCTCATCACTTGCCACAGTCTTCCCATACCTCAACGTTGTCTTCCGCCGAGCCGGTCTCTCCGAGCAGCAGATTGGTCTCATCAGCCTGCTCAAACCTGCTGCACAGCTCCCTGCTGGCAGTATTTGGAGTGGAATAGCTGATAGGTACAGAATGCATAGGTCCATTCTCATCGCTACATTCATCATATCATCAATTGCCAGGTCAGCCATTGGCTTCCTTGCTTCCACTAAAAACGACGACGACGGTAAGCACACCACCACTTTTAACAACAACAATGCTCATTTGTTTCTGGCTGCCCTCTCTCTCGTCCTCCTCACTGAAGGCTTTGGAGCTCCAGTAACCATCATCACAGATAGCGCCGTCTCAGCAGCATGCAATAACAACAACCAGAACCACGACCACAACTACAACAAGGGTGAAAAAGAAGGCTATGCTCGACAACGTCTGTATGGCGCTGTAGGTTGGGGCCTCACCGGCCCCATTGCTGGCTATGTATTGCAAACAACTGGTTCCAAATCACTCTTTATATGTCATGCTATCATGTGTATATTAACTCTAATACCAACTTACTTTCTTCCAATGGGACCTCTTCATGCTAGATTGGATGAAGCCCACCTCCATGTTGACACACCCCAGAGCAACAACAGTAATAATGGTTTTAATACTACTGTTGGTGATATTGGTACTCATACTACTAATAAAGGAGATGTATTTGTTGTTGAGCACCAGCATCATTCAAAGCAGAATGCAAGATTTTGGGCTAATTTAGATGCACTACTACACAATAAGGATATTCTGATTTTTTTATCAAGGGCAGTTGTACTGGGGTACGGGGTGGGCCACATTGAAAACTTTTTATTCTTGGCACTAAAAAGCCAAGGTGCATCTGAAACATTGATGGGCCTGACACTGACATTCACCTGCATTGCTGAAACAGCAGTGTTTTACTATACTGATGCATTCATTGCCTGGCTGGGCAACAGTATCACTCGCTGCCTCCACCTCGTCTATTTTGCTTTTATAATAAGAATGGGGTGCTACTCCCTCCTCCCTTTTCTCCCATCACTATGGTTCATCTTGCCAGTTGAACTGCTCCACGGGTTGACCTTTGCACTTGCTTGGGCTGCTGGTACAACTCATTGCAGGACCATAGCTCCCCCAGGACTAGAAGCTACCACACAGTCGTTGTATCAGGGATTTTATTTCGGTGTTGGGTATGGCATGGGTGGGTTAGTGGGGGGTTTGGTGTACCAGTATGTGGGGGCAGGGGCGGTGTTTGTAGAGGCATGTGTTGTTATGACTGTTGGGTGGACTGTGTGTTGGATGGTTGATAGAAAATATGGCACTATCGCTAATGCTAATAGCACTATTAATAATACATATGCTAGATATAGTGTTGTTATGCCCAATGAAAATGATAACAATAATGATAATGAAGAGGGAGGACGGTACGGCGCAGTATTACAAATGACTGGTGATGATGATGAAAAATCACGGTACGAAACTGAATTGACCTTCACTACTATTAGTAGAAATATTAACTGATTTGATTATTCTGTCTATTTGTCATATTTTATACGCTAAGCTCAGATTCCTGGTATTTTCTTCTATGCTCAGTTTTTAATTTAGCACCAAAAAAAAAACCCCAAAAAACATGGTGATACATGCATCACATTGAAAATCCAGTACTCATGGCTGGAGTGACTGCCCCTCTCCTGCCTCCATGGTGCTGCTGTCGTTTAGGAGGAGGAGGAGAACCACCACCACCACCACCACCTAGACTGCCCCTAAAACTGGTGGAGGTAGTTGGAGCTTGTGGCTGAGGAGAAGCACGATGATTACAATGATCGGTATGGGTGTTACTATGACCGGGTAAATTAACAAACATACCATACAGACCACCAGCAGTAGTAATAGGAGGAGTACCATGACTGATCTGATAATGATTGATATTGGTGCCTCTATTACTGGATCCTGGTCTGGGAAGTGAGCTACCAGAGTGAAGCATAGGTGGCTTCTGTTGTTGAGGAAGAGGAGGAGGGGGGAACATGCTCACTGGAGTCTTGCTTGCAAAGAAGCCATTGGTTGGAGAGGCAGGGAGGTTGAGGGCATTGAGTGGAGAGGCAGCAGCTGCATGGGTATGGGTATTGTTATTCAGGAGAGGGTGATTGCCTGGCTTTCTTAATGCGATGGTTGGCTGGTTTTGAAGAGCAGCAGCAATAGCTGGGCTTGGTGAGCGGAATCTGTTGATGGAATAGTTTTGCTTTTGCTGCTGTTGCTGCTGTTGCTGCTTTTGCTGCTGCTGTTGCTGCTGTTGCTGTTGCTGTTGCTGGTGGTGGTGGCGTGATGATGATGATGGAATGGTTGGGCCACTACCACCACGAGAGCGTTTCAAAGCTTCTATTTCTCGCTGTAATGTATAAATAACACTGTCATTCTGAGTTGCTCTCTGATTGTACTTCTCCAACAGCTCCTTCTGATCAGCCTGGAGATCTAACCTCCTCTTATGCTCAGCAGCACACTCAGCTTTGGCTTGCTTGTACGCAGATTGAAACTCAGCCAGCTTCTGCTTGGCATGATGCTTTGTGTGCTGGAGCTTGTCTTCGAGTACCCTTCTCTCAGCGGTGGCGTAGACTTGCTGCTGCTGGATGTAGAACTGAATGGCGGTAAACGAGACGGAGAGAGCTGCTTCTGGATCTTGGCCTAAGAGGGAGTATTGAGAGGAAGTGTCTCCTTTGAGAGGCATGATGCGTTCGGCGACGATGGTGTCGTTTGTGAGAGGGGAGGTACAGATGGGGCATGGAGAGGAGGTTCGGAAGAGAGCGTTGGCACAAGAGGTGCAGAAGAGATGGGAGCAGCTAGCTACACAGCCTCTATCTACGCTGCTATGATCGAATGGTTTGTAACAGCTGTTGCAAAGCATAGTAAGAGCAGCAGGGTTTCCCTGCCTCTTGTAAAATACAACACCAAATTTTGGGTGCCAGTTTTCCAACACACACTCCCAGATCAGAAAAGCCAAGGGTTCAACTGCCTTGTGCCTCTATGATTCGTTTTAATAATCTCGATTCTAATTAATTATAAAATTTCTGTTGAATGCTATCTCACGTGAAAGCCACAGTTAAGAAGGGAGGCCTCTTGGATGACCCTGTCTTCAAGGCACCTTTCCAAGCAGTGGTTCTCTCTACCTCTTGCATCCCACATGCTATTCTAACGTTCAAAGACAAGGAACTAGCCATCTCTCTCAGTTCAGACAACGAACAGGCGGACCAAGACACTATCAACCATTTGAAAACAGTTTTCCGTCACTCCCTCTTCCTCCGCCAAGCCCCACCAACAACAACCGAATCCTCCACCTCCTCCTACTCCTTCAACTTCAACAAACTGGCAATCCAAACCACCCTCTACCAGCCACTCAACTACCATATCACTCTCCTTGAGTTCTCTTCCTCCTCCTCCATTGCCATCAAGATCCATTCCCTCACTGCACACATCTTCACCGCTCTCCTCAACGACGTTCCTCTCTTTTCCAAGGAACAACACGACATGGTTGCGTCTGATGAGGCTGTCTATCAGGCCCTTTCAGCCCTCCCTCTTCACCTCCCTCGTACTACTTATCATGACAATAACAACAAGAAGAATAATCCTAAGCTTCTTGCTCGTTTAGGATCAATCAACCAACTGGCAATGATGGAGCCTCATCAGTATGGCTGTCTTGATGACCAAAGTGCTCTTCAACTGGCTGCTTTCTTTAGAGGCCCATTCTAATTTATATACTTATATAACTTTATCACAAAACAATTTCTATCTTACAAGGGACAACTGTAATTCTCAACCGCTACAGCTGCTTGTAACTTTGCCGCTTTGAATCCATTCGCATACGCTGCATTCTTCAACACATTCAATTCCAACTCGACATCCGCAGTCAGCCTCCTTAGTGATTCATTATCCACATTTCCACTACTACTAATAACAATGCCACTTTCTTTCATTCTAGCTAGTATATTTGAAGCTATCAGAGATACAGATGTCGTATCTTCTCCTTTTGAGCCAGATTTGGCAGTTGCTGTTGCTCCTCCTTTATTTGACTTTTTCACTGCAGGCTTTGCTGCAGCTGGTGCTGAACTACCAGTATCATTACCACCTCGACTATTATTTGTAATATCTTCGCCTTCGGGTGCTGAAGGTTCCACACCATCTGCCACCTCCTTCAAATCTCCAGGATTCTCTCTAGTAACCGCAACTTTAGCCGCAAGATCAATCCAGTGAATCTTCTCCCTCCCCAGTGATTTCAAAAAAATCTCCAACCCATGTGCAGAAATAAGAGTAGTTGCTGTATTTTCCAGTGGATGAACACAAAATGTGGGCACTGACTGCAGCTTGTGGTCCAGTAGGAGCTCTACTTTGGAGGCAGTGGGGTTGGAGAGAGCCAGGGGAGTGACAGAGCCGGGTGGAACGGAGAGGACGGAGGCGATGAGGGGGTCGGGGGCAAGGCGGAGGCCACCTTTGCCGAGACCCATGCGCATGGAGAGGTTCTGGAGGTCTATATTAGTGTCTGTCATTGCAGTGATCATGAAGAGACGGCGTCTTTTGTCCTTTAGGAATAGGTTTTTGGTGACGGTGATGTTGGGTTGGTCTTTGAGAGCAGCGGCCTGTGTTTGTGTGTGGAGCGGGGTGGGAACTGGGTTGGTTTTTTTGCGGAAGGTTTGGATGGTGATTGTTGATGTGATGGATGTAGACGTACCTGTTCTTCACATGTGATGACTGCGTTGTGATGATGTGTTTCATGAGAGATATTGAGTCCACTCAACTTTTGAAGAATTGATTCCATCTCGCACAATTTTCTCGATATACTAGACGATCTGGACGTTTATTACGATATTAAAGTGTGTATAATGTCAGCCAATTTTCGATCTCTTTCAATTGTATGCCTACGAGCACATCCTTATCAACTATTATGAACCACCGTCTGCCTCCTCTTCCATCGACGCATCCTCAATCCTCTCTTCTTACATGATTGGAAGGAGGACTACACACGGCAATTCCAGCCTCCTGCGCGTGGGGCGCCTTTGGGTAAGCAAAGGTTGGTGGTTTGATTCCTTGAACACATGCTCCCACACAGTAATGAATCGATGATATGAATAACATTCCACAACTACGTAGACAGCCCTTGCCCTTACCCTCTCTTCTTACATGCATTGCTGCCTTTTACTACTGTGCAGATGGTATTATTTACCTTTATTTACACGCATCATACAAAATGCATTTATTTAATCTAAGAATCATTTGTTTTTGTTCGTTAACTCAAAACTATAA
>Ga0209986_10002653_pt1 | contig 16210 bp, 18 predicted proteins | sample BlataG_FD_183168 | JGI IMG/M metagenome (GOLD analysis project Ga0209986, IMG submission 183168) | Deep subsurface microbial communities from Black Sea to uncover new lineages of life (NeLLi) - Black_00105 metaG (SPAdes) (version 2) | ecosystem: Environmental > Aquatic > Marine > Oceanic >...
TGCGCAAAATGCACAAGGGGTGTTTTTTGGCGAGGAGCGGCTGCTGGAGGTTATACGAGCCGACATGGGTATGCAAGCGAACCAAAACTTGCCAACAGGACAAGGGTTTTCTGCCCAGAGTGTGCAAGAGACCCTAAAGACTGAGATTCAGGGGTTTATGAGCGGCGCTCCTCAGTTTGACGACATCACACTGATGGTCCTCGTTCGGGAGTCGTGATTTACCCACCGTCACCGGTTGGGTACAAGGGCGGTTTGGATCTATGCCGGGGATAGTGAGTTTTGTCCTTTGGAGTCGCTAGGGAATCCCATTGCTTTGGGCCGGACTGCTCAGGTTTTTACCTGGAAAGATGGGTATATCCTCAACTGTTTCACGAGTAGTTACAATCGGGTGGAGTCGAGCATGAAGCTCAGATCACTGGCGTGGTTCAGGAATTTGAGCTGAAAATTGTAAAAATTGGCCAGAACACAATAATTGACATCGGAAAATAATTGTTATATACTGAGGGGGTAAATTTCTAAACAACAGAAAGTTAATCCGCTGTACCTTTTTTTTAATACTTGGTCGATCCTAGAGTCCAAATGAAAAGTAGCGCCACGTCCAACCTGATGCGCCGCATAAACTCATCGGCAGTTCTGGACCTGATCCGCCAGGAAAGCCCAATAGCCCAGTCCCAAATCTCACGTAAATTGAACATCAGCATCCCAACCGTGATGCGCATTTCCAACTCCCTGATGGCGGAAGACTGGTGCGTCTGTCTGGCGATACCCAGGCTAGTGGGGAGCGACCGCACACGTTTCTTGAGTTTAATAGCTGTGGAAACGCTGTGGTAGGTCTGGATTTAGGCGCAACCAAGCTGTTTGGCACCGTCGCAAATTTAGGTGGGGAATTTCTGCATGAACGCTCTATTCCCTGGCGCGAGCAAAAGCCTGCAAGCTGCGTGGAGCAGGTGTGTGATTTGATCCAGGGACTACTCGAAGCCCCACGCCCGCCACAGCAAAAAAATTCGCGGAATCGGAGTAGGCGCACCTGGAGTCACTCTTTATCCACAAGGAGTAGTAACCTGTGTATCCAGTCTCGGCTGGCGCGACCTGCCATTACGAGATATGCTTTCAGAGCGATTTGGGCTGCCTCTGTGATCGTTGAGAATGATGTTAACATAGCAGTTCTGGGTGAATTTTGGTTCGGAAGCGTCAAAAATGCCTCCATCTTGGTATGCATTGTTGTTGGACCCGGAATTGGCGCGGGCATTGTGATCGAGCGTAAGATTTATCACGGTCATCATTTTTCGGCCGGTGAAATTGGTTACCAGCCACCGGATACAAGTAGTCTAAGAAAGTTATATCCTGGATTCGGGGCTTTGGAAAGCGTCGCTTCCAGACTCGGGATCGAAAACCGTGCCAAGTAATTATTCAATCAATTAGTGAGAACACCACCTTCAGATGGATTAATGCTGAAGCATTTTTTCCGCCCCTCGTAGTGATGTAAAATGGGCAAAAAGGTTGGTAGACGAGATGGTAGAATATCTGAGCCATGCAATTACTTCAGTCTCCCTTCTGATTGATCCTGAAGTGATCGTTCTGGGTGGGGGTGTAGCGAATTCGGCCGACGTGCTGCCTCCCCTTATTAAACAGAAGCTCGAGGGCGTTTTACCTATTATCCCCATAATAAAAGCTTCCAGGCTGGGCTCGCGGGCGGCAGTTATGGGTGCCATTGTATTGGTGCTAGACTCGACTACCGACCGTGTTGCCGTGCAACCGCTTTCTTCAATTTATTAATAAGATCGGATTTTGTCCTGTTCATTTTTATTTAAAATCCAAAAAAACAATCCTTTACATAGGAGATGCAATGAGCCAAAAACTAGCCATTTTGGGAGGGGAACCTGAAAAGAATACACCTTTTGCACCGTGGCCTATATACGATGAGAATGAACGTCAGGCGTTAATGGAGGTGCTGGAAAGCCGAATCTGGTGGCGTACGCCGGGTACAGCGACTTTAAATTTTGAGCAGCAGTTCGCTGCTTACCACCAGGCAAAACACGGCATAGCGGTCACCAATGGTACCGCCGCTATAGAAATCGTGATAGCAGCCCTAGGAATCGGGCCAGGTGATGAAGTAATCGTACCCGACTTCACCTTCGTCGCCACAGCCAGCGGTGTACTTTTCGCAGGAGCTCTACCGGTGCTGGTGGATGTAACTCCGGATACATACTGCCTGGATCCTGAACTCGTTGAAGCGGCCATAACCGAGCACACCAAAGCCATCATCGCAGTCCATATGGGTGGACATCCAGCCGATTTAGATCGCTTATTGGAAATTGCCCAGCGTCACAACCTGTACCTTGTTGAAGACAGCGCTCATGCCCATGGCAGCGAGTGGAAAGGACACAAAATCGGCGCAATTGGAGACGCCGGTACTTTCAGCTTCCAGGCCAGCAAACTAATGACGGCAGGCGAAGGAGGGATTATCATTACCAATGATGATGAATTCGAGCGTCTGGCGCGTTCTACCCACGACTGTGGCCGAATGCCGGGCGAATGGTTCTACTCGCATTACATCTATGGCTCAAACTACCGGCTGAGCGAGTGGCAAGGCGCGGTACTGAACCAGCAGTTGAAACGCCTGCCAGAACAAACAGAAGTTCGCACCCGAAATACCAAATTCCTCGATCAAGCTTTAGCTGATATCGAAGGGATCACTCCCCAAGCGCGCGACTCTCGCTGTACTGTTAACGGACACTATGCATACATCTTCCACTATGACAGTGGAGCATTTGATGGAGTTTCGACCAGTCGTTTCATCGAAGCCTTTAATGCCGAGGGTATACCAACCCAAGCCAGCTACCCGCCTCTACACGAATTGGACATTTTTAAAAGTGGTGAATATGGCAAGCGGTTGTGCCCTGCCCAGGCTCAGGGGGATCATTTATTTTTAAAAGAAGAATTCCCCAACACAATAAAAGGCGCCTGGGAGACTGTCTGGCTTCCGCAGCCGGTGCTATTAGGAACGAATAACAACATGGAACTTGTCGTGAAGGCTATAAGGAAAATACAGTCTAATGCAGCATCATTGCTCTAAGCAATAATCACAGGGGCAAGATATGGGAGAATCTAATCAATATCTCGAAATCTGGAACCACACCGATAAGGGTTACCAACCATTGGTGTTCAGTGCTGGTTGGCAGGTCGCCTTGTTGAACTGGGAGCCGCTTTTCGATCTGGAAAAATTGGGCGAGATTGAACGCCACAAAAAAACTGATGAAGTGTTCGTACTCTGGAAAGGTAACGCCGCACTTTTCGTGAAAACCACGGATGGAATGTGGGTGGAAAATATGCAGCCTGGAGTGGTCTATAACGTACCCAAGGGAGTATGGCATAACCTGGTTTCAACTCGTGACGCCTCTTGGATTATCGTTGAAGATCGCAACACCCACTTGCATGACACAGAAATCCGTACCATGAGCGTGAACGAGATGGCAGACTTGAAAGCCAACCTTCCACCTTGGATAGAAGGGGAATGATCCATCACATTAATGCTGGAGGAGAGTAAAGATGTTAAAACCCCGCCTCGGCTGTTATGCTGTTTATGAACCAGATGAAGAAGGTTGGGGAAATCTGGATCAACAGTTTGCTTCTATTAACCAGGATTTGATAACTGCAGGATTGGATGTCGTCCCCGCTCCTGAGCCAGTGAAAGATCTTTCTTCAACTGAGCGAATCGCTGCTTGGTTCAAAGAACAGGATATCGACCTGCTTCATGCCCTGATCGTCACTTGGTCCTTCGACCACTACACGATTATGATCCAGTCGCACATAGACCTTCCAGTCGCAATCCGCAGTATCCCTGGTATCCGCACTGGATCACTGGTCGGCGGTCAACAACTCAACTGCATCATGAGCGATATTGAGGCGCCTCATAAGCATTTTTTCGGGCCTTTAGGCAGTGCTAGAACCGCTCAAGAGATAGCAGATTACTCTAGGGCGATTGCCATAAAAAATAGACTCAATGGCGCCCGTATGGCAGTAGTGGGTAGACGCACGGAAGGGATGACTCCTACTGCGGTGGATGAAGTGGAGATATTGCGCCTGTTCGGGACACGGCTGTTGAATTATGGGCTGGATGAGATTGAAGAAAAGGCAGATCAGGTAAAGCAATCCGAAGCGCAGGAGGTTTGGAACAAGATAAAAATCGGAGCTATGGAGGTCACTTCCAAGGAGGAACACGGTCTCAAGACCGCCCGAAATTTTCTGGTGCTGAAGGGGATGGTAGAAGAACTGGGCTTGGACGCCATCTCGATCGGCTCCTATCCCAAATGCCAGGGTACCATGTGTGTCCCAATCGCATTGCTCAACGACGAAGGCATCCCCACCGGATGTGAGGGTGACGTAAATTCAACCCTTGCGATGCTTATATTAAATCAACTGAGTGAAGATGCGGTGCACTTCGGGGAGATGCTCGCTGTGGACGAAGATGCGAACACAATGGTCACTTCCCACTGTGGTTGCGGTTCGCTTTCTCTGGCAAACGATGGGGAGTACTTGTTGTGCCCGGTTCGCTTGGCGAACGACGGTGTATGTGTTCGCTATACCGCTAAACCCGGTCCAGTAACCTTCGTCAACTTGGTTGGAAGAAAAGGTAATTACCGCCTGTGCGCCTTTGAAGGTCAAGCAGTGCCGACTGAAATGGTGTTCGAAGGAAATCCGCTAAAATTTGTAATGAAAACGCCATTCCAAAAGATCTGGAAAGAAGTCTCAGCTGGCGGGTTCGGTCACCATTGGATGACAGTATACACTTACGCTGTACCTGTATTGCAGGAATTTTGTGAAATAACCGGGATTAAAGGTACTTTTCCCGATCATCTCCCTTAAGGATCTGAGGTTTATTTTATGACAAATACAGTCATGACCTCCAAAGAGAGGTTGCTCAGCGCCATAAGCATCCAACCAGTAGATCATATCCCGCTGCTGCTGCGTTTTTGGTCGCTTGGAGGAGAAGTGGACAACATACCTTTCAATTGGGGCGATGAAGTTGAACGGGTAAAGAGTACTCTAGAACTAGGCCTGGATGACACACTAATGCTTGAACCACCGCTTGGTTACGTAGAGAACTACATCGTTGAGCGGGCTCCCGGTGTGGTCAGTCAGGTGGAGGTTCTAGAGCCCACCAATAGTGAAGAAACCCCTCTGTTGAAGAAGATTTACTCTACACCAGCGGGACCGCTTCAAACTGTTATCAAAATCACCGAAGATTGGACCTACGGTGAGGATATACGCTTGTTTGACGACCAGAATATCCCACGCCTTGTGGAACCGCTGGTCAAAGACATGGATGACATCCATCGTCTGCAATACCTGCTGGCTGAACCCAGCCCGCAGCAGATGGACGTTTTCCACAAACGCTCTCAATACCTACGCCAGAGTGCCAACAAATTAGGAGCGGTTCTGGACGGTGGATGGGTAGCATTAGGGGACGCCGCCATGTGGTTGTGCGGGATGGAACGTATCCTTTACGGGCAGATGGACGATCCGGATTTTCTCGAGTCCCTGCTGGAGACCATCTTCCAATGGGAGATGAGGCGGATCGATTTAATGCTTGAACATGGAATTGAAGTGCTTGTACACATGGCGTGGTATGAAACCACCGATTTCTGGACACCAAAGAACTACCGAAAGCTAATCAAACCACGCCTGGTGCAGGAGATTGAAAAAGCCCATACCCATGGAGTCAAGTTCCGTTATATAATCACCAAAAGCTGGATACCATATAGAGAAGACTTCCTGGAGATGAAAATCGACTGCCTTACAGGCATCGATCCGGTACAGGATAAAATTGATCTTGCCGAAGTGAAAGTTTATTTTGACGGTAAAATTTGTCTAATGGGTGGCATCAATTCTGCGGTAATGCTCACCCGATGGAGCGATGATGAAATTCGGAAAGCTGTGGATGAAGCAATCGACATTCTGGCTCCCGGCGGAGGATTTATACTATATCCAGTGGATGCTGTATATAATAATCAACCATGGAGCAAAGTTGAAGGATTAATCAACCAGTGGAAAAAGAGGCGCGTTACTGCCTCTTGACCTAACAACACCATAATGGTCAGTTAAGTTCTTGGCCAAGAGATAGAAAAGGAGGTGCTTGGAACATAAAACTAACATTTATCCTGAAACGATCAAAAACAAACGATTAAAAAAAGGAGAGTATAAGATGAAGTTTAGAATTTTGTATTTAGCAATTGCGTTGGTACTGGTGGTCACAATGTTAGCAGCTTGTGCACAACCTACTCCTGAACCACCGGCACCAGAAGAACCGGCAGCAGGGGAACCAGCCGAAGAGATGCCGGAAGAAGGTGGTTTACCTCCTATCGTTGTGGCAGTCTGGAGCAGTCCGGAACAAGAGAACCTGGCCAAGGTTGCCGAGCAGTATACGAAGGATACCGGTAATGAGGTAGTCGTGGAGGAAATCGCCCGCGAGGCATACTATGACAAGCTTACAACCACATTCGTAGCCGGCGGTTCGGATTATGATGTGGCTTATATCATGTCGGACTGGCCTCCTGCCTGGGTGGAGGCTGACGGGTTGCAGGATTTGAATCAGTTCTATGAGGATCCGAATGTAGCTGATCCGAGTTTCAGCATAGATATTTTCCGACCTTCGGTGGATCCCTTCGAATTCGACGGGAAAGTTTTCGCACTTCCGTCCGAAGGTGACACTGCCTGGCTGTGGTATCGCAAGGATGTTCTCGAAGAGGCTGGATTGGAGGTTCCACAAACTTGGGACGAGCTTCTCGAAGTTGCCCGCGCCGTCAATAACCCGCCTGAGATGTATGGCATGGTGATCGGCGTTAAACCCGACGAGGCAATCTGGGACTTTATGTATTACCTGTTCGGGCACGGAGGCGGCATCCTTGATGAGAACAACAATCCAATTGTGAACAACGAACAGGGTGTTGCTGCTTTGGAATTCTACGCTAGCCTGCTGGAGGAAGGTTTGGTACCACCGGATGTTCCCACATACGGTTATAACGAGATTCTGACTACCCTACAGGAAGGTAAAGCCGCAATGGGTATTGAGTGGATGGCGGCAACCCAAACGCTGCAGGACTGCGAACAGAGCCCCAAGGTGTGTAAAGATGGTGAAACACAGTTGCTGTACACCAAAGTTCCAGGGGTCGAAATTGGTGGTGAAGTAGTACGGTCAACCGGAGGGAGCCAATGGGGTTGGGGTATTCCTGCTGGAGCACAGAATGCTGAAGCCGGTTATAAATTCATCGAGTATCTAACCGGCAAGAACGGCGCGAGCCAGTGGGCGTTGAACGGGGGCATACCATCTAACACTGAGGCTTTAAGCGATCCCGCTGTTGTGGCTGAAATACCACAGTTCGAATTATTAGCTGAAGTGATGCCATTCCGCCAGATTGTTCCCGCCACTTTGGTGACAGCCGAAATGGTCAACGAACTCAACAACTTCATCGTTGCCGCGGTAACGGGCGAGATGACAGCCCAGGAAGCACTGGATGGTGCGGCGGCCAAGATGGAAGAATTGATGGCAGAAGCCGGTTATTACGATTGATCACCTGGTTCGATTAACCAGAAGAGGGCGGCGGTCAAGTAAGAAAAAATCCCGCCGCCTTGATTTCGAATATTATTGGTATCGTAATTCAGGAAATAATCCCTTAGGAACGAATACATGAGCCTGGCAAACGCTGCTCCCACAGTTCAGGACCGCAATCGCGAGAACCGTTGGAGAAACTTCTTCCGTCGTATAGAACCAGCGCTATATATATCTCCAGCATTTATTGTCTTATTCATTATATTAATATATCCCCTTGGTTATTCATTCTGGCTCAGTTTTCATGAGTGGACCCTGCGGGGATTCAAGAAGGGCATTCCTTTTATCGGTCTGGAGAACTATATTGACCTGTTTTCCAACCCCGAGTTTTTAAAGACTCTACGCATTACATTCACATTCGTAATCCTGGCCATCGGGATTGAGTTTGTGCTGGGTATGGGTCTTGCTCTGCTGCTAAACCACGAACTGAAGGGCAGAGGTTTGATGAGATCGATCATCTTAATTCCGATGATGTGCACCAATGTTGTGATCGGATTGATATGGCGTCTGCTGTTTAACTACGAATTCGGTCTGGTCAACTATTACCTGAACTGGATAGGTCTAACATCTGTAAACTGGTTAAGTGATGCATCGGTAGCCTTGCCAGCAATCATCATCGTTGATGTGTGGAATACAACCTCTTTTGTTGCCCTGCTTATTTTAGCAGGTTTACAGACGCTGCCGGAAGAACCATATGAGGCAGCAACCATCGATGGCGCTTCCGGCTGGCAGTTATTTATCTATCTGACTCTACCTTTTCTTCGCCCTACTATCCTGGTTGTACTTCTGTGGCGCTTTATTGACACCTTCCGTATATTTGACGTAATCTACCTTTTAACCGCTGGAGGTCCTGCCCGCGCTACAGAGACAGTCAGCATCTATGTCTACCGCAATGGATTCCATTTCTTTAATCTGGGTTACGCTTCAGCATCATCATATATCATGATCCTGATTATGCTGGTCATTGGAGCTATTCTGGCACGCATCATCGGTCGGATTGAGATATGAGGTGGCGATATGTTGGAGATGAGAAAACGCAGAGCTTCCATGGATAGAGTTCACCGTAAGCGTAGCGAAAGTACAAAACTGGTCATCATTTACGGTTTGATCCTGTTGTCAATGGTGCTTTCCATAGCACCAATTGGTTATTTATTGATTACCTCATTTAAACCTCCTCAATTGACCTTCGCGATTCCACCTGTGTGGATATTTAAACCCACCCTTCAGAATTATCGCGAAGTATTCGCTGGCGGCACATTTGTAAAGTACTTCCTTAACAGCTTGACCATAGCTGCGGGTACCACCCTGCTGGCTTTGATATTGGGTTCCTTTGCCGGCTACGGATTCGCCCGCTTTCGTTTTCGGGGCAATAATGCTCTACGCCTGGGCTCATTGATCCCACAGATGCTGCCGCCGATCACCATAATCGTGCCATTATACGTACTGTTCAATGCAATGAACCTGATAAACACGCGCTGGGCATTGATCATTTCTTACCTGACCTTTTCCATTCCGCTTTCAATCTGGATGATGACCGGCTTCTTTGCAGATGTACCTCATGAATTGGAAGAGTCAGCTATGATCGATGGTTGCACCCGGTTCGGCGCATTGATGCGGGTCAGCCTGCCAATAGTTGCACCCGGACTGGTAGCCACCGCCATTCTGAGCTTTATTTATTGTTGGAACGAGTTTTTATATGCGGTTATCCTCACCGGGCGTGAATCACGAACCTTACCGGTCACAATAACCAGCTTCATGACCAATAAAGCCATCCTATGGGGACGCATAGCTGCTTCCGGTTCTCTGGTCTTGATTCCAGTTCTGTTATTTGCTCTGCTTGCACAGCGTTTTCTGGTGCGTGGGCTATCGAGAGGCGCAATCAAGGGATAAACAAGATCAATGAGAATTATTACCGATCGTCAGATTCCCGACTTCACCCAAGCAAAACGATTATTGTGTATCCAACCCCACTATGACGATAACGATATTGGAATGGGCGGGACTTTAGCAGCTCTGAGTGATATAGGCGCAGAGATCATTTACCTGACTGTAACAGATGACCTTGTGGGTGTGATCAATACCGAATTAACCGATAAACAAGCTTCCAAACTATTAAAATCCGAGCAGATCGCTGCGGGCAACATCATTGGGGTAGCAGAACAGAGGTGGCTTGATTATCCAGACGCAGGAGATTTTAACTACTTCAATTTGAGGCGCGACATTATCCGCCATATTCGCCAATTACAACCTGATTTCCTTGTCACCTGCGATCCTTGGTTGCCGTATGAAGCCCACCAAGATCACACCCGTACAGGACTTGCAGTCTCTGAAGCATCCTACCTGCACTCGATGCTGCGCCTGAAGACTGATCCAGAGACAGATACCCTATACCAGCAGTATTGCATCAAAGGTGTCATCTTCTATCTTAGCCACACACCGAATGTGACAATTGATATCGATGTTACCCGCAAGCGCAAGCACCGGGCTCTGGATTGTTACCAGGCGCAATTCACATCTGATGGACTCCACAATCTTCACATACAGATTGACCGTGACGAACTAGAGTGGGCCGCTGGAAAACCGTTCGATTTTGGAGAGGCATTGAAAGTGGTCAGTCCACAAGAATTACATATAAATGTAGATATTGGGGGGTAACTCTTCGGACAGAGAATTTAGTATCACATTTTGCTCCCCACAAATTGCGGTTATTATATCCACCCTGGTTTTTGGACAGCTCCCTTTTCTAATTGCCCTGCTGGTAGCCCAAAAAGCGATAAACTCGATCAGTTGTTTAGAACTAGTCAGTGCCACGGGGTTTGACTCCTTGAATAGGTTTGCCATTGAGGTGGTAGTCATATTTACGCCAGGGATGATCATCGGCGGGGCGAACGGGGGCTTTTAGTTTGTGATCCAAGGATTTGCTAGACACCACTTCTGAATGCCGTTCTTGCTTATGGTACACCGTGTAGCTTAGGGGACGGCCATTGTACAGGATGGTGATTCCACCTTGGGCATTTTCGCAAACAGTCACCTTGGCCTTGCGAAGTGCATAAGTGGGACGCTGTGTTTGGATCTGGTAGATAACCTTGTGATACTGTACGGTCAGGTTCTTGGACAGCGTGCGGTTTTCCTGATGAGACAGGATTAGATCCAGTTTTTCTTTCTTTAGCAAAGGGCGGTGAGCATCATGTGTGCTGCGAGGTGCATCGGCGAAACGGTGGTTGAAGTCTTCCCAAAACTCTGGCAGGTACTCATTGGCTGCCTGAGGGCTGGATATACCCCTCAGTCGCAGTTCCTTAACCAAGCGGTCTTGCAGGGTTTGATTGGCTCGTTCAATCCGCCCTTTGGCTTGGGGGGTGTTTGCACACAAGATTTGGATGTCCAGCTCCTGCATAGCACGTTCAAATTGGGTCAGCCCGCTGCTCAAGCCCAATGGGCGGGGCTGATTGACCCGGAAGATGCCATGTTTGTCCGTGTAGAAAGCGACCGGCTTGCCGTGGCGCTCGAAGTAATGACGACTCGCCTCACAATATGCGAAATAAGTTTCTACCGGCACGAACCACAATTCCCCCAACCGCCCGGTGGCATCATCTCGGATAATTCACGCTGAAAACAACGTATAGCTTTGAATGGAAAACTTGTCGATTTAGCTAACCGGACGGTCTACAGTTCAAGGGGATTTACCAAATACTTATACTGGATGAAAGTCCGATCCACCTTTCCTTTTCAATTTTGTCTGTGATCGTATGCATCGATCGCAGACAGTTGCATTAAAGTGTAAGACGGAACCGTTTAATTCTGCTTCAGAATTGTTTCAATAAAATACTCTTTTGGAGAGAAGACATTATATATTATTAGAGTAAATACGGATACGGGAAGGTTGATTATGAAATCCGAAATTGATGAAATAGATCGAGCGATCTTAGATTGTTTGCGGGGAGATGCGATGGGTCATTTCCTGAAAAGCTACCTGGAGGATGAGCAGATGATTCATTATAATAAAATCTGACACGTTCTGGCTATAAATAAGCTTGGTTTTTTATCAGGAACTAATCCACGTGAATACAGCCGGATATTGATCGAAAAGGCCTCGTGCCTCTTCGATATCGATTAAATAGGAGGACAATATGAATAAGATGTCATTAGAAAATCTTAAAGATTGCGAAGACCTGCTTGAAGGCGGTCTTTGGATGGGAACGGGTGGAGGTGGAAGTTACGATGATGGAATGACATTATTAAAGGGGGCGTTAGAAAGTGGATTGTCCCTCGAGTGGGTTGATGTAGAAAGTATTCCTGACGATGTGTGGACAGCTACAATTGGTCTTCATGGGACTATCGCGCCAATATCCCGAGAGACGCAAAACGAAATCAACCGTATGGGATTAAAAGACAATATGGGCGATATGTTCCTTGCAGAAGCGGTAAAAGAGCTTGGAGAGTACATGGGGTATGAGTTTGGCTCCCCGGCTCACAGCGATGGTGTCGTTTTAAATCCATCGGTATGGTTGGACGAGATGCAGATTGAGGAGGATGGTCGTTATACACACCCTGCGTTAGTGGAATTATGCCGCCAGATGGGGATGGGAGGTTATTGATATGAGTTGGCCTGATAAAAACGCCATCACACAAAGCGTAGTCGATATGCTGAATGTCAATATGAAATTGAAAGCTGGTGAAAAACTGCTGGTAGTAAGCGATTATCCAAGACCTGAGGACTGGCACAAATACAGTTATTTGAGACTTGAAGGCATGCTGGAGCGAGTAATCCTTGCGCGATTGGTTGCTGAAATAGCCCGTGAACAATTTGTGGATACGCAGGTTCGGTTTCATCCTTTTTTAGCTACTGGGATGAGTGGGAAAGAACCTGATGGCGAGACAGCTTCTTTAATGGAAAGCGCGGATGTGCTGCTTTGTCTGACCGAACACTCGCTCTCACAAACCGATGCGCGTGAAGCAGCGACCAAAGCCAACGTGCGTGTCGCCAGTATGCCGACTTTTGACCATAAAATGTTTGCTCCAGATGGACCAATGGCGGTTGATTATCAACAGGTTTCTGCTGATTGCAGGAAATTTGCTGATTTACTTTCCGCTGCGGACCAGGTAGTTGTACAAACACCATACGGAACAGATTTGTCTTTCAGATTATCTGGCCGATTTGGTCAGGTAGACCATGGTCTCATGGGCGATGATCAAGAATTGTGGGGCAACTTACCGGCGGGCGAAGCTTACATTGCACCTTTAGAAGGGACTGGGGAAGGTCAATTGGTCATATTGGCAGGTTGGTATCCCGAGATGAATGAAGAGATGGTCCTAATATTTAAAAAGGGATTAGTGGTTGAACTGCAGGGTGGAGGAAAGATTGGGAAGGGATTTTCCAAACTTCTTAACATGAATAACGATGATGAGCTGTCCAGTTCTCGCAGAAACTTAGCTGAGTTGGGAATTGGAACCAATCCAAATGCACGTCGACCCGATAATGTACTAGAAGCAGAGAAGATCAAAGGCACCATCCATATAGCTATCGGCGATAATATTCATATGGGCGGTAAAGTCGAATCAGACCTTCACGAGGATTTTGTCCAACCGCAGGTAGATTTATACCTGGACGGCGCTCCCGTAATTCTTCAAGGTGAATGGCAAATATAAATAAAAAAGGATAGGTGCCGAATCATGAAAATTGAAATCATTACACCGATCACCCGTAAAGAAGAGCGCGATGCTGTTATGGAGGTTTATCAGCAGTACGCTTCTCCTGGTACAGTATTGAACATAGATTTTTTAGAGCGCGGTCCGGAATCTATCGAGAGTGACTTTGACAGTGCGCTGGCTGTGCCTGACATCCTGAGGATTTCCAAAAAAGCCGAGGCAGCGGGTATGCAAGCCATTCTCATTGATTGCATGGGTGATGTAGGGCTCTATGCTGTGCGAGAATTGGTCGATATCCCAGTAGTTGGACCAGCACAAGCATCTATGTCATTGGCTGCTACGCTCGCCGATCATTTCAGTGTGATCGGCGTACTGGAGAGAGATCGGGCAACATTTCATAACACCTGGCGGCTGTATGATTTAACCAGTCGGGGTGCTTCGATTAGGGTGGTAAATATTCCAGTATTATCATTACGTGATGATGATTCTCAACTCATTGATGCGATAACACAGCAAGCATTACTCGCCGTGATTGAAGATGGCGCACATGCTATTGTACTGGGATGTACTGGCATGGGTGGAAAATTCGCCCGCAAAGTGCAGCATGACCTGGAAGAGTCAGGCTATGCCGGTGTACCAGTAATTGATCCAACTGGCGTCGCCCTCAAGATGGCGGAAAACCTGGTAGCTTTGGGTTTATGCCACAGCAAGCGAACCTTCCCTACACCGCCTCCGAAACAGCTAAAGGGTTATGAAAACCTCAGAATTACGTAATGGAGAAATTTTCGGCTTTGAGTGATTGACTCGTATCTTGAGAGTCTTGTTATTAGCCACAAAGTGGACCGCCTTTGTGTGAAAGGAAACCACGTGCTAATTCTAAGAGGAAGAAGCTCCCGAATGTAAGAATTGCGTGATGGTGATTATATGGAGAAGAATATTGTGAGAGTCCTCGATTTTGGCTGTCCGACAAAATCGAGCATCGGAATGGATGTTTTCTCTAATACTTGACGGCTGATAGTCCCATTTTCTTTCTTTTCCTCATAGTAGGTTTTTGGCATGATGATATTGGGCAGTAATTTGGTGCATATAACAAGGATAACAATCCAAAGTTTGGGCAGCAGGTTTTTCGCGCCGCTTGGGTTTTAACAACGCACCGAACACGACACCGGAAATAACCAAGGCAGGACTGGCGCGATGGAGCACGGCTTGATGGAAGGAACAGAAGAGATATCCGTGGATGCCAGGATTTTTAGGGACTGATTTTATTAGCCTGCTTCTGTCTCGGAACAGGTAAATAATTTCATTTTTTAACTCGTGGGGGAATCAATTGATTTGCTTCCCAGAAATGGACTTCATAACCGATACAAATGAGAACATTATGTGAAATGATGGAAAGTCGAATATATTAGGATAATTATGGTAGAATTTGTTTTAATACAAATTCGTTCAGGTGCAAAAAGGAGTAATACTATGTTGGGATCAAGTAAATTACTGGCAACAATACCGGCGGTAGACATTAAACGCGCCGAGGAGTTCTATACCCGAGTTCTGGGTTTATCAGTGGCAGAAAAACCCCAAGAAGGAGTGCTCATCTTGGAAGCTGGTGCAGGTACTCAGATCATGGTCTATGAAAGGGAAGCGACTAAAGCCGAACATACTGCTGTGACCTTCCAGGTTAAAGATATCGAACGCGTTGTCGTTGATTTGGCTGCAAAAGGTGTGCAGTTCGAGCGGTATGATTCTGATGAGTTCAAGACTGATGAACGCGGCATCGCTCAGATGGAAGGCGCTAAGATGGCTTGGTTGAAGGATCCGGAAGGTAATGTCCTGGGAATAGGAGAATTCTAATCCGGAATCTGTTGTTAGATAGATGCCAAAACCTCCCGCAAGTTTGAAACCTGCGGGAGGTTTTGGCATGTTAAAGAATCTCAACTATAATTAATATTATTTAATTTTTTTTGCATTAAAATTAACTTGTGGAAATATCCTTGACATTCAAATAAATGCGTGCTAGCATAGTCGCCTGGAAGAAAAAATCTTATGGAGGTACAAAAAATGAAAAACAAAATCTTTGCATTGATGATAGTGGCGATACTCCTGATTTCTTCGATATCGACTGCATTTGCTGGTGGTGACAAGGTTCGTGGTGAATTGGGACAGGGAGGAGTGAATCAAGTACAAGTACAAGATCCCCCTCCATTTCAACCATAAAGACACAACATTTGGATTTCAGATAATATTGATAAAGGGCAATTTATAGTTGTTGCCCTTTTTTTATTTAATCGGCTTTAATAAATGGTAGTTTATTATGCCATCCAGTAACCGCAAATTTGCCATTCAACATAATTTGTCTGGGAGTATGTGATCTGCCGATATCCAGATGCCAGTCAAGAACGGCACAGCGTTCCATTTGCTGAGCAGGCGTTTTCGCAGGCAAATGACACCAAAAAGCGCCAATCCCAGGAAAATAAAAGTGAAGCCCAAGAAAAACATCGTCCACCAGGGTTCGCTGTCAAATATCACTAATCCAATGTAGTCAATTTCTGATATATCGTTAATGGCTTTATTATCCAAAGATTGAAGATTATTGGATATAATAACGCCATATATGAACTATAAGCTCTTATTACTCTTATTTATATCTGTGGCGCTAATATTAACTGCCTGCAGTGCACTACTACAACCCTCACAGCCATTCAGTGAGGCAATTTCCGACACGCGTGATGAACCACAAGTGACCCCCGTCACAGAGGTCTCTTCGTCGCCAACTCCAGTCGTTCCTACGCCCACGCATGCCCCTCAAACCACTCCGATCCCCGCAGCGACCCTGACCCCCACCCTATCACCCCCGTATCCTCTTACAATTGAATATCTAAGACAGCAGGAGTACCCAGGGAGCGAGGTCGTGATCGAACAGACGCTTGAACCGGGTGTGAATTACAACCGCTACATAGC
>Ga0209986_10002654_pt1 | contig 16208 bp, 15 predicted proteins | sample BlataG_FD_183168 | JGI IMG/M metagenome (GOLD analysis project Ga0209986, IMG submission 183168) | Deep subsurface microbial communities from Black Sea to uncover new lineages of life (NeLLi) - Black_00105 metaG (SPAdes) (version 2) | ecosystem: Environmental > Aquatic > Marine > Oceanic >...
AGCCGGTAGTTCCAGTTCGACCTGTACGCCCGGTAGTTCCTGTACAACCTGTACGCCCGGTAGTTCCTGTACAACCTGTACGCCCGGTAGTTCCTGTACAACCTGTACGCCCGGTAGTTCCTGTACAACCTGTACGCCCGGTAGTTCCTGTACAACCTGTAAGAACTGTTTCAGTCTCTCCGGTTAGAACCGTTGCAGTTACGCCAGCCTACTCTACAGTTGTACCCGGAATTGATCGTGCAGTGGTTACTCACGACTATGTTCCTAATATCAATACTGGGAACAAAATTTCAGCACGGGCTGGAACTCGTGTCAATGTTGAAAAATACAGTGGAGACTGGGCTCTCGTAAACACCGGAAATGGTCGACGGGGCTATATGTCTAGACATTATTTACGCACATATTAATAATTGATCCATTTAATGTATATTCTTTTTCATAAAAATGAAGGGTTTGCTCCTAAAGTGACACCTTTTCTTTAAATAAAAACTACTTAATATCTCTATTTAAAAGATAATTAACTGTTGAAAATAAGAAAGATCACTACCTTCAAACACAAATATTCAACAATATATTATTATTTTTAACTATAATATATTGTTTAAAAAAATACCCAATTTATCTTTTTCAGATATTTTGTTCTCAAATCGTATCGAAATAATAAGAAAATGACTAAATAATTATTTATGTTATATTAACATAATTCTAATACAACTAAAAAGAGTATGATATTGACCAACTCCTTTGATGCTAGTCTTTTAGAAAATAAACAACTAGACTCTTTTTCTCCAAAAAGAAAAAGAGTGAAGCAAGAATATAAAGAATTGTTATCCAGAAACAAGATAAGTAAATATGAAGAAATGAAAAAGCATTTTACATCGAGTATATTTTTTAATAGGGAGAAAAATCGGTACGCTAATATTTTAGCCTTAGAATCCTCGAGAGTAAAATTGGAAGGTCTACATAATGATTATATCAATGCCAATTACATTCAAGCTAAAGGAACAAATGATTGTTATATTTCTACACAAGCTCCTCTACCTAATACTAGCCGAGATTTTTGGAAAATGGTCTGGGATAAGAAAACTGCAGTCATTATGATGCTGACCAATTTTCAGGAAGGAGGTAAAATCAAGTCCCATAAATATTGGACTAGTCGTTCCAGAACCGTTGCTTTTAAATATAAGATGTCTGAAACACTAAAAAAAGAAGAGATCACACTTGTAGTTAAATTGGAATCGATCACGGAATTGCAGAGAGGAATCCTTCATATTTTCAGTCTTGTCTGCGGTGATGAAATCAGGAGGATTTATCATATTCAGTACAAAGATTGGAACGATCACAAAAAGCCATCTGAACCTAAGGATATAAAAATCCTTATTAACTATATGGATTGTTTTAAATCTATCGGCGAATTTGTAGGTTTGGATGGTCCTCCAATAATTCATTGTAGTGCTGGAATCGGAAGAACCGGAACTTTTATTGCTTGTGCAATATCCAATCATTGCTATTTGCGCAAGATCCCTGTCGAAATTACGGACATTGTTAAAAATCTACGTAATTGTCGCAGAGGAATGGTTCAAACAGATGAACAATATGCTTTCATCTATCATTACAATGAAACACTTCCCACGTTCTATCTATCGAAATATATAGTTTGATTGTTATATCACAAAACAAATAAGAGGACATCTTATTTGTTTAGTTTTTAGATTTATTCTGTTATATCCGGTACATCTGTTGATTTTTTTACTCGATCTCGATGACGTCTTCTACGTCTCTCTGATCGCTCTGACGCCTCCGTAGGTTCTGAAACAGCAGGAATGTGATTGGAATGATTGTTTATATCGGCGGGAGATGGTTTTCCCAACAAAAAGTTTCTGAGCCCCTCTTTATCATCAGTATCCGTTGCTTTAACAACGTCATCAACCACATTTTTCTCAGCGTTTGTATATCCCTTGATCAGATCACGATGTTCTTCGAGTTGTAGATCGATGTTGGTTAATTGAACCTGTAAACGTCCTATCATTGCTGGGTCATCACGATAGGTAGTAGTCATAGATTCCAAACCTACTCTAGTTGATGCTAATGCATTGATAATCAGCTTAAGAAATGCCGGTTTCTTATTGTGAGTTCCTATCGCGTCGATAGTTTGACTAATGATATTTTCAATGTCAGACATACCAGTTTTTCTAGATTCACCATACCAGAAACGATAGATAGCACCCGTCCAAGACGACGAATCTACTAATGTCATATTAGACATGCATGGTTTATAACCACGAGTAATTTGTGCTAGGAAATAATGTTTAGCCAGAAGTGATCTTAAACCTACAGGAATGGATTCGTTGCTCATTTACAACAGTCTTTAGATTTTAAAAAATAATCTATTCTATTAGATCATTTTTATTCGGATTAAATTAAATATCACCAGTTTAAAAGACTATTTAAATGAAATCGAAATGTAATCATATGTTATGTCGTATGAATACTGATTTATATAGAGATCCAATGTATTGGTTGGGTGCATCTTTCTTTTCAGGTTTCTTATTCTCTGGATGGAGCTGGGGAATTCTCTATGTTTTTTCTTTTTTAATCGTATATGAGATTGGATATTATGTTTATTGTTATTCGTATAAAGGTCTCGATGAATATAGTCTGATGATACGTATTGGTATTGTTGCGGGAGCACTGATGGGATTTCTGATCGGTAGAGCAATTATCGAGGAAGATGATCATGAAGAAAGTATTAAAGAATTTAGATCTCGTTTTCGAATTTAATATATAATAACTTATTATATATTATAATCAATCTACTGTATTACACAATAGATCCATCTGTTTGTTCTTCCTCATTATCTGAATACACAGATTCGTCAGTTTGTTCTTCCTCATTATCTGAATACATAGATTCGTCAGTTTGTTCTTCGGATGACGAAAATGGTGGCGCCTCAAATAAGTTATTGATTATGTTTCCATCACTAACCAAATCTATATCATGACTATTGCGAAAATGCTCCAACATTTCCAATCCTATTTGCTCTATATTGTTGGAAGGAGATGTATTGATGTTTGGACGAACCGGGGGTGGAATATTATTGGTATTTACCTGATTATTTCCAGAAAATTCTATCAATCCGAATGACTGGACAAATTCATCCAAAATATTGTTTAATTCGTCTTGGTTCGTCGATGTTCCCCAAAATGGAATATTATCAAATAGTAGATTATGATTGTTCTGGTTTGGTTGTATCCGGAGAGGTGGTTCAGTTGGAACAGCTGGTGCTTCTGGTATAAGATAAAGTGTACCTTCCCGCACTTTCTTTAATAGATCTCTAAGAGGCATAGATTTTGGAAGTTTACAGAGAACACTCATTTCCAATCGACTGTTAATCTCAGACAGCACTGAGACAGGGATTTGACTATTAGTCCATACATTCTTTTTCTTTGAGACTAAATCTGGGAATTCGGGTCTGGTAAAGAAATAAACATGGGTGTCAATATAGTACCTAATTATATCAAAGTTATTATAACTGCAAATGTTCTCCATCATAACATCGGTTTCGTTGGAAACCGATATCTCGTCTTCCAATCCTAATGGATTGATCATATCAATATGATTAATCATCGATTTTTGGTTTTTTTCTTCGATAGTCTTTACATATTCATCAATACCAAGACTATCAACCAATTCTATTGTCTTCTGTATAATTTCTTTAGAAGGTACATAAAGGTGAATGGGATATCCCAACACGTAGGATTGGACAATTTCTGGAAGTTCCTTGATATTATATACTAAATCAGTCATATTCACTAAATCATCCGGAAACATTCCGGGAAATAGTTTAACATATCGGCTAATTTGTTTACGGTTCATCCGAGGATCTTTTACGTTGATATTTTTAGTAACAATTTCACTATAAAGATCAGTTCCTATCATATTCCAATACTGGGGTGCCGACTTCTTCAACATTTCACATCTATCAAGTAGTGTTCCTTCATACTTGTTATACTCAATATGTTCCAGTGGTTCTAAATAATCATTATCGATCCATACTTCAAAATGGGGTAATAACTTTCGGAAGACATTAGTGATTAACTTGATACTTCTTGCACCTACGATTAACCACATTTCAGTTGGTGTTATATCTAATTCCTGACCGGATGAATCACAGATCAGATGAATGGTTCTTGAGAATGAATTTACGTTAACTAAACGAGGCCATACCTTTTGTGTTCGCTTGGCAATTTCGACCCTCTCCTGATCGGTCCTACCAAACATATTACCCGTAATTCCGATTGACAAATTATAGATACCCACATATTCATCGTGTTTGGTAAGCGTTATAAATGGTCTGTCATTAAAATCAGGATTACTATTACCCTTAACTATTTGATCTTTGCTAAATTGACATACCGCCCTATAAGCAATCATACCCTTAAAACTTAGGTTATTATACAACAAATAATTGAGAATATCCTCGCATGTAACAAAATCTTTGATTAATGCTTCATATGGAGATCCATATACAATTGCTTGTCGAGCTTTCCTAATACTTTCACTGTTTTCTTTTGAAATATTATCCATGTTTAGCAAAACACATTATCAATCTAATTAAATCGGATAATTAGTATCATTTTTACCAAAATGATTGTTTCTTGATTTAATAATCCGAAATATCCAAACAGCTTATGACATCTAATTCGATATGGGACGGAACTTGGTCGAGTGATGTTCATGATGATGTGCATGGAATTATTTCGGTTCCATTAAATTCATCGAATGAAAGGTTAAAAATAAATTTTGATGGATATCTACATCAAAGAAAAACGATTTACGGATTTGTAAACACTCCGATTGTTCCAAAAATAGGACAGCAAGAACAAATAAAATTAGACAATATTATCTCATTAATAGATTATACCGTGATAAATATGACAGATGATATTATAGAAGGTTTATATTACTGTTACTACCCCACAGATAATGTTTCCATGATTCTATAGATCTTTTATCTTTCTTTAATATATAATATGTAATTATATATTAATTTACCTGAACGGTAGGAACCCAATGAACCGTCCGTTTTTGTTTGTCCTTGAAGGTTTCAACGGGGTTACCACTAGGATCACTGGTTTGGTTGTATACTTGAAGCGGGCACTTCCCAGCATTTCCCTCCGGATCCCAATAACTTTTGATAGTAAGTCCCCTGGAACCATAAGCAATCATCATCTGTTTGATAATAACATCATATAGATGATAGATATCCAAATCATTGAATGATCCTAATTTCTTTCTAGGATCCATTCGTGCTCTATAAAAAATCTCTGCTCTCAGATAGTTACCGATCCCTGAACAATACTTTTGTTCCATTACGAAATCACAAATCTGCTTAGATGATATTCTACCATATCGAATTTTGGACGTGAAATATTCGACGGTTACCAGTTCTTGATATGGTCGAAGTTGATCTTTATTAATCATACCATTGGTCACTAGAGAGGTAGTCAAGAAGCAGGGCCCATGGGACTTACAAATCTCGTCTAAGTCTGAGTATATATTAAAATGACCAAAATGCCGCTGATCTGAGAAATACCACTTATCTTGAATTTGGTAAGCAGTTTTATCTTTATTTAGACCTCCAAAATAAATACGAAAATTACTATGCTTATCTTTCTTATGAATCCATTTTCCTTCCATCCCCAACTGAGACACTAAATAAATAGTTCTTTTTTCTGCATTAATGCATTCTATAATTATACATTTTCCTCGAGGAAACACCCCCACTACTTTGAGAGGAGCTTTGGCTAATTCAGTACCTTTAATCCCAGTCTTGTTAAATTTAGACTTATCGTCCCAACCCATTGCAATAATGAGTTTGTTAGACCATACCTTATTAAGATATTCACTAATTACTCTAATTTCAGGACCTTCCGGCATCGTATTGATACTAACAACAACACTTAATTTCGGAATCAGTTATGATAAAATAATTACGTCTTAATTTAGATATATAACTTCTTACATCTTGACCGCTTACATTCAGTCTTCCTGGAATCTGGACTAAAAATGATTTATTAATTTTTAATGTATAATAATAACTATATATAATGAAGAAGATTTTGGGTAAACTGAGTCGCAGTTTTCACAAGGAAGGTAAGTCTCTAGATGAGATTCTTCCCGAACTCCGAGTTGTTTTTGGTCAGATTCAGATCAATCCTTCAAAGGACACTGATAAGAGTCTGAATATGATCGTTAACATGTCGATTGATGATCTTGAGTTTACATATGGGGTCTACCGATGGGCTTCGGACAATAACTACCTTACTGAGCAGATCGCCACTGCAATGGTTCGATCTCTTATCAAAGGTGGCAATCTTGACGGTGCCATTTCTCTTATTAAGGGAATGAGGGATATTAAACTCCATGTTCGTACTTTCATCCCGTTATTTCATAATGATCTCACAATCAAGCAGTATACACAGGTACTGCTGATGATACGATCAAATAGGATTATACCAACAGATGAACTCTTCTCCCTTCTCGTTTTCCGGGCTCCCGTTGATTTCGGTAGAGATAATTTCCGATCTCTAATTGAATGGGCTGGACAACACTACGATCGTCTGGATACAATGGTTGCTGATTCTCCGATCCTTCAGAATCGAGTTGTTACCAATCTGACAAATGGAGTATGTCAGAACTGTCATACTCCGATCTGTATTATCGATCTGACTCTTAATCAGAGGAGACTTATGTTGGAGTCGGTTTTTGATAAGGATACCGATTCAGGGATTATAAGGTGGATACAGACCAGAGATTACTCTATTGTGATCGACGGTGCTAACGTTGCTCATTACAACAATTCACCTTTCGATGTAAGGAAGGTATTTACCATGGTAAATAAGATCAATCATGCTTACAAAAGTCCTAAGATTCTACTCGTTTTCAGTATCTGTCGAAAGAAGCAGACCCAGAATCTTCCTGGAAAGTGGAAGAATGTGGATGTTTACTACACGAAGTCTGGAACGAACGATGATCTAAGTTGGTTATATGCGGCACTCTGGTATCCTAATATCTGGTGCATCACCAATGATCATATGAGAGATCACATCTATTACCTATTTACTGATGTCGTGGGTAGAAATGTTATTGACATATGGATGGATCGCAACATCGTAACCTTTGAGTTCAATATTATCCGAATGAAAGATAACAGAAACAAAGTACAGATAAGACTGAATACTCCGCTTCACTACTCTATTCGTCCTCAGATAAATGATAATCATGTACATATACCAATTTCTAGGAATCGATGGGTATGTGGTCTACTAAATTAAATAAACATACCATTTTTATTTTAAACTTTAAAATTCATATATGAATAGACCTATTTGGGTAGATCAGGAGATTGAAAAGATAGTAACTAACTCGCCCCTAAACCATTTATTAGTAGCACGGAGCGGGATAGTTACACTTGATATTCTTATCAAAACTTTAATAATCTTAGGTATTAAGTTAAATATTAATGATCATATAAAATCAACAGAAATTATGAAAGATTTAAAACCTTATTATATTGAAACACTGAAAAAGGATAAAGAATACATTAATAATATTTACAATTACTACACACATGTTTTATTTTGACTGTTAAGATGTAGTTGTTATTTTTGAATGGTTTTTTTGATTTCTCTAACATTCTTTTGAAGGTCAGTGATATTTTTGTGGATATCTTTCAGATGACCAACTATTTTATTGTGATTGTTGGCAATAGCACTTACGTAATGATATAGTCGTTGTATATGACTCGGGGCATTTTGATGGGTAATAGTCTCCGACATCTTTGTATTCATGTAATAAACTTTTTATGGATGAAAACATTTCAAAATGAAATATATTACAGTTCCGTTTTAAATATTAATTTAGTTCTAAAATGGAATGCTGTAAGTACACAAAAGATAAATGTAAATGTTGTAGACGAGGACCTAGAGGGTGTCGTGGTCCGGAGGGTCCGATAGGCCCTACCGGATCTCAAGGCCCTACCGGATCTCAAGGCCCTACCGGATCTCAAGGCCCTACCGGATCTCAGGGACCTACCGGATCTCAAGGCCCTACCGGATCTCAAGGCCCTACCGGATCTCAAGGCCCTACCGGATCTCAAGGCCCTACCGGAACAAATACTAATGTATTAGTATTTAATTCTACAGGCAATCCTCCGGAATGGATTGGAATCGGACAGGATGGTGCCCAGTTTTCTCAAGTATGTTCATTGGCACCAACCGGTAAATTAAAGAATTTGATTTGTTTTCTAAGAGCTGGAGCAGTTTCGGGTATAGCTGACAGTATTACATTTGAGGTATTTAAGAAAGATTCTACTGATGTTGTCGAGGTGTCCACGGGAATTAGTGTAACATTGACTCAGGGAGAACAATGGGGAGATGATCTCATTAATGAATTCATAGTGACAGATCCATGCACATGTATAAGTATCCGCGTAGATGAAACCCCTGGATTTTCCCCACCATTAAGTACTGGGGTATCTATTATATTATCTGTTGAAATATAAGATAATTAAAATACAAATATTCGATAATATTATCGAATATTTCGAATAAGTAATCGAATTCATATGGAAATCTCCTCCGAGATAGGAATTTTAACGATCTTCCCGCTAGGAGTTTGTTGAGTAATAATCTTGAGACCATTTGAATGTAATGCCTTGTGACACGCATCACATAAAATTAAAATATTATCCTTACAATCTTTGTGGTAATGATCGATAAAACCGTTTTCATCCGCTTTAGACTGTTCCACGATATGATGACTATGTAATTTACCCAATGGATCTTTGGGTTCGTGTCCACAAATAGCACATGAATGCATATAAACATTCGGATTATGTTTAGATTTTTTGGTTGATAGTATTTGATCATGCTTATCAACTATGGTTCTTCTAATTTCAGAAGCTCTTCTGATAAATTCAGAATCAATAGCCAACGACATGGCCACTTCCAAACCATAAATTGACTCACCTGGTCCCTCCCGGAGTTTACGGTCATAGATCAGGGATTTACTAGCTTGGTCATATCTCAATACCAGATGACAAATTCTTAAAGAATTTGCAGGTAGGTTGGTAATGTAAGGATTCGATACTAAATGATGCATATGAGTAGAAAATATAAAAGATGATTTTCTCTTTACCAGGTCATCAATAGTTGCAACAGTTAGTGCAGTTCCTGAGACTGATTCAGTTCCTCTACATAATTCATCTCCCAATACTAAAGTTCTATCGTCTGCATTTCTTAGGATAGTTCGTAGCTCTGACATTTCAATAACGAAGGAACTTTGACCTTTAATAAGATCATCGTCACCAGATAATCTTGTAATTATTTTGTTATAGGGTTTATAACTAAGTTTTGAACTAGTATACATACCAGCTTGAGCCATAATAATGTTTAATCCAACAGCTTTGGTGAGGCTAGTTTTCCCGACAGAATTTGCACCGTACAATAACATACCATTTTCCTTCATGCCTAAACATAGATCATTAGTAACATATCTACTGTCAATAATTTTTTCACAAACGGGATGACGTAATTCCTCTATATTTAAATATGATCTAGAAATATTATCATGTATAATTTCTGGACGAAAATAATTATTTTTAATTGCTGTTTTGGCATTGGATTTGACATAATCCAATTTGCTGATGAATACATTTATACTGTTAAAGAAATTAAAACGACTTGAAATATCATTAACTGTTTTGTTATAGCATCTGTATAAATACTGTTTATATTGAGATTGAGTATCCGATAATTTCTGACATATGGCTGCGATAACGTCAGATGTAATCATAGCTTCTTTGTTGACAGTAACTACTTTAACGTCTCCACACAAATCGATGTCAATCTTTGAAGATTTAATTATCTTCCCTTTATGGAGGGTAGTAAATAGTGCTAGAGCTCTAGAGGGATCGTTCTTTTTCGCTCCACTCTTACAAGTATTATGTTCTATTAATTTACCTCTGGTCCCACTGAGATGTGAATTAAGATGATCGATAATTCGGTTTAGATGGTCAGATAATTTATCAATCGTATCAATATAATCATCTGCTGTTGCGTCAGTACCTTTGTAAAATATAGAGCCAACACAACTCAAACTATTATTTTCAATTCTAGTATTATATAGTTCGTCTAAATTGTATTTGGATAGTACCACGGTTAAACATTTGTTAAAATCGTGTACCTGGGTAAACAATAATTTTTTAAGAGTTATATTTTGTTTAGATATAACAGTATATAGATTAACTATTTGTACATATCCTCTAAACAACGTAACAAATTCTTGGGGTTTGATCAATTGCAATTGAAGTTTTCGTTGGTATCTTTCCATGTCAGGGATTTTCTTAAGATGGTCGGTAATATTAACCAACAGATCTTGATTATTGAGTAAATCTTCCACCATATCGTAATATTGTTTTATAGTGTCGGGATTAGTGATAGGATTGCACAGCATGTTTCGTAAGAATCTTCGACCCAATGAAGTATTAGTATTATCAACAACGCTAAATAGAGAATTAATGCCACCTTTCCGAGTAGCACCTATCGGCGGAACAATATTTAACTGTTTAATTGCATTATGGGTTATAACTAAATGCTTCGACTCATCTATCCAATGAGTATCTGGGTTCTTCAGCTTTTCGATCAGCCTTTCGTTGTGTTCATGACAATATTGTAAAAGTAATATATAACTCACCGTTCCATAATGCATTCTCTCTAACCCTAGTTCTTCAACTATAATCTTATTTTCCTTTGCAATAATTAGATCTTTGGTACTTGATTCAACGTTTTCATTACAGATTGTTCCTTTATTGTTACCTGTAAATATTTTTGATAAAAAATGGTGATGGTAATTGGATTTGAGATATTCGGAATCTACTTTATTAACTATTACGGCATAAATAGGATATTTATCTAATTCCAAATTATTGGTAATGTATGCCTTATATTTCTCAGCCTTATCCTTTTTGGAGCCGTTGATGTTTAATATTAATTCCCGGGGTTGAGTAGATAATAAAAATCGGTAGATTTCTTGCAACGCATAAACTGCATCCTTTTCTTTACTGTATATTTCTCCTACAATATTTGTTCCAGTAGTTACATCAATAGTAGATATCCCGACGGTGATTAGATAATCCTCATATTTAGGAGCTTCTTTTTGTACCTCTATATATATAGAAACAATTTGATTGGTTACTGGAATAGGACTAAGATCATGAATTTCAGTGGCTGGAGATAGTACTTTAGTTACACTTCTATTTGAATTTTTTCCAACCTTATCTTGTTCTACCACCACGATAGTATAATCTTTAGATAATAAAATATCTTTATGTTTATCATAGGACACACAAGGAAATCCAATCATATTAGGATTGGATAAAGAATACGGTTTGGTTTTGTTTCTTTTTGTTAAAGTATACCCTAATAGGGAACTAAGATAAGATGCGTGACCTAATTTTTTGGACGGCCAAGGAGGTATTTCATCTACCTCATTCTTAGATGGATCATATTCAAATATTTCATAAAACGATCCATTTTGATATAAAATAACAGTTCTCTCTCCATACCTGTCTTGATACTCATCTTGGTATTTTAAATATTCTGTAACTATTCCCATAGTTATTTGTAAAAATAAAAAAGATAATTAGGTTAATCAATACTTCACTCTGCTTTCATAATAAAAATATCAAATAAAGGTGGAAATATCCCAATTTGCAAAATTGGTAGATTAATTTGGGAATATATTATTGCAAAAATATCTGTTATATTATCAGATATTTTTGTTTTTGACTACCTACCTTATTTTATTTATAAATGATTAGTAGTAACGGAATCTAAATTGTAGTACTCCGCGTCCCAATAGACCTTTTTTGCTTGTCCATCATTATTGGTATATCTAACCCTCATAATATCACCAGCTTGAATTTTCTTGCCCTTCAAACCCTTTCCCCCGATTTCTATAGGCCATTTAGTAGAATGTATTTTACAATCTTTAATTACAACCTGTTCAACTCGAACCAATGATCCAGATGAAAAGGTACTTGTTAAATTTTTCTGGACAGTGATTGTTTTAGCAACGGTGTCAATAGATGTTACATAACCGACATTCTCTGTTATTATACTATTATCGAGTACGATTTCTAGACCCTTATACACATTTTCTACTGCTGTGTCAGAAACAGTTAGGACATTGGTCCCGGCAGTACCATCTGCAGTCAAAGCACCTACGATATTGTAATTAGGTGGATCGTTCTTAATACCTCTAACATTGATAACATCACCCATCATATCATCTGAAGGATAGATAACCGTTTTCCAGAGATAAATATTTTCACTCCACACTGCATCATCATGATCCGTGACATCACCAGGTGTCCCTGCTGGAATGTCATTTTCAATAGTAGCGTGAGTAAAGTCACCCTCTGTATTTTCTTCTGCTTTGATTTTATTAACATCATATGTTTCCACGATACTAGTTAAATCTGGATTAATAGATCTATCTGCATGATCATTAGGACATAAGGTTGGTTCCTCAGTACCATAAACAGTAATAAAACTACCTTCAGAAATACAAAATACTTGGTACTGATGAATTGGTTTATCTGACATTTATTAGTAATATAAATTTTTTAAATTGTTATAATCTAGAAGATACATATTCGATATTTATATTCTCAATAAGTACACGATTATCATAATTGCCACCATTTTTCTTGACCAATATTTGAAAGATGGTTGGCTCAGTAGAAAGATTGGAAAGAGGACCTAATTCCTGTCTAGATTCTTCTGTGTTATTCAGATTTTTAGTTAACAATACTTCTCCTCTAGTCCTATCAATGATACGAATATCATAAGATGTGATTCCAGGAACCATTCTAGATACTACATTGGCAGTAGCATAGTTAGACCCAGGAAAATAAAACGAGGCGATACGACGATAGGTTGAATTTTTAACACTCCAAACTCGTGGAATTATGCGTAGTATTTTATTAGTTTCTATGGTGGGAACATGATTAGACACTATGATATCTAATGCATCCTTTTCAGATTGAATAATTTCTGTCTCAAATATAATATATACATTGATTTCATCACTTCTAACCGATAAAATTGTAGTAGTTATGTTAACATCAGCTTGAATCTCTAGGAATAATTGATCCGGGTTAGGATCAACGCTATTGAAATCATCAACTATTTTGTAATTTACTGACATTTTAACATATAAAGATTATTTTTATGTTAATATTTTATGTAACTATGTTCGAAGAGATAACCCCATCAATCACTAAACTTCTATATCTAAATGTAGCCGTACCGCTTTCTCGCTGCCATTGAACTTTAAACACATCCCCACTGCTTACCCCACTCACAACACAACTAATTACACCAGTAGATCTTTCGTTCACATACTGAAATAAATCCGCTTGTTGATTTGGGACGACTACGTTATTTCTTAATAATCTGAAACTCAGCGTTTGATTACTAGCGGATAAAGATCCAACACAAGTAAATGTTATTTTATATGTCCCAGTAGCACCCAAATCTTTTGCGGTCAAAGCCAAATTTGGTGTGAAATCTTGCCATCCATTAGAACTCTGATTATATGTATTATTCTGTGTTACCGATTGCAAATCTCTGTTTATCGTTGTAGTTCCGGGTAAAATTTTCCAGGAGGGATCAGTTGGAACTTCGCTACCCGGATTTTGTGATAATCTAATATATTGGGAACCGTTATATTCCACTACATCATTGGTGTAGTAAGTGTTAGAACCACTATAGACATCTCTCCAGTTATACAAACCTCTGATATATTGATTATAGAGTGTTCCACCTGAAGGATCTATAACATCTAATCTTTCATAAACTTGTAAAATCTCTTCTCCAGCGATTTCAGACATTTTGATATACCCAGATTTTTATTTTAGTTGAATAATATAGACATTGCATATAATATGATTGTATCTGCATCCCCTTTGTTAGATTGAAGTTCCCAATCAGATATACCGGATGGAATATTAGAAATTGTTCCAAGATTAAAAATACTAGGTGCTGTAGTATTAATGTTAGTATTTTCACATATAATATTACCGTTAGTTACATCAAGGATTCTGACTTGTCCTCCGTTCGTGTTTCCATCATCTTCGTTATCGCTCCCCTCTTTAATAGCGGCAATAACTTGAATCGATGATGGAGTTCCTACAATATCACTACCTGGAAATATAACCTTTTGTATTAGTGTATAAGTACTTTTGTTATGATCAACATAAGCCCTACTAGAACTTTCTCGGAAAGTAAAGTGCATATTATCTTTGTTGTTTCCGCTAGAAGACATTGGTTTCCAGAAAGCAATATCGGTTGGGATTTCACTTCCTTCATTTTCTTCGATTCTTATATATTGAGAATCGTTGTAAGAAACTACATCATTAAGATAATAAGTGTTTCCGTTATCATAAACATCTCTCCAATTATAGATTCCCCTGATATGTTGATTGTAACCAGCAGTAGAAGGTTTAATTACTTCTAACCGTTCATAGATTTGTAAAATTTCTTCTCCAGCTATTTCAGACATAACCCTTTGCAATATCTATTATTTATTTATGGACAATAAATAATATTTTGTTTACTCCAGTTCTTTTTGAGATGGACATATTGGTAATTCTATGATAGATAATGTAGTAGCTCCCGGCACAAGGGCTAACGTAGACGTCGCTGCTCCGCCACCAGCTCCTGAGAATTTTCTTGCACGAACCCTAATTTGATATGTAGCCCCAGGAGGAACTTCGAATATATAATCAGTGTTATGTGTATTAATACCTTGAGTCACATTTCTATGATATGTATATGATACTGTTTCTGGAATAGCCACTGGTGCACCAGATGGTCCTACCAATATCTCAATATTAGATATCGCTCTCAATGTTCCCGATGTAGTATTTATTGTTACTTTAGGAACAACATAAAATCTTCGGGGTGGATCCGGAAAGGTTGCACTTGAAGTATCGATATCAATTAATGTGTTATCCACTCCATTAATAGAAATGATACTTCCAATATCACCAAAATCCGTTCCTGTATTCCATGGAATATTAACATAAGTTCCGGGACTGGCTGATCCAAGGGAAGCGGAACTAGTAGAAACCGCTCTAAAATCATATCGAGGTTTGCACGGACCTGTTGGTCCTGTAGGTCCCTGAGATCCTGTAGGTCCTGTAAGTCCTTGAGACCCCGTAGGACCTTGAGACCCCGTAGGACCTTGAGACCCCGTAGGACCTTGAGATCCGGTTGGTCCTCCGGGAGGCCCTGATGGTCCTGTCGGCCCTACGCAACCTGTTAAAACATGAATACTAACCTGTGAATCAAATCTAACACTTACATCCCCCGCTGAAGGATCGGTACTGGCATTGTATAAATAAAATCTTAATACATCGTTAGCTTGTAAATTTATATCAAAAGAATTATCTAGTGTAAAATTATCATTTTGATCGTAATTTTCTCTATTAAAATCAGCCGAGACAGCTATAATCGTATTATTCCTGGTAATAGCACCTATCAGATTATATTCAGCAGAAGGACCATCGACTTTGATTACATATGAATACGAAATATGATAATTGCCATCTTGAACAATAGTAGTATTATCTGTTGCAACTGTAAACCAATCTGCATAGTCAGTACTGTTATAAATTCTTGCGAAATTTCCTATATCTCCTGTAGCTCCTTTAGCGAAAGTTTGATCCGCAGCTTTTATTGTTGTTACGAAAGGTTGCCTACACGGTCTACATTTTGGTCCAGTTGGCCCTGTTGGACCTTGAGACCCTGTTGGACCTTGAGACCCTGTTGGACCTTGAGACCCTGTTGGACCTTGAGACCCTGTTGGACCTTGAGACCCTGTTGGACCTTGAGACCCTGTAGGTCCTTGAGATCCTGTAGGTCCTTGCGATCCTGTAGGTCCTTGCGATCCTGTAGGTCCTTGCGATCCTGTAGGTCCTTGCGATCCTGTAGGTCCTTGCGATCCTGTAGGTCCTTGCGATCCTGTTGGACCTTGAGACCCTGTTGGACCTTGAGACCCTGTTGGACCTTGAGACCCTGTTGGACCTTGAGACCCTGTTGGACCTTGAGACCCTGTTGGACCTTGAGACCCTATT
>Ga0209986_10002655_pt1 | contig 16207 bp, 17 predicted proteins | sample BlataG_FD_183168 | JGI IMG/M metagenome (GOLD analysis project Ga0209986, IMG submission 183168) | Deep subsurface microbial communities from Black Sea to uncover new lineages of life (NeLLi) - Black_00105 metaG (SPAdes) (version 2) | ecosystem: Environmental > Aquatic > Marine > Oceanic >...
AAAAGAAAAAGAATTTTTTATCCTGGATCCTCGCTGCATTGACCCTTCTTCTGACAATTTAGTAATAAAAATCATTACATCAGTTTATTTTAAATTAAAATAAAAAGAGGTTTTTATGTTTGTTTTCGGTACAGCCGGCCATATTGACCATGGCAAAACTGCCCTAATCTATGCTCTAACTTCCATAGATACTGATCGTTTACCCGAAGAAAAAGAAAGAGGCATGACTATTGACCTTGGATTTGCCTGGATGAAGCTTCCTTCCGGAGAAAAAGTCGGAATAGTCGATGTACCCGGGCATGAAAACCTTATAAAAAATATGATAGCCGGGGCAACCGGAATCGATGCGGTCATTTTAGTTATTGATGCCAATGAAGGCTGGATGCCCCAGACCGAAGAACATTTCCAAATTGTAGATTTACTTGATATAAAATACGGCATCATCGCCATAACCAAAATCGATTTGGTAGACCAAGACCAAGCCAGATTAGATATTGTGGAAAAACAGATTAAAGAGAGGTTAAAAAACACCGTCCTTTTCAATGCACCAATAGCAAAAGTAAGTACGGTAAAAAATATAGGAATTGACCAAATAAAATTGGCCATCCAAAATTTAATCCCTCAGATGAAACCCAAAAGAGATGTTGGAAAACCAAGGCTATCCATCGACCGGGTCTTTAATATTAAAGGAAGCGGCACAGTGGTTACCGGCACTTTAATAGGAGGAACTCTCCACCAGGGGATGGAAGTAACCATTTTCCCTTCTTATAAAAAAACCCGCCTTAGAAGCTTACAAACCTACAAAGAAAAAGTAGAAAAAGCCTTTCCCGGAAGCCGGGTAGCCCTCAATTTAGTAGGAATGGAAAAAAATGAGCTGCACAGAGGAGACATTGTCTTTGGAACCAAGCAGATTAAAGCCAGTAGGAACATAGATGTCCGGATACAGCTTCTCCCCCAGTTTAAAAAATATTCTTTAACTAATGGTTCAGAATTATTTTTCTTCACCGGGACTAAAGAGATTTTGGCTAAAGTAATTCTTAACCAAAAGAAATACTTTAAGGCAGGCGAAAAAGGATTTGCTCAACTTCGCTTTAAAGAACCGCTGGCAACTTATTTGGGAGACCGCTTTATCTTAAGAATACCCAGCCCTCCCAAAACCATTGGCGGAGGATTGATTGTCGACCCTTTAGCCCACAAACACCATTTTAAAGAAAAAGATACCCTTAATTTTTTACAAAAAAGAATAAAATTTGACTTGAGAGAATTAGTTTTAACTGAATTAAAAAAGAATATCTTTATTAAAAAAGATAATTTATTAATTAATAGCAATTATACTGATTCAGAAATCAAGGAAGTGGTTGAATCACTGAAAAAACAAGGTAAAATAATTGCTACTAATTCCTGGCTGATTGATAAAAACTACTGGCAGGAGCAAAAAATAAAATTTATGAACAGGTTAAACCAGGAATATGAACTTTATCCTTTACAAACCGGCTTTCCCTTGAATAAATTTCAAAGTTATTTCTATTATTTAAAACCGGAAATATTTAATTATTTAATAGATTCTCTGATTAATACAGATAAAATAAGTTTAAAAAAAGGAATAATATTTTTAACCTCCCGCAAACCTAAAATTTCTTCGCAGCAAAAAGTATTAATCTCCAAAATACTAAAAATCCTGAAAGATAATCCTAACAATCCTCCTAATGAAAAAACACTTATTTCCCAAATTGCCGGGAGCAAAGAAATAATAGATTTTTTAATTCAAGAAGGGGAAATTGTAAAATTAAGTGATGGAATTTTACTTGAAACTAAAAATTATGATATTATGAAAAACAAATTAATAGATTTTTTAAAAATAAATGGCTCTATCTCTATTGCCAAGGTAAGGGAATTATTGGGGATAAGCCGAAAATATATTATTCCTCTGCTTAATAAGATGGATGAAGAAAAAATTACTCAACGAAAAGAAAATGTTAGAATATTAAAAACTAAACTTGGCTAATCTATCAGAAAGGAGACAGAAAAGGTTTGACAGACAAAAGAAAATTAACTCAAATGGTTTCTGCTGCCGGATGAGCAGCTAAATTAAATCCTAAAGATCTCGGTGAGGTCTTAAAAAAAATTAATGTTTTAAAAGATAATAATCTATTGGCCGGGTTTGAAAAATATGAAGATGCAGCGGTTTATCGATTAAGTGAAAACCAGGCTCTTATTTTTACCCTGGATGTCATTACACCGATAGTTGATGACCCTTATACTTTTGGACAAATTGCCGCAGCTAACGCCTTGAGTGATATTTTTGCCATGGGAGCAAATCCTTTAATGGCTTTAAATATAGTTTGCTTTCCCGGTGACAGGTTAGATGATCTGGGACTTGTCTTAAAAGGAGGGGCAGAAAAAGTCGCGGAAGCCGGCGCCCTTTTGGTGGGCGGACATACCATAAAAGATAAAGAACCAAAGTACGGATTAGCAGTAGTGGGATTAATTCATCCTCAGGATATTATTTATAATGATACTCCTCAGGAAAGAGACTTGCTAATATTAACCAAGCCTCTGGGTACGGGAATACTATCTACTGCCCTTAAGGGTGATATTGCCGAACCAACGGCCTTAAAAGAAGCTACTTTTTGGATGACCAAGTTAAATCAGCTTTCCAAAGAATTATTAAAATTACCCATCCACGGCCTAACTGATATCACCGGTTTTGGTCTGATCGGACATTTAAGTGAGATGCTGACTAAAAATAATTTGGGGGCTGAATTGTGGATTAATGATATTCCTGTAATAGATGGCCTGAATAAATATATTTCTTCGGGAATGATTCCGGGAGGAACATTGAAAAACAAGGAAATTTACTCCTGTTCCGTAGAAAAAAAACCTGATATTACTTCAGAACAGGAAATCATCCTTTATGATGCTCAAACTTCCGGAGGATTGCTGTTATCTGTCAAGCCTGAAGAGGTAGAAAAGGCAAAAGAATTACTGTTCCAACAAGGATTTACTTTAAGTCAAATTATTGGTAAAGTTATAAAAGTTTCCTCGGGAAGAAAAATTAAAATAATATAAGTCCCCTTTTTATTTGACAAAAATATTTTTTTATATTATAATCACTACTAATGTAATAGTAATGGTAGTAATTACTCAAATAACCCTCAAGAAGGTTATGCGAATTCTTGAAGAAAGTATGAGTTTTGTGGAAATGTATTCATCTATGGAAAGGAGGTGATTATCATTAAAAATAAGAAATTACTGCTTACTTTAAGTGTATTTTTAATTGCATTTTTATTTACAGGTTGTTTCCTTTTCAATAGTTCGCCGGTTATTGAATCCGATCCGATAACTACTGCAAAAGAGGGGGCTGTATATACTTATGATGTAGAAGCTACCGACCCTAATGGAGACACTCTTACTTATTCCCTAACTGTTAGTCCTACCGGTATGACTATTAATTCTACCAACGGAGTAATCACTTGGACTCCAACAGAAGACCAAATTGGTGAAAATGAAGTCGTGGTAGAGGTATCTGATGAGAGTAAATCAGCAACTCAATCTTTTACTATTACCGTCGATGAAACTTTGCTTACTTTGATAGAAGTTTTACCTACCAGTATGGAGATAGCAGCAGGTAGTTCAGAGACAATAACTTCTGTTACCGCTCATTATGATAATGGTACTGAGGCTGATATAGCACTTACTGCTTGTACATATGAATCAAATAACACTAATGTCACGGTCACTAATGGAATAATTAATGTATCATCATCATGTACAGCTACTACTGCAATTATCACCGTAAGTTATACAGAAGGCGGGGTAATAAAAAGTGATACCGTAACTGTTACTGTTCCTGCTAGCGGAGGCTGAGGTTAATAGAAATTACCAGTAGTTTACTGGTAAAATAAAAAAATCTTTCTTTAATTTAATATTTAAGTTGACAAAAATACTCATATTTAGTATTATAATGCACAATGTTATTAACTCAATAACTTAAATAATTTAGAAAGGAAAGAAATGAATATAAACATAACCAAAAAAGCTTTAGATGAAATAAAAAAAGTTATAAAAGGAAAAAATTTAACAAGTAAAAAAATAAGAATATTTTTAGCAGGAATAGGTTGAGGCGGTCCAACATTTAATCTTGCTCTGGATGAGCAAAAAGAAAATGATGAAATCTACTCAGAAGACAGTGTTGATTTTGTAGCAGACAAAAGTTTAATAGAACAATATAGAGATTTTAAGATTGACTATTCTAACTTTTTTCTTCAGAGGGGATTTTTAATCTACCCTTACAGCGGCCCAGCTTCCACCTGTTAACAATAGAATATAATAAAAAACCTATCAGGGGTTAATACTCCCGATAGGTTTTTTATTTTTCAATTTTTTAGGAAAACCAACCTTCTTCTTTCATTATTTTAAGTGTTGCTTTACTGCTTGGACCATCTCCTCGGGCTACAGAAACTCCAACATTTTCCCCCACTGCCTCTGATATCTCTGCCACGTTCTGATGGGTAAATCCCGGACAGAGGAGTACGGAATGAATACCCTCTTCCCTAACCAATTTTTTACACGCTTCCACCGCTTGTTCCTGATTCTTTACCAATCTTACCAGGAGTCTGTATTTGGATGTTTCGACCACACACTGGTGTTTTTCCGGTTCGGCATCAGGGGTATGAGCGATAAATACTACCTTAAAGGCCATAATTTTTTCCTCCTTTCCTTTTTGGTATTTATATTATTTTTTTTCTAAATAATACATTATCTTATAATTAAAGATTCTACAAAAGCTATAAAAATCCTCTTTTTTGGAAAAAGAAAAAATATTATTTTGCTATATAGCTCGTATCATAATGACCAGACCTACCACAATTATTATCACCGGCCAAAAGGTGCCCCAAGCTATCCAGGTAATCCAGGGGAATAAAGTACCCATCATAAAGACTAAGCCCGCAATTATCAAAATCACGCCTAAAATAATATTTCTATTCTTCTCTGATTTACCTTTTGACCCTTCCTCTGGTAGATTTTCTTCTACCTTCTTATTTGCTTTATCTGCCTCCTTTTTAATTTTTCCTTCAATCTCCTCTTTGTTCTCAGAATTATCTTCTGTGTTTCCGTTGGGATTCTGGGGAATTATGATCCAACCAATAATATAAGCAATTATACCGCTTCCTCCAAAGAAAAATATAAGTACAGCCAATAATCTTACTAAAGTAGGGTCAATATCAAAATATTCCGCGATGCCCCCGCATACTCCACCGATCACACAATCCTTTTTTGATCTATAAAGTTTATTTTTCATAATTAAATTCCTTTCTATAAATATTTCTTTTAAAATTTATTTATATAAATATCTCCCGAAACAGTATCAATTATAATTCTATTATCTCCTGTTCCCACAGTGCCTTCAAGTTGATTCATTTTATTAAAACTAATTATGGTAATGGGGAACTTGGCAACAACCTCTCCTGAAACAGTATTAGTTTTTAAGTAAAATTCTGCATATTGAGGTAAATCAATTTTAACTTTTCCGGAAATTGTTTTAATATCAACATTATTATCGAAAACCCTGTATCCAACATCTATATCTCCTGAAACTGAATCAGCTTTTAAATTTCCCGAAAAATCTACTATATCCACATCTCCGGAAGTAGTATTAAGTGTTAGACTATCTGAACCAAGAGACTCTATCCTTAAATCTCCGGAGACAGTTTTACATTGAAAATTATTTAGGTCTAAATTGCTAATATCTACATCTGCTGATACTGTATCTATAATAATACTCTCCCTATAATCTTGAGGGATATAAACATCTAAAACTACATTAGCATTATAAAATAATACTTTGGGATATTCTATTTCGATTTTTAATTTGCTTCCTTCCAGATTAGTTATTAACTTCGGCAATGCCTTTTCAGATTTAAGGGCTGATCTACCATAAAAATGAATTTTAATATCTTCTTCATCTGTTGAAAATACACTAATATCTGAACTCACTGAATGAACATAAATTTCCTTCAATTGATCAATGCCAAAAGTCGTAACTTCGTCTATTGAATTTCCTTCAAAATTATTCCTATCCCTAAAACTCACCATATAGTTTTCTGTGCTGAAAAAAGCTATTGCTGCTATAGTTAGTGATACTACGGCTATAACAACCAGCCATATTACCATCTTTTGGATATTTGTATTGTTTCTCATTCTCTATTCCTCCTATTGGTTATAATCTGTAAATTCATTTTTAAATAACTAATACTAAATTTATAAAAAAACTTGGTCAAATAGAATGCTCCGATTATAGATAAAAGACCCAGGGCAGTAAGACCAATACCAAGCGGAATGCTAACTACCGCAGCAAATGGAATATATATATTCCAGGCAAAAACAGGTCCCATTAAAGTTCCGAATAATACAGCTGCCCCCGAAACAGTAATAGCAAACGCAGCCGCAAATAATGATACAAGTATACCTATTAATCCGATTGCAGGACCCAAAACAATTACCAAATTAAAAAATCCTAACCCAACAGCCGCAAAGATTGCTCTTATTATATTGCTTGCAGAAGTTGTTTTTTCTGCCTCTTTTAATATACAACTTGCCCTGCTTTGTTTAGCTATAACCTTCGGATCTCCGAGTGATGCAGCGATCTCCTCTTCTTTTCTTCCTTTCTCCAATCCAATTCTAAAATGTTCTTCGTAATCAAACAATATATCTTTCTTTTCTTCTTCAGATATATCTTTAATTAATTCAGATAATCTTCCTAAAAATTCTTTTTTATTCATTCTTTCCATTTCCTTTCAAAAAATTATTAACATCCTTTACAAAAGTAAACCATTCTTCCTTCAATTCCTCTTCTTTCTTTCGGCCTAATTCAGTCAATTTATAATATTTCCTGGGCGGACCTTCCTGAGATTCTTGCAAATATGTAGTTACTAACTCTTCAGACTTCAACCGCCTTAACAATGGATATATTGTTCCTTCGGAAATTGATATACTCTTAGAAATTTCATTAACCAGTTCATACCCATAACAGACCTCTCTTTCTAGCATACTTAAAACACATAACTCTAATACTCCTTTTTTAAATTGAATATTCAATTTATCACCATCCTTTTTCAAATAATTTATAATACTATTATTGAATATTATACTGTACCTTTTAATGTACGGTAGCATTATATCACACAGTATCTTATAATGCAAGGTAGTAATTAATATTTTTTTAATTTTTTTTTAAATCTCCTAACAACTGTTGTTTTATGGGTTTTTTGAATATAGAATTATTAAATATTATATAAAGCGGAGAAAAAGTAGCCTGTCCTCTTTTTCTCCGCTTAAAGAACATTGACGGAGTTTTTAAAATAGATTATCATAAAACATATTACAGGAAAAATATTCAAATATAAATATAATGATGCAAAGAACCGCCTCCCTGAATCATTAATCATTTAAAGGAGTGAGGGAATTGGAACAAGTACAATATCATATAAGATGTAAAAAAGGTGATGTGAATAAAGCGGCGTTGCTGCCCGGTGATATCGAAAGAGCAGATTATATTGGGACAAAATTTTTCCGGGATTCTGAGAAAATTGTAGAAAATAGGGAATTTCATATTTACAACGGCATCTACGAAAATAAACCCGTGGCAGTCTGTTCTACAGGAATTGGTTGTATGTCAGCTGCTGTAGCCATAGAAGAACTAACCAATGTAGGATGTAAATATTTTATCAGAGTAGGAACCTGTGGTTCCCTCTCCCCCGAAATAAACCCCGGAGATATAATTATTGTAACCGGAGCTGTTCGGGGAGACGGAGCCTCTAAAGAATATGTCCCTATAGAATACCCGGCAGTGGCAGATTATCGCACTGTTACTGCCCTGCGAAATCGGGCTAAAAAGGAAAACACTGACTATAGTTTGGGAATAATAAGAACCCATGATGCCTTTTATATGGAATCCCCTTTTGCCTTCGGAGATTATAAAAAAAGAGTCGCCATCTGGGCTGAAGCAGGAGTCTTAGCTATCGAGAATGAAGCTTCTGCCCTTTTCGTAATAGGTTCCTTAAGAAAGGTACAGGTTGGGAGCATACTGGTCGCGGCGGGAAATTTAATCACCGGCAAAAAGGGTACAAAAGACGAGCTGCAAAAAAGTATTGATAAAGCAATAACCATCGCTGCCGGAGCTTTGGTAGATCTTCAAGAGGAAGAGGAGGAAAAGATATGAAAAAGATGCATCATCTTCAGATAGAACCAGGTCAAATAGGAGAATTTATAATAATGCCGGGTGACCCCGGCCGTTGTCATCTGATAGCTGAACATTTCGAAAATCCTCAATTAATCTCCCAAAGTCGTGAATATGTAACCTATACCGGAAGATATAAAGGACTGACGGTAAGTGTTACCTCCACCGGAATGGGGTGCCCTTCTGCCGCCATTGCCCTGGAGGAGCTTATTATGTCCGGAGCAAAATATTTAGTCCGTCTTGGCACTACCGGGGCTCTACAGAAGAATATAGACCTGGGAGATATTATAATCCCCACCTCAGCAGTAAGATTGGAGGGCACATCGGTCGAATATATACCGGTTGAATTCCCGGCTGTTGCGGATATAGATATTGTAGATGCCCTCATAAGAGCAACCCAAGAAAAAAATCAGAAATCACATATAGGAATAATTATGAGCCATGATGCTTTTTATAAGGGCTCGGTATTTGCCGATCCAGATTTTCTAAAGAGGGAGCAAGTATGGATTGATTCTAATGTTTTAAGCGTAGAAAATGAATCTTCTGCCCTCTTTACTATCGGTTACCTCCGAAAAGTTAAAGTAGGAACCATCCTTACTGCAGTAGCTAATCACCTAACTCGGGAAGTTATCACCGATGAAGAAAAAATAAATCCCATATTTCACCAGATGACTGACCTTTGCCTGGAAGCTTTTAAAAATATAGGGAAGTAATAAAAATAGTTTATGGGTTTATTAATAAAGAATGCTCGTATATATAGTAATTAATTAAAAGGGACACATCCTATTGAGAAAAATGGGATGTATCCCTTTTTTTAATTTTTAATTTATTAGCTTCTCTTACTCTATTCCCAGGGACCGACAATACCGTCCACCGCCCAATCTATAGTGGTTAGTTCAAACACCGACATGCGTAAGCCTTCCGGAACTTTCAGGTTCCCGTCGCGGTCGTAGATCGGACCGTTGAACGGATCGAAGACCATCGACGGGTCGGCCATCTGCTCCAGCCGCTTCATAACCAGATCGTAAACGCTGATCATCCCCAGTACGGGGTCATCGATGTGGGTTTCTTTTAGTTTGTCTTCATAGACGGGGTTTATCAGCATCCCGGGTTTGGCTCCTATCTCAACTGCCTTTTCTTTCAGCAGCCACCAGTAGTCAACATCGGCAAGGTTGTGCGCCGTATATGCACCTGCATAAATCTTTGCCAGGAAGTCAAGGTAGATTGCCTCCCAGTGCGCGATCTGTCCGGAGACAACATAATCGGGACCGAACTGATACATCGGGGAATAGTGACCGAAGGACGGGAAGCCGCTCTCCCCAGCGACCTGTACGACCGTCGGCGAGTCCTCGGTGAACGCAAACACGTCACATCCGTCGGCGATCAACGCCTCGGTAGCTTCCTTAGCCGCTGTGGGGCTGAACCACTCGTAGATCCAGCGTATATGCACCTCGGCCTTAGGTTTAGCCTCCCGCACACCCACGGCGAACGCACCCATGTGGCGCTTTAGTTCAGGAATTGGAAAGGCACCTACGTAGGCAGTCTTATTTGTTTTGGTGAGTGCTCCGGCGATCAATCCATTCAAGTAGTAAATCTGGTAGAAATCGGCCATATAGGTCATCATATTAGGATTACATTTGAACCCGGAGCAATGGGCAAAGATCTTGTCCGGGTACTTCTGCGCTGAAATCAACGTCCCATCCATGAAACCGAAGCTGGTGGTGAAGATGACATCACAGCCCTCTTCCACGATCAGCTTGTCGATGTAAAGCCCCTCGTTTCCCTCGGCTACGCTCTCTACATAGACTGTCTCCAGCCAGGGGAAAGTATCCTCACAGATCCTCCGCGCCTCATCGTGCGCATAGGTCCAACCCAGGTCACCGATCGGCCCAACATAGATGAACCCCACCTTGAGCGGTGTGCCGGGAACATACTCTTTGGCCATCATCGCTGAAGTAAGGCTAAAGATGACCGCCACTACCAACATAGTTACTATCACAACTTTGTTTCGTTGAGTAAACATTTTAAAACCTCCTTTATTATATTATAGACTGTTCAAATAGCCTTTTCATTTTCACAACTTTCACTGCTTACTTTACCATATATTCAGGATAGTGCAGTACTAACTATCCAGAATACTTGATAAATTTGTGATTGAATACCTCACCTCCTCCATTTTTTTAGCCGGTTACAACCATCATCGGATGATAACATACTTCCTCTTACTCTGTCGATAATTGTATTTTCCCGATTATCTTCCAATGTTATGAGTAAGGGGCATCAGAAAAAATTCTTCTTTCATTTTTTTCTCTCCACGCATACTCATTATTAACCGCAGTTTGTTCCACTTTTATATTTATAAAGATCGGTTCAACTTTTCCCGGATTTCGTTCCTCTCTTATCTTACCATTATTATAAATTTACCAAATACCCAAGAAAAAAGCAAACAGCTCGGGTGAGGGTATCCGAACTCACTCCTCGCCTCTCGTGTAAGGCAAGCTTAGCGCAGCCGGCGCCCCCATCCTTTTCTGCAATGTCCCGCGGGACACAAAGATCAAGACCAGAATTGCAAATGCGTACGGCATCGCTTTAAGAAATTCCGGCGACACCCACGGTTGCAGGCGGTATGACAGATGGTAAAGAGCTGCGAACAAGTAGGCTCCCAGCATACCGTACACCGGATTCCAGAAGGCAAAGATGGTCAACGCAATAACGATCCATCCCATTCCCGCAGTCATTCCCTCGGTCCATGCCGGTCGATAAGCAACCGAGAGGTATCCCCCGGCTACGCCGGCAAGGATTCCGCCGAGAAAAACACACATGTAACGGACCCGGTCAACATTTATCCCCAAGGAGTCGGCAGTGGCAGGACTCTCCCCTACGGAGCGGATCGTGATTCCGATTCGCGTACGATAGAGGATATACCACAACAAGGGGACGAGGAGGATCGTCAGATAGACAATCAAGTTCTGCCCCTCGAAAAGGATCGGTCCTAAGAAGGGAATTTTGGAGAGACCGGAAATAGTGATTTTGGGGATCGTTACAGGAAGCGGTTTACCCTCCAAACCCCGTCCGAACATACCTGATAAACCGAGGCCGAGCATGGTGAGAGAGAGCCCGGAGACAATCTGATTCGCCTTTAGTGTCACACTGGCAAAAGCGTGGATCAAGGAGAAAGCACCGCCGACAACCGCCGCCACCAAGATCCCCAGCCAGGGATTTCCGGTAATATAGGCAGTAGTAAATCCGGAATAAGCCCCCATTATCATCATCCCCTCAACACCGAGGTTTAGCACACCGGAACGCTCTGCGTAGATTTCACCAAGCGTTCCCAAAAGAAGCGGAGTCCCGTAGGCAAGAGAGCGACTGAATGTTGTAATTATCCATGTTTCCCAACCCATAATTACCTCCTCAATAAAAAGGATATTTTATAATGAAGAAGAATCTCACTTCCAATAAGGAAGAATAATATTAATCCGTTAAATACGTTGATCAATTGGAACGGCAGCCCAAGTGATACTTTAATTACGTCACCTCCGGTCATGATAACACCGAATAGAAGCGAGGTTATTATCACGGCCAAGGGATTGCGTCGCGCCAGCCAGGCAACGATGATTGCAGTGTACCCATACCCCATTGATATGTTAGTCGGCCCTAACAGCCGCATATGAATCCCTGCGACCTCACCCACCCCGGCCAATCCCGCAAAACCTCCGGAAATGAGCATAACGACCAGGGTCGTCTTGAGTTGGCTGATACCGGCAAACCTTGCTGCATTGGGGTTCTCCCCGATAACCCGGATCTCAAACCCGCTCCTGGTGCGGGTAACCATTATGTACATCACAACAGCAAGAACAAGTCCCAGGACTAACGTCGGCCAGTGAATGCGTGTGCCGTAGAGGGTCGGCAGCCAAGCAGCGCGCGGGAAGGTGTCGGTATAGGCAAATCCACGCGCGGTGGGCCCTTTCCATGGACCGTGGATTAACCACTCAACGAAGTATATGGCAATATAGTTCATCATCAAAGTCGTGATGACATCATTTAGCCCCAACATCACCTTTAAAATGGCTGGAATAAGCCCCCATGCAGCTCCGCCTATAAATCCGCCAATAAACATCGCCGGCAGGAGCAACGGACCCGGCAGCCCGCTAAAGAGAGCGACCCCGGCTGCGGCGACCGCCCCCATGAGGAGCTGCCCCTCGGCACCGATATTCCAAAAGAGGGCGCGGAAGGCAATCGTCAACCCCACCCCGCAAAGTAATAGAGGAATCACTCGACGTACTGTCTCGGCCAACCCAAACCTGCTTCCCAGTGATCCACGCAGTATCAGCTGATAGGCATGAATAGGGGAGACTCCGTAGATCCGGAAGAATATCCCCGCCACCACGAACGCCGCAATAATAGCAAGGAGCGACACGAGGAACACCACGCGCCCGGATGCAACCGGTCTTCTCTCAACCTTGAAACCCACGCGTTTCTTCATAATTTTTCTCCTTTATGCCGTGAGCCGGCCATCATCAAACCAATCTCCTCTATATCGGCACTCTCCGCGTCGAGGATTCCCATCACCTCACCGTTGAACAGGACTAAAATACGATCAGAGAGTGTCATAATCTCCTCTAAATCTTCTGAGATGAGGAGGGTCGCTGCGCCCCGTTCCCGTTGTGCCAAGAGTACTTGCCGTACCTGCTCGGTAGCACCGATATCGAGACCATAGGTAGGGTGAACTGCTACAATCAGACTAGGGTTTTCGGATAGTTCGCGCGCCAGGACCACTTTTTGGATGTTTCCTCCGGAGAGAAGCTTGGCGGGTGTCTCGCAGCTCGGAGCGGCTATCTGGTAGTCCGACATCGCTCGGTGTGCGTTCTCCTCGATCTCCTTGTTGTCGAGAAATTCCCTGTGGGAAAAAGGAGGGCGGCGATATTTTTTCAGAATCAGATTCTCGCGGATGCTCAGAGCGGGGACAATTCCCATCCTGATCCTTTCCGCAGGGATGTGAGCAACATTAAGGTCATTCATTTCTCGCGCGGAACAATTGGTGACTTCCTTCTTCGCCAAGAACACCTTTCCCTTTGTCGACTTGCGCAATCCGGTGAGCACCTCGGCAAGTTCGTACTGCCCGTTCCCCGATACACCGGCCACACCAAGGATCTCTCCACCGAAAAGATCGAACGACACCCCGCGAAGAGCCGGGAGTCCACGGTCGTTCAATGCATACAGGTCATTCATCTCAAGGATTTTTTCTCTTTGTTTCAACGGGCTCTTCTCCAGCCGAAAGACGACCTCGCGGCCGACCATTAGCCTGGCCAAAGCAGGTTTGTCCGTCTCAGCAGTAAGTAGAGTTGCTACGACCTTCCCTTTTCGCAGCACTGTCACCCGGTCGCTCACCTGCATCACCTCATCGAGCTTGTGGGTGATGAAGATGATGGTCAACCCGTCATCGACCAAGGTACGCAGTGTGGTAAACAGTTGGTCGACCTCCTGGGGAGTGAGGACACTCGTTGGCTCGTCCATAATCAGGATATCGACCTCGCGGTACAGCGCCTTTAAGATTTCCACTCGCTGCTGTTGACCGACCGTAAGCTGCCAAATTTTAGTCTGTAGGTCGACCGATAGACCATATTCGTTGGCAATCGCCGAGATCTTCTCCCGCGTCTTACGGAAATTTACAAATGGACCGGTCCCCTCGTCTAACCCGAGGACGATGTTCTCTTCCACCGATAGTGTGGGAACAAGCCGGAAGTGTTGGTGGACCATTCCGACATGGTGATTGAGTGCAGCCCGCGGAGAGGTCATCTGGACCGGTTGGCCGTTTAAGATGATTTCCCCTTCATCGGGTCGATAGAGGCCATAGAGGACACGCATCAGAGTTGTCTTGCCCGCGCCGTTCTCTCCGAGAAGGCAGTGAATCTCTCCACGACGAACCTTAAAATCAATACCGTCATTGGCAACTACACCAGGAAACCGCTTGACGATTCCGCGTAATTCGATTGCATAACCTTCTGAATTATCCAAAGCTACTCCTTTATGCCTACTTATCACAGGGCTATTATTTGTATTATCTATTACATCACTGATTGTTCTGGCAGGATGTTTCGGTTCTACAAAATCTTATAACGTTGAATGCAGCAAATCAGTCTGTTTTTGGTAATACTCTTCGAATATTTTTATACCGTTCTCCCGGATTTTATTCCTCTTTTATTTTACTATAATTATTATAAATATACCAAACGCCCAGGGAAAAAGCAAGAGTTAATAAATTGAGACACATCCTATTTTTCTATTAATTTATTTAGCTTTCTTAAAAATAATCCATATCCCAATTACCATTAACACAATTCCTGCTAAAAGCCCAAAATGAATAAAGAATAAATTATTAATTAGGAAAAATAGAGAAACAGCCCCTAATATTCCTACGGGAATTAAGAGTCCCTTCTCTCGTCCTCCAAAAAGAAAAAGCTGGAGCAAACCTATTGCAACACCCAAAGGGAATATAGGCCATAAATTTTCCATTAAGTGCCAACCATAGTTGACATTAACCAAAAATAAGAGGCCATAAGTAATAAGTATCCCTCCCGGAACCAGAAGACCTGCATCCTTTCTGTAAATAAAATAACTCAATTCAAAAACAATCCCGGGTATTAATAAAAACAAAGGCCATAAATTCTCCCAAATAATTTCTATTACCCCAAAGTTCGATAAAATTAATATCACTCCTATACACAGTAGCAAAAAACCAAATATATAATTAATTTTTTTCATCGACTTCCTCCTTCTTAAACAATGTTTCTTTAACTATTTAAATATAATTATCTTTTCTTTTATTTAAAAAATACTATTTATCTTCTGCAAGTCGACTTAATATCCATACTCTTACTTTTTTCTTACCCCAGTCCAGGGCTTTTTGCTCATCTCCCAGGTTAAAACATACATCAATCCGGTTGCCCTTGATAGCACTCCCGCAATCATTAGCTAGACCTATTCCATAACCTTCTACATAGAGCACATCTCCATAGCGAAACACTCCGTATTCCGGGTCAATAGCTATACTTTTATATCCGGCTTTATAATTAGTCGAAGTAAAGCCATCAGCATAAGGCCGGCAGGACCTTTCATGTGGAGTATAAGCTGTTGCCACCACAGCAAATTCCGTATAGGGTATATTTTTATCCTTTCCGGTAAATAATGCTTTTTCTATTTCCTCTGCTTGTGCTTCTGCTTTTTCCCAATCTATTTTATTAAAACCATAGGGATCTGTTGTTTTGGGGAGACTATATTTTTCAGTAATGGTGTAGCCTGCTGCTTTCTCTTTACTGGAAATCTGATACTGAGAGGTAAAGCGTACGATATTCCCCTCTTTATCCTTGACTACATAAAACTTACCATCTACTGAAAAATTACTTAGCCAGAAGAATACATTTAAAATAATTATAAAAATTATAAAAAGACTTATCTTCTTTTTTATAATTTTCTCCTTTGGTTAAATTTTTTTTATTTAAAAAGTTAAATAAAGTATATTATATAATTCAATAAATATTTCTAAAAATCCTCTTTTTTGCAGAAAAAAAATAAAAAGCTCGCCTTGCTATTAACAAAGCGAGCTTGTAAAGGAGGTATAATTATGAAAAAGATTGTTTTGTTGTTTGTTGCTTTAGTTTAGTGGGTCATTCAAACAATTATTAATTATACACTGAGTAATTATACTTATATTTTTTATAATGTCAAGTAATTTTTGAAATATTTTTAAAAAAATTTGAAAAAATATATTTATATTATATTAATAGGTAATCTTATCTTCAGGAAGATAAGGAGTTTTAATAAATATCAACTTTACCTCTTCTTGTGTATCATTCACAATATCGTGTTTTTCAAGAGGTTCTATGCGGAAGGCATCTCCTTCTTTTATTCTATATTCCACATTATTAACCAGCATTTTAGGAGAACCTTTTATAAAATAAAATGTCTCTT
>Ga0209986_10002656_pt1 | contig 16207 bp, 17 predicted proteins | sample BlataG_FD_183168 | JGI IMG/M metagenome (GOLD analysis project Ga0209986, IMG submission 183168) | Deep subsurface microbial communities from Black Sea to uncover new lineages of life (NeLLi) - Black_00105 metaG (SPAdes) (version 2) | ecosystem: Environmental > Aquatic > Marine > Oceanic >...
TCAAGATCCAGCTCAGAGCTATTCTGAAAGCCAGTTCTCTTAAGAATGTCAGGATTTTAATACCGATGATCACAGAAGTTGAAGAAATAGAGGAGTTTAAAATTATCTTCCGAGAAGTTAAAGAAGAATTAAGAAGCAAAAATGTCAAGTTTGACGAGAATATCCCAGTGGGAGTAATGATTGAAGTGCCAGCTGCAGCGGCTATAACCGATATACTGGTGAAAGAAGTAGATTATTTAAGTATTGGCACCAATGATCTCATTCAATACTATTTAGCTGTTGATCGTTCTAATGAGTTTGTTTCTTATCTTTTTAAACCCCTTCATCCTTCGGTTTTAAGACTTATAAAATTCATTATTGATACGGCTCGAAGAGAAGGAAAGGATGTTACTGTCTGCGGCGAGATGGCTGCTGATCCTCTTTCAGCCATCGTTTTGCTAGGATTTGGATTAAGGAAATTTAGCATGAATCCTATTTTTATTCCAAGAATAAAAAAAGTGCTTCGGTCGGTAGAGTATAAGTTTGTTAAAAGGGTAGTTCACCAAGTCATGAGTTTAAAGACAGCCCAAGAGATTGAAGAGTATATTATAGAGAAAATACTGGTTAGGCATCCAAAAGCATTCCTTATGAGGGAGACAAAATAGTTAAATCTTCTATGCCCTTCCGTAGTCATCTTTGAGACGGACAATATCTGATTCGTCAGAATCACCGATCCAAATTTCCATTACCCGGGCAGGTTGTGCTCTTAAGCAGCGCAATCGGTGTGGGGCTTTCTGAGGAATAAAAATTTCTTCTCCTACTTCTGGTTGCCAAACTCTATCGGCAATAGTAATTTCAAGGCCCTTATCAAGGACAACCCAAAATTCACTTCGGCGATGATGATACTGAAGGGAAAGGGCTTTACCAGGGTTTACTGTGATAATTTTAATGCTTTTTGCTGACTCATAAGGGAAGGAGCGGAATTTTCCCCATGGACGTACTTCTTCTTTAATTTTTTTTCTAAAATTCAGCTCAATATCTTTTATATCATCTTTGGCCATGGATATTTCCAATTAATCTTTTTTCTAAAATTCCCCTGGCTAATTTGTATCTCAGATTAAAATGGGACTTCGTCCTCGTCTTCTTTCTCTTCAGAAGTCGATGAGCTGTCTTCAGCAGGGAAATTTGGGGAAGGAGATTCTGGATGTGATACTTCTTCAATTGATTCTTCTCGCTTTCCTAAAAGAACAATGCTTTGGGCATTGATTTCAGTAGTGTATCTTTTATTTCCCTCTTTATCCTGCCAACTTCTTGTTCTCAGCTTCCCTTCAACGTATATTTGCTTACCCTGGGTTAAATATTTTTCGCAGAATTCCGCTAATTTTCCCCATGCTACTATCCGGTGCCATTCTGTACGATCAGAGCTTTCATTGGTGTTAGGATTAAAGTAGCGCTCATTTGTGGCCATGGTGAAATTAGCCACAGGCCGTTCTGTTTGGGGGATGTACCTAACTTCAGGATTCCTGCCGAGGTGACCGATTAAGATGACTTTATTGAGGCTATTGATATCTCTCATTTTCTGGCAATAATTCCTTTATTTTTTGTTGAGCGAGTTTTGTTTCCTCTGAGAGGGGATATTTGCTTATCAAAAGCTTGAAGACAAAGAGAGCTTCTTTATTTTTCCCAAGTTTCATGAAGCTGATTCCTTTTTTTAAATTGGCAGCAGGGATTTTATCTCCTTGGGGATAGTTGAGAATTAGTACATTAAATTCTTCGATTGCTTCCTCAAATTTTCCCTGGCTAAAGTAGCACTCGCCTATCCAGTATTGAGCATTGTCAGCAAGAGGACTTTCTGAGAATTGTTCTCTGTATATTTTGAAACCGTCAATAGCCAATTGGAAGTTTCCCCTTAAGTAGTCAGAATAAGCCATGTTGTAAACTTCTTGAGGAGACAGGGAGGTGAAGGGAAGTTGGGGTTTTTCTTCCTGTTTTTCTTCGGCTTCAGTTTCAATTGAGGGAGCTTGGTCTTCTTCTAATTTTTCTTCTTGGGGAGATGGAGGCGGTAAAGTAACATTTTTTATTACCAGGAGTTCTTCAGAAATTTTTATGTTTTGTAAGCTTATCTGCTCTATTTTTTCTAAGAGAATTTGATACTGGGCAGGTAGAGTTTTTAAGTCTTCTTTGAAGGCAGCTTGTCCTGTCTGGAAAATTCTAAGTTGAGTTAGGACTTCCATTAATTGCTTTTTTATGAATTCGATGTCTTGGGTGTTTTTCCTTATTTTTTCATCAAGTTGAAGAATTTGTTGTTTGAGGATTTGAACATCTTGATAAATAAGTTCATAGGTCTTTTTGCTTTTATCAGCTCTTGCAGAGATTACCAGCAGGACGAAGATAAGAAATATCCCAAAATATTTTTTGGACATAAATTATTTTTCAATAATTATAAACTGAGATCTTCTGTTTTTCTGCCAAGCGATTTCGTTATGTCCAAGGTCTAATGGTTGGCTTTTTCCGTAAGAGATAATTTTTATTTTGTCAGAGGAAATTCCAAGAGAAACTAAATAATCATAAGTACTTTTGGATCTTTTTTCGCCTAAAGCAAGGTTGTATTCTTCTGTTCCTCTTTCATCGCAATGGCCTTCGATAAGAATTTTTACTGTGGTGAATTTTTTTAACCAGGCGGCGTTGGTTTCAAGAACTGGCTTGGCATCGTTACGGATAAAATACTTATCGAAATCGAAATGAATCATTTTTAATGGTATTTCTCTGTTGATTTCTTCAAGAGTTTTTGCCATGAATATTTCTTCCTCAGTCAGCTCAGGTTTCTTAACCGGGGGCACTTCTTTCACCTTTTCAACTTTAGGCTGCTCTTTCACTTGGGGAGGGGGAGGAGGAACTTCTTCAACCTTTGCTCGGCATGAAACAAGAAAGAAAACAACCAGGATAAAGCTTAAGGAAATAATGATTGCTTTTTTCATTTGACCTCCTATATTAGTTTTTATTCTTTTTTTAAGTAACAGGGCAATTTATTTTACCTGTTCTTCATGTTTATATAATTAAACTTTTTTCATGTCAACCTTAAATACCAAGGCTCTCTTATTTTAACGGGACCAATCAGGCAATTTATTTTCTCCTTTTGAGGTTAAACGGTGCAGGTTAGCTCCGTCATAGTCAATTGAGTAGAGCTGAATACTGCCAGAGAGGTTCGAGGAAAAAATAAGGTGACGTCCATCTGGAGACCAGCAGGGAGATTCATTCCTGGCATTACTCTCGGTCAATTTAATGATTTCTTTGGTGCGGAGATTTAAAACATATATATCAAATATTTGAGCCACACGGGAGACATAGGCAATTCTGTCTCCTGTCGGAGACCAGGCAGGAGCATCGTGGTAGCTTCCTCCAAAACTGACTCTTCTCAGGTTTGAACCTTCTGCATCCATTATGTAAATTTGAGGAGTGCCTCCCCGGCTGGAAGTGAAGGCAATTTCTCTGCTTGTAGGAGACCAGCTTGGGGCAGTATCGATAGCTTTATTAAAAGTTAATCTTTTTATTTTTTTCCCATCGCTGTTGGCTACATATATTTCAGCGTTTCCATCCATAGTAGAGCAAAATGCCAATTTTTTTCCGTCAGGAGAAAAGGAGGGAGCAAAATTTGTTCCTTTTGTCGAGATTTCTGCGATTTTTCCTTGATAGAGATCTAAAAGATATAAGCCTGCATTAACTATTCGATAAGAAGTGAAGGCAATCTTGTTGCTATCGGTAGACCAGGCAGGCATGTAGTCTCTGATGTTGTTAAAAGTAAGGCGGGTTTGGTTGTGGCCGTCATAATCCATCATATAAAGTTCATCGTTTCCATCTCTGTTAGAAATAAAGATGATTTTTGAGGTAAAAAAAGGCTTTTCGCCATATACTTTCAAGATTTCATCGGCCATTTTATGAGCTATGAGACGGTAAAGAGATTTCTCGCCTTGGTAGCGCTTGCCAAAAATAAAGTTTTCCCCTTTAACATCATAAAGTTTTCCTTCAAAAAGAATATTATTTGCTTTTGTTGGGGAAATTTCCCCGATTAAGAGTATGGAAGCCTGGATAGATTGCCAATCCTTGAAGAATATTTTTCTGGGGTTCAAAGGCCTTATGTAGGAATAATAGCTTTCAGGTAGAAGCTGGAAAACCCGGCTGTATTTTAAATCATCAGAGATGATTTGATGAAGATTGACACCTGCAGCAATAGTTTCAGGGGATGAAGAAAGGACTTTGAATTTGGGTAATGCTAAGGGAATGGCAGGAATTCCTTCCTTTATGGTTAGAACAACTTCTTGCTGGGTGAAAAGCAAAAATGAAGTTAATAAAAAGAGAGCAGTGAGAAGCAAAACCTGTTTTAATTTCATTTTGAGTGCTCAAAAATTAAATGAATTCCTAAATATTCTTCCCCATATTCTCTGGGGAGAGGAGGGAAGGTAGTTGACTGAATGGCCCGGATGGCTGATAAGTCTAAGGATCTGATTCCACTTGATTCTTCTACTTCCAGATCTGATATCTGGCCATTTTTATTAATCTTAAAGAAGACAGTTGTTTGAAAATTTCCTGAGACTCCAGGGTCTACCAGAGAAGTAAACCAGTTAGCAGAGACCCTGTCCATTATTATTTGGAGGTAATAAGTGAAGGGAAAGCTGGAAAGGCCTATTTGAGAAGCATAGCCTGAGCCAGAGCCTGGTCCACCGCCTAAACCAAGGCTGAGACCAGCACCTCCAGGAAGTCCTGATGTAAAATTTGATCCCCTTTCTTTTAATTTCCCCTTGTCTTCTCTCTGAGGTTGTCTGATAACTGCCTTTTTTTCTTTTTTTGGGCTTCTTTTTTTCTTGGGCTTTTCAACAGGGTGGCGAATAGCAGCAGCTGGTTCTTCTTGTATTTTTTGAGGAGTTGTCAAATCGCTTAAGACCGCTTTCTTTTCTGTTGCTGTTTCTCCTCTGCCGCCTCCACCAGGTCCGCCCCCTCCTGGCAGGGAAATAAGGTTTACATAATGAATCATCCCTTTCCGCGAAGACTTGGGCAAAGAAGGTGAAACTAAAATTACCAGAAACAAAGCAAGATGGGCAAAAAGGGATAAAATAACTGCGGATCTGAAAGATTTGTCGGCTTTGTCAGTACTTCTCATTTTGCTTTTTTATCTCCAATTTCTATTGGCTCCGTGATTAAACCGACTACTTCTACTTCTGCCTTTTTGGTGATATCTAAAATGCTCATTACATAACCATAGGGCAGGTCTTTATCTGCTCGAATAAAGACAATTTTTTTCTCTTTTCCGTAGAAGTATTCCTTTAATTTTCCTTCAAGAAGATGAATGTTAATAATGGATTTTTCCAGGTGAATGTACCTGTCACGAGAGATAGTAAGAGTTAATCCTTCCTCTGCCGGAGCTGATTCTGTTTCAGCTTGAGGGAGGTTAATTCCGATGCCTGATTTCATCATAGGGGTAGTAACCATAAAAATAATCAAGAGAACAAGGACAACGTCAACAAAAGGAATAATATTAATTTCAGATAGAGAAGTACCTATTTGTCTTTTGGTAATAGGATGAGTTTTAAGAGCCATAGAGCCTTTCTGTTATGTTTAAAAATTCTAAAGAGAAATCTTCCATTTCTGTTATTAAATTTTTTATTTTGTGAAGGAAGTGATTATAGGCGATAACTGCCGGTACTGCAGCAAAAAGGCCGGCTGCAGTGGCTATTAGAGCTTCAGCAATTCCAGGAGCAACTGTAGTCAGACTGGCAGACCTGACAATTCCAATTTGTTGGAAGGAACCCATTATTCCCCAGACAGTTCCGAATAATCCTATAAATGGAGTTACACTTCCTGTAGTGGCTAAAAAACTCATCATGTTTTCCAGTTTGGAGATTTCATTATTGGAAGCCTTGATCAGAGCTCGATTTAGGCTTTCAAATTTAGCTGGGGTCAAGCTAATCTTGGGATTGGACTTGGTGAGGTAAGCAAGCTCTTTAAAACCAGATTGAAACATAGAAGCCAGAGGGCTAGCTCGGTATTTATTGGCAGCCTCACTAACTTCGGCTAAGTTTCTACTTCTTCTGAAGGCGAGTAGAAATTTTTTTGAATGAAAAGAAGCCCTTTTTAATGTTTTTCTCTTAAAAAAAATAACAGCCCAGGAAAAGATAGAAAAAAAGATTAAAACGAGGATGACTAATTTTACGATTGGACCAGCATCTACAATTAGTTTTAAAAAATTCATAGTTATCTAAAAAAAATTAGCATATGCCAGGTTTAAAGTCAATAAGATGGATGTTTCCTTCAAGAAAAGTCGTGTTAATTGACAAAGTTTTGATTAAGTAATAGATTTGAATTTTGATTAAAATAAAGGCTAAGATGAAGGAAAAGACTGATTAAAGGCGAGAAAGGCTTTCAGCCAGCTCAGGTTTTGGCCATCAGTTTTATAGTTGCTGTCCTGATAGGAACATTGCTTTTGCTTTTTCCTTTGTCCTCTTTTTTTTGATAGAAAGGAATCTATCCTTAAAGACATTTACCGGTAAGGAAAAGATACTTTCTTCTCTTTTTCAGATTGTCACTTCTCGCACAGCCAGGTTCAACACTATAAACTTGAGCTTCCTTAGTTCGGCTACTGTTTTTCTTTTGATTTTGCTCATGTTTATAGGCGCTTCTCCAGGTTCTACAGGAGGAGGTGTCAAAACAAGCACCATGGGAGTGATATTTTAGTCATAATGGGGGAAGAGAAGCAGCTGGCTAAGATAAATAGCTTATAAATCCTTGAGAACGATTATTTCCATAAAAACGGCATTTGTTTAGGATGTTTTTCTTCAGCCATAAGAATGATTTTATCTGTAATATCTTCCTGATCATCAATCTTTAAATCAAAGGCCAGCTTAGAGTTAGCCCTGGCAATGATATCAAAACCCTCAATTTTTCCTTTTTTTACAATACCCTTGAAAAAGAGCAAATTTCCCTGAACTTTATAATAATCGTTTTTACTTAATTTATATTCCTTGACCTGCTTAATGGGAAGAGAAACATTAATACTTCCAGAAAAAACTCTCTTTTGTATGCTCCACCACCTGACATGCCAAATATTCTCCTGGCGCCAGATAATGTATCCAGCAGACAATGAATGAAGTTCCCTGATTTTGTCTATTATGCTGGCTTCATATTTAGGCTTGATGTTAAGCTTGAGGGCTTCTTTATATTCATTGCTTGCCTCTTCCTCCATTCCTTCTTGTTTATATGAATCAGCCAAAAATAAACGAAGTTCACCATCCTGAGGATTAAACTCAACAGCTTTTTTTTGAAGAGGAATAGCATCATCGTATTTACCATCCAGAAATAATTGGTTCCCATTCATGATTAGAAATTTACTAATCTCATGATGGAGAATATTTTGAACGATATGATGATAATCTCTTTTTTTTAGGCCAAATAGCCTGTCTGCAATTTTATAAACAAAGCTAATTTGTTTCTTCTCTTGTTTTAAAGGATAAAACTTTTTTTTTATTTTATCTATATTTTCAAATTCTCTTAAAGCCTCCTTGTTTCTCCTGGCAACTAAATAGAGCTTAGCCAGTATAAGATGATTCTCAATCTTTTCTTCTTTTTTGATTGGAAGGTGATTAAAAAAATTTAATGTCTTTATCAGCTTTTCTATTAATGTTTGATCTTCATTTTGAAAATGAACTATTAAACTCCTGGAAAGAACTGTAATCTTAATATCATTTGAGAGATTCTTCAAATTTGAAATATCTTTATCCGTAAGTATTAATCTTTCAAACACTACTAATAATCCTATTCTCTGAAAGAGATGATTTTCTGCCCAGAGGCCGTTTGATTCCTGAATCATTACTCCTTTTTTCTTGTTATCTGGATAGTATAATGGACTGATCAACAAGAGCTTATTCTTATTAAGAAAATTATTAAAGAAAATCATCTTCTGACTTTGAACATACTTTTTCAGGTAAGTATTAACTTCCCTGCTTCTATCAAGAGATCTTATTCTCCAGAACTGGAGATAATAATCCTTTAGGAGAACGCTTTCTGAAAGCAGTATAATCACTATTAAGAAGACAAAAGAAATATTTCTGAGAATAGATATTTTCTTAATTTTTGTCAGGCGGGAAGCAGCTTTAATAAAAATTGAGTAGATGATAGCCAACCCTTTAGCCACCAAGAGAAGAAGAATGGGGACTATGAAGATAAATTTGTTATCAGCCGGCAGATGTGCCCTGACTGGCTTCACCAAGACAAAAAGGGAAAAAGGAATTATTATATAAGCAAGGAGCAATATTAATTCTCTTCTTTGATTTTTGAGACATCCGATAATGCCAAGAAAAAAAAGAAATAATTTTAAAAAAAATAACGGACTACAGACATAATATTCTAATTGTCTCTTTAAGATATCACGAATTAGTGGGAATAAGCTTAAAGTCGCCTCACCCTTAAAAACATTCTTAACACTTTGTGAGAATAATTGACCTGAAGTATGATTTTTTCCAGGCAAATAGAGGAAAAAAGTAATTATCAAAATTAATAAAATACAAAGAGCAAAGTTTGCTAATTTTTTATTGTGAATAATTACCTTTTTTATCTCTTTTTTTTGAATCCATTTATCAAACACTAAGATAGCTACAAAAAATATGTGTACAGGAATTATTATTAAAGCAAGAAAGATGGTATAGATATTTAGTATTGAGAAAAGGACGTATAACACCCAGAAAAACATTTTATTTTCTTTAAGGGCGTTCAGGAGGAAATATAGAGAAAATAAAGAGAACAACATCAAACCAGAGTATCCTCTAGCCTGTTGAGAAAAATATATGCTATGAGTTGAAACAGCCAGGAAAAGAGCGGCAATTATTCCTTCCTTTTTTCCAAAAAGCAATTTTCCTACCAAGAAAATTCCAAGTACACTTAGAAGGCCAAATAAAGCTGCGGGCAATCTGGCCATGAATTCTGTATTTCCCAAAGGCAAGATAAAATGGAGTAATAGAGGATAGAGATTACTGCCATAATTAGTGGAGACAATAAATGATAAGGATTGAGAGGCAACCCCAACAGTGTGTTGAGGCTCATCCCAATAAAGAGGTCTGCTTCCTAAATGATAAAAACGCAGCAGGGCGGCCAGAATCAGGATGGCTGTTAAGAGCAAGATTATTTTTAACTGATGATTATTTAATTTCTCGTTCTTATTTGTTGTCATTTGGTTGAAGGTTTTAAATATATAGCTCTAAAGATGTGGACAAAATATCAAGAATAAAAAAATTTGTACCTGTTCATTTATTCATCTGGTTCCTTTGATGTACTTTTCTCAATAAAATATAAGGGCCGCCTTCTGGATTCGTCAAGGTTTCTCCATACATATTCGCCAATAATTCCTAACATTAACATAAATAGCCCTCCAAGTATGAGAATGACTACCATGGTAGAAGCCCAACCTTGAACAGGATTTCCTAATATTGCATAAGCAATAATAAAAAATGCATAAAGAAATCCAACTAATGAAACAAACATCCCAACTACAGACATAAGTTTTAAAGGTAAACCAGAAAAGGCAACTATCCAGTCTTTGGCAAGATGAAAACGGCTGCGAAAATTCCACTTTGATTTGCCGAACTTCCTTTCTCTACGCTCGAATTCCACATAATCTTGCTTGAATCCCAGCCAGCTAATTAAACCAAACAAAGATGTGTTTCGTTCGGGACATTGATTAATAGCTTCCACAACTTTTTTATCTAAAAGATAGAAATTTACTCTTGATAAATCGATTTGAGCTTTATTTAAGTCTGTTAGCCGTTCTAACATTTTGTAAAAAAATAAAGCACACCATTTAATGAAGAATGGTTCTCTCCTGCGCTTGCATAAAGCCCAAACAATATGGGTGCCTGCTGACCATTTTTTTATCATTTCTCCTAAAATATTCGGATCATCCTGGCCGTCGGCAGAAATACAAAGCACAGCATCACCTTTTGCCTTAGCAATTCCAGCACGTAGGGCAATATGACTGCCGCTTCGTCTACTTAGACGAACACATTTAATTCGGTTATCCTTAAATGATTCAACTATATGGTAGGTGTTATCGTCTGAATGATCATCTACTACAACAATTTCATATTCTTTTGATAAATCTTTATTCTCTATTAATTTTTTTATCTCTTCAATTGTATTTTTTAAATTATTAGATTCGTTAAAAGCAGGAATTATTACTGATAACAATTTTATTTCACCTTTCGAATAATTCTTCCTGGATTGCCTACAACTACGCTATTAGGTTCAATCGATTCTAAAACAATTGTTCCAATTCCTGTTAATGAGCCCTGTCCAATTGTAACTTCTTGTATAATTTTTGAACCTGTTCCTATGTAGCATAGGTTTTCAATATGAACACCTCCTGATATTGATACATTTGAACCAATCATATTGTAGTCGTCAATAACCGTGTCGTGAGAGATGACAGTATTTGGTAAAATCACACAATGGTTGCCGATACTGATATTTACTGTTGCGGTAACCCCAGCCATTATCAAGCTATTTCTGCCTATCTTTGTACTTGAACTGATATTGGCAGCCGGATGAATCAGAGTTGTAAAACGCTCTGGAGAAATGCTGAGTGAATCTATAATTTTTTTTCTATTAAAATAATTTTCAGGTCTTCCAGGTACAGCAAGAACTTTTGCTGAAGGATATTCAGATAAAATTTCTCTACCTCCAATTACTTTATGTCCTAAACATTTTTTGTTGATTAAGTTAGGATTGTCATCTATAAAGCCAAGCAAATCCCAGGTATCTTCTTTTTTATTGATTGCCTCTATAACCGGCACCGCCTCTCTGGCATTGCCACCAAAGGGGAAAAGGATAATTTCTTTCATAGTTTTGCCATTAAATATGATATTTTTTTTATATCATCTTCTTCTAAATCTTGATAAATGGGAAGCAGTACTACTTTTCTTCTTGCTTCTTCGCTTTCCGGTAATTTGTATTTTTGACCAGAATACGCTTTCTCTTGATGGGAATTCATTATTCCCGGTCTGCAAGCTATCCCATTATTAAGAAGGTATTGCATTAATTCATTTCTGGAAACAGGAGAATTCTTCAAAACCCTGACCGGATAACTCTGCCAGTTACAATGAGCATAATCAGGCTCTTTGGGCAACTGCAGCCAGCTAATTTCTTTTAAATGCTTATGATAAAGTGTATCTACTTTCCTGTGGCTGTCAATAATTTTTTTGATTTTCCTTAATTGTTCAATGCCCACAGCTGCCTGAATATCGGTCATCCTATAATTAAAGCCTGTTGTCACATATTCCTCGAAAATTACCTTTTTTGCCCTGTGCCTTGCGACGTCAGAGACACTCATTCCGTGCTGTCTGAGAAGGCGAAATTTTTTATCATAATCAGCATTGTTGGTAGTGATCATTCCGCCGTCTCCTGTAGTTATAACCTTTCGAGGATGAAACGAGAAACAGATAATATCCCCGTGAGGCTTGCCGATTTTCTCCCAAATGCCATTAATATTAATCTCACTTCCAATGGCACAGGCAGCATCTTCTACAACTGGAAGTTTAAATTTCTGGGAAAGTTGCAAAAAAGCATTTAAATCACAGGGCATTCCCATTTGATGGACTGGCATGATAGCTGCCACTCGGCCGACATGGGAATTTTTGTTTTTTGATTGATGATTAATAAAATGACACAGAGGAGATTCGCCGACAGCAAGCTTTGAGATATCTCGATAAAATAATTGTCCATCTCGAACCTCACAGTTTTCGTGAAGGCATTCCTTAAGACATTCAGGAGATATATTGAAAGTGTCCGGGTCAATATCTACAAAAATTGGTTCTGCCCTGCAGTGTCTGACAGCATTTGCTGTTGCGATAAAAGAATGACTTACAGTGATGACAACATCTCCTGGTTTTACTCCAACTGTGAGGAGGGCCAGACTCAGGGCAGTTGTGCAGCTTGAAACAGCACAGGCATATTTTGAGTTGACAAAGGAGGCAAAAGCATCTTCAAATTGTTTGACTTTAGGTCCCTGTGTTACCCAGCCAGAAAGAATCACTTCCCGGGCAGCAGCAGCCTCTTCTTCTCCCAGGCATGGTTTGGCAATAGGAATCATTTTTTTTATTCCCAATTAACACCTTTTTCTTGATTAAGCAAGGCTGAAATACCTTCTGGCCTTGATTTAAACCATTTAATAGTTTTTAAAAGCCCGCCTTCAAAAGATACTTTAGGATTCCAATTTGTTATCTCTCTGAATGCAGTAGAATCAGCATACAAGCGTAAAACATCACCTGGTCTGTTTTTAATATACTCTATTTTTGAAGAAGAATTTCCTATCATTTCTAAAAGTTTTTCTGCAATCTGCTGGATGGAAATCTCAGAATTGCTTCCGATGTTAAAAGTGAGTCCGGTTATATTTTCACATTTTGCTGCTTCTATTATACCTCTGGCAATGTCTTCAACATAAGTATAATCACGCCTTTGAGAGCCATCCCCGAAAATAAGAATGGGTTGTCCGTTAAATGCCCGAACAATTGATTTGGGTATCATTTCTCCAGCGTCTCCTTCATGATGGGATCGTGGGCCATAGGTATTAAATGGTCTTATAATTACAGTTTTAAGCCCGTAAGTTTTATAATAGGCCCGGGTGTAGGCTTCACCGGCTAATTTGCTTGCCCCGTATATTGTGCAGGGGTTAGTGGGGTGTTTTTCTGGCATTGGAACATATTCAGCAGTTCCGTAAACCTCTGAGGAAGAGCAGTAAATAAATTTCTTAACTCCTGCTTTATAAGATTCTTGCAGAACGAGAAGAGTTCCCTCTGCATTTATTCTGTGGTTTTCAAAGGGATGCTTTATTGAATGACGAACGCCCAGACAGGCAAGATGGAAAACAGTATCAATTCCCTCTACAGCCTTAGTTACGTCTAAAGGATCAACAATATCTCCTAATATAAATTTGAAATTATTATTATCCTTGTGTTGTCTTAGATTTTCGCTCTTGCCGTTGGTTAAATTATCAATAACCCTGACAAAACAGCCCTCTTGAATCAGAGCATCGACCAGATGGGAGCCAATAAAACCAGCACCGCCAGTTACCAGGACTTTCAAACCTTTTAATTTCATTTTTGATAAAAATCTTTAATTTTTTTACAGATAAATTGGATTTCTTCCTCTTTTAATTCAGGATACATTGGTAATGATAAAACTTCATCTGCGAGTTTCTCCGAAACAGGAAATTTTCCCTTTTGTTGAGAGAGAAAATCATATGCTTTCTGGAGGTGGCATGGAATTGGATAGTGAATTCCAGTATAAATCTCATTTTCCTCCAAATATTTTTTCAACTCGTTTCGTTTGGAAATTCTGATCACAAAAAGATGATAAACATGTTTTACCTCAGACATTTCAAGCGGGACACAAACATCTGTTAGGCCAGTTAAATATTTTCGATAGAGATCAGCATTTTTTTTTCTTTTTTTAGTCCATTGAGACAAGTGTTTTAATTTAACATTCAAAATTGCTCCTTGAATTCCTTCCATTCTGTAATTATGACCGATGTAATTATGATAGTATTTTTGGGATGAACCATGGTCTCTGAGGGCCATCATTTTCAAATATAATTCTTTATCGTTAGTTAAAACAGCCCCTCCTTCACCATAAGCGCCCAGGTTCTTTCCAGGATAAAAGCTGAAACATCCGCAAACACCAAAAGTTCCTACTGGTTTTCCTTTGTACTCAGCTAAATGGGCCTGAGCACAATCTTCAATCAATAGAAGATTGTGTTTTTCTGCTATGGCTTTAATTTTATCTATTTGAGCCGGTTGCCCGAAAAGGTGAACAGGAATAATTACTTTTGTTTTGTTAGTAATGACTTTTTCTAAATTTGTTACATCAATATTAAAATAGTCTGGTTCACAATCAACAAAAACTGGATTGGCGCCACCTAAGCTGACAGCTTCTGGTGTGGCAAAAAATGTATTTGCAGGAACAAAAACTTCGTCATTTTTGCCTATTCCCAAGGCCCACAGGGCAATATGTAAGGCGGATGTGCCGGAATTCACTCCTACACAATATTTGGCATCGTGACTCCTGGCAAAATTTTCTTCAAATATTTTGACAAAAGGACCGGATGAAAAGGCTGTCTTGTCAATTACATTATGAATGGCTTCATCGATTTCTTTTTTTATAGATAAATATTGAGCTTTTAAATCTACAAAATTTACTTTCACTGGTTTTATCCTATATTTTTAAGCATCTTAGCAGGATTTCCCGCCCAGATTTGATGAGAAGGAACCTTTTTAGTAACAACACTTCCAGCACCTATAATAGAACCATTCCCGATGGTCACACCTCCAAGGATGGTGGCATTGCTTCCGATAGAAACATTATTCCCGATATCTGTTTTAACAAATCTATCGGCCCAATCTTCTTCTGTTTCCAAATTATCTTCTGAGTTTACTGCTTTGGGGTAATTGTCGTTTATAAAAGTGACACTGTGACCGATGAAACAGTTGTCTCCGATTGTCACACCTTCACAGATGAAAGTATGAGAAGATATTTTACAATTTTTTCCAATTTTAGCATTCTTTTGTACCTCTACAAAAGCACCAATCTTGGTATTGTCGCCAATCTCGCAGCCATAGAGGTTAATAAATTTAGAGAGCTTAACATTTTTCCCTAATTTGACATCTTTGGAGATGCTTAAGTACTTCATAAATTGATTATCCTTCCATCGTTTTTTATTGAAAGATTTGATGCCTCAAGGATTTTTACTACCCTTAAACCTGCCTGCCCATCATTTATTGGCGTTGTGTTGTTCAATATGCAGTCAATAAAATATTCTGCCTCTAATTTTAATGCTTCTGTCTGGTCAACTTTAGGAGTCCAGATATCGCCTGAACGGTAACTCACCAATAAATTATATACACCTTCTACGTTTTCAACATCAACTCCCCTGTCATATACTTTAATTTTTTCATCTTTCTCCAGGTCATTCCAGAGAAGCATCTTTTTCTCTCCACCAATGAGGGTCATTCTTACCTTAACCGGTGACAGCCAGTTGATATTAAAGTGGGCAATAATATTACTATTAAAATAGACTGTAATAAAAGCAATGTCTTCTAATTCACTGCTAAAATGGGCAGTACCACTGGCTACTATTGCAGCAGGTTTTTCTTTTATAACATAGTCCATTATTGATAAATCATGGGGGGCAAGATCCCAAATAACATTGATGTCGTGTTGAAAAAGTCCCAAATTCACTCTTGTCGAGTCAAAATAATACAAATTGCCCAATACATTATCCTCAATTAACTCTTTGATTTTTCTCACGGCTCCAGTAAATAGGAAGGTATGATCTACCATTATTTTTAGATTCTTTTTATCAGCCAGTTCAATCAATTCTTCTGCTTCAGTCACTGTAGATGTGAATGGCTTTTCCACGAATATATGTTTGCCATTTTTCAGAGCTTTTTTAGCAAGTTCAAAATGGGTAAAGACTGGAGTAACAATTGCTAGTGCATCAATTTCTGGCGAAGCTATTAGCTCATCGGGGTTGGATATAATTTTTTTTGTTGGATGATTTTTTTGGGCCCTGTTCAGAGCATCTTTATTAATGTCACAAATTGAAACGACCTGTGCTCCTTCGGCTGATTGAAAATTTCTAACGACATTTGGACCCCAGTAGCCAAAACCGATTAGACCTATCTTAACCATGAAACAGAACCTCCCTTTAGAAATTGAAATTTACCTATTTTTATAATTTGTGCTTTTCTCCGCTCTTCAATTATTCTTGCCTTTTAGCAGTAACACCTACTAACGTTTCAACCTATGCCTATAGGCAAACAGGCTTCTTCAGCCCATCGCCAAAAAATTGTAACACAAGAAAAATTTGATATCAAAATGTTAAGCAATTTATTTTTTTGGTCTACAACGATTTTGTCCATTTTTTGTCTAATTTTTCTTAAGATTCCCTATTTTATTTTCCTTTCTCACAAGCCAGAATTTATTGATGGCAAAAATTCTCTATGGAAGTGGTCTCCGGTAGTTGGAAAGTCCTCATCTGCTCTGAAATTCTAGTTCATAAGACGCCTCTGATATTAAAAGATTAAGCTGGAAGCATCTTTTTTCCCGTGATTAGTGGTGAAGGACAAGCGAGGAGTATGCGGTGAAGAAGGTCGTATGAAGGCTGAGCGGGCACGGTTTCCGACTGGAGGGAGGA
>Ga0209986_10002657_pt1 | contig 16205 bp, 11 predicted proteins | sample BlataG_FD_183168 | JGI IMG/M metagenome (GOLD analysis project Ga0209986, IMG submission 183168) | Deep subsurface microbial communities from Black Sea to uncover new lineages of life (NeLLi) - Black_00105 metaG (SPAdes) (version 2) | ecosystem: Environmental > Aquatic > Marine > Oceanic >...
AGGCTTGGCAGCCCGAGCATCGACTCTGATCGAAGAAGAATCCGTATTGCGCCATCACCTCGCTCCATCCCATTTCTCACATTGGACAAGCCCTTTACAGGGGAACATTCCGACAATGGTTGTAGGCAGATCCTCGTTGTGGATCAGCAGATTGGGGGCACCTCCTACATCGATGCCGTCGGGCATCAACTGGCTCTTGGTTTCGCTCGGATTGTACCAGCCGCCGTGGAATATGAAGACGGTTCCAGGGACTACCCTGGAGGTCACGTATGCAGGTATGATCATCTCCCCTATATCATTGTGGACCCTGACCAGGTCGTTATCCTTTATTCCCCGAGCGTTGGCATCGGCCAGGCTGATCCAAACAGCATGTCGGTAGCAATCACCCCGTAGCAAAGGGTTATTATCCAGGAATGAGTGCACCCGGTAGAGGGAGTGAGGTGACGACATAAGTAGTGGGTACTTTTTCGAGTCCTGACTGTGGAAAGTATCCCTTCCCCCAAAGGTCATCTGGGCCATTGGGGGTAAACTCCCTCCACCGTAGCATTTCCCACTCCCCGGTGGATCATCGCTGGTCGCCAGGTGTTCTGGACCCTTGGCCAAAAACTCTGAATAGAACTCCATCTTTCCAGATGCGGTGCCTCTAAAGGGGTTGATGCCTCTGTCCATGTCTCTTTTGAAGGGGTAGTACGGGTCTTTGATCTCGTACCGAAAGACCGGTTTTTTCTGAAACTCCTCCCAATTCGGAGGATTTAAAGGTTTGATATAATCACTCCCGGCCCAAGACTCATATGCCTCTTTGTGCAACTCCTCCACGGCTTCATCCCACTCATCGTCGGTGGTATTGGCCAGACGTGGATTATAAAGCTCGGCTATTCCTAGTCTCCTGGCAATCTGGGTCCAGATCCAATCATAGGATTTGACCTCGCCGACTGGATCTATGCACTTCTGGCAGTACAGGAAATAATTGGCGAGGTTCATCCCGGTCCTGAACAAGTCTTGCTGGAAGTATATTGCCTGGCAGTTCCTGCCCTCGAACGCTGTATGAATCTGGGGCAAAAGTATGTCCGCATACCTCGCTGTTGGCATATCGGCATATTGTGAGGACACCACCACAAAACCAACCTTCTTCATAGCTCGTATAGTGGCATTAATATCGGGCAGGCCGTTTAGATGGTTATTCCCATCCAAAAAGACTATCTGGATGTTTGGGGTTGGGTTTCCCCCTAGGTTGCCGATGATATTATTGTACTCTTCGGCACTGATCTCTCCACTGTCCAGCTTATCCCTAACATCGATGGCCTTGGGCCACTTGAAGGCTGCCATGAGGGTGGGGGGATCGTAGTTTCCGGGCATTCGCTGCCAGTCCACTCTCGGCGATGGCGCCGTTGACCGGCCTAGGGGCAAGCCTGTCTCCGCTGCCGGTGTTCCCCCGGGAATGAATATATTGCCGGTCAGGGCCTGGAGATACATGGCTGCCCTGGTAGGGTTCTCCCCATAAAACTGTCGCCCCATAGACAGTGATACGTTCAGGTTTACCGGCTTACTCCTGGCATACAGTCTGGCGAATTCTTCGATCGTCTCCGCAGGGACGCCACAAATCCCCTCTGCCCACTGAGGAGTCCTGTCAACACCGTCCTCCATGCCCAGCACGTAGGCCTTCCATCGCTTTAGGCCCTCAGGCTCAACCCATTTATCTACAAACTCCCTGTCGTAAAGCTGTTCCTTAAACCACACGTTCGCAATGGCGATCATCATGGCCACATCTGTAGTGGGCCGAATAGGGATCCATTGATCGGCGAGGACCTCTGCCGAAGGCGTATATCGGGGTTCGATACAGATAATCGGGATACCCCGTTCCTTGGCGCGGAGGAGGTTATGGGCCCATCCACCGCTCAAGGTGGACAAGGGATTTAGACCCCACAGAACGATGAGCCTTGAGTTTAGTACTTGAACTTCATCCTGTCGCAGGGTTGCCCTGGCAACATCTTTCCCCAGAACCCACCTCTCAGGCTCCTCCCAGCCGTTGGTGGAGTGAGCGGACCACCCCGCAATCCCTGCGCCGAACCAGGGGGCGAGCGGGAAACTACACTGGCCGAAGATGCTATATGGTTGGTGTATTATAGAGAACGGGCCGTAATTTTCCTTGGTCTCTACCAGTTTAGTTGCTATGGAATCCAGCGCCTCATCCCATGATATTCTCTCAAATTTCCCCTCGCCTCTCTTACCAACGCGCTTCATCGGGTATTTCACCCTGTTGGGGTCATATATCATCTGCCACTGGGCATATCCCTTGGCACAAGCCCTGGTTTGGATCAGCCCCTTGTTGATAATCTCTTCGCTCAGGTAGTTATCCTCCCGCGGTATTCCGTGGTTAATCGTGTCATCCGGTTCACAGGATACGATAACACCATCCCTGATGCGTACCTTGAGAATGCAGTTCCGGAAGCAGTGATATCCGCATGAGGTATATTTGATGATATCACCGGCGCGTAGGCGGGAACTGGATTTTTTACCTCTATTTGTCCCCTCTTTGGCATCGAAAGCGCGAATGTAACCCTTGCGAGTCAACGTTACCCCCTTACATGAATGTTGCCTGAGGCGTGAGATGCCTTCACCCCGCTCTAGGTGTAGTATAAATGCGAGGCTTGCTTATTTCTTAGCCTGTAAATAGGGCGATTTCTTTATTATCCGACGGCGGAAAAAGGGGCGTAAAAGTCGTACCAGATACCTCCGATAACCAACTAGTGAGGACATTTCCTTGGCGAATTCTTCAAAGGAGTGTTGCTGGTAATTGAGCAGCCTTTGGCTCTCAGAGCTATCCATCCACACAGTACAATAAGGTGTTGTATCAAATGCTTCATCAGGAAGCCTGCCAATTCCCATGGCTTCCATTAGCCTTCCAATAAAATCTCGGTAGTAGATCTGGCTACCCGGGCCGCTACCGATAAGTAAGATCTTCCCCCATATCTCGTTGCTGGTGACGGCGTTGGCAAGTGCCAGGCCTACGTCTTGCGGATGTAGGAATTGCATCTGCGTATCAAGTGGAATACTGAACGCCCATGGACCGAGGCCGGTTGCTCTCGGTGGTACCATCCCCAACCGGAAGATGGCCCAATCCATACCGCATCCTTGGACTAATTGTTCGCACTCCAGCTTGTGCTGCGTATAGTGGTTTATCGATTCAACCGCATCGGATACGGTGCGCTGCGATCGGTTATTCGGGTCAAGCTTGTAAACGCTGCTGGTTGAGATCAAGATGATCTTGGGCGGTGGCGAGGCGGCCTTCATGGTGTTTAGAATATTCTGGGTACCGCCCACATTGATCTCATGTGCTTTTTCGGGATAGCGCTCACTAAATGGAGGAAGGGCAAACGCCATGTGAATAACGACATCTAGGTCATGCAAAGCGGCAGCCACATCATCGGGGCTGCGCAGGTCTCCCCACACTACTTCTACCTGATCTTTGAATCTATCAGCCTTTTTCTCGGTTGCCTCTGTTTTGCGGTCAAAACACCTCACCTGATGCCCTTGTTCAAGCAGTTTTTCAACCACATTAGGACCTATGTTCCCGAACGCCCCGGTCAGCAGCACTTTCATCGCTAAGCCCTTTCAACCTGCACCAGAGCGGTATTGGAAGGTAAGGCTCCACCCGGTGAAGGCCTGTCGATGGTAAGCACATTGGCACAGCCACCGCGATCGACACCGTTATCATCGGGATTGTACCAGGCTCCCTGAGGCAAATCGACGACACCGGGCATGATCGTCTCCACGATTTTAGCCGGGATGATCATCGTTCCCCGGTCGTTGAATACCTTCACGGCATCGCCATCCTTTATCCCACGTGCTTCGGCATCGATCCTGTTGATTCTGATTGCGTGCGGATCGAGCTCCCTCAGCCACGGAACGTTATCGAACTGGGTATGAGCCCGTCTCCCGGTGTGAGTGGTGATGAGCTGCAGCGGGTATCTCTCCGCCAGGGGATCGCTCGGGCTCTCCCACGGCTCAATGTACTTGGGGATTGGCGGGCAATGGGGCAAGTTCATGTCCGCGATCATCTGGGAGTGGACCTCGATTTTCCCGGAGGGCGTGTAGAAGGGATTATTCTCCGGGTCCGCGATCTGGGCACGGAAGGGAACGCTAGGCTCGGGAAGATCGATCTTTTGGAACCCTCTCTCCTTGAACCCCTCAACATCGGGCAGGGGGCTCTTCTGCAGGATGACGTCCACCCACTCCTCATCTGTCTTGTCATTGTAATCGGTGAAGCCCAGGCGATTGGCCAGGTCGGTGGCGAAATCCATCGGTGCTCGTGACTCGCCGACGGGCTCAATGATTTCCCTGCGGTAGGCGTAGGATACCGGACAGGATGCGCTCATAGTAACGTCAGTTCGCTCGAAGAATGTGGTTGTAGGCAGGACTATGTCGGCATACCGGGCGGTTGGGGTCATGAAGTGCTCTTCGGTAACTATGAAATCGAGCTTGTTGAAGGCCTCGACGGTCTTGTTGGTATTGGGCCACTGATTGAGCGGATTGGCATTGGTAACCCACAGGAACCTGTAATCAGCAGGGTATCCGCCCGATTTGCCCTTGATGAAGGCATCTGTGAGCCGGAAGACGTTGATAATCCCGTGTCCCCATATGTAGTATCTGCGATTGGGGAGCTTGCCTTCCGGGTTGGGAACGGTGTCATCCACCTTGTTCGGCGGGATCTTGGGACCCGAACCCATCCTGCCTAGGGCGTGCGGCCCCCATGATTTGCCGCCGCAGGAGCCGCCGGATTTACCGATGTTACCGGTCATAGCCGCCAGAACGATGGCCGCACGGTGATACTGCTCGCCGTAAGCTGTGCGCCCGGGACCGATTCCGGTTATGAGTGCCGCCGGCTTTGTTGTAGCATATTCCCGGGCAAGCTTCCTGATAGTATCCGTCGGTATGCCGGTGATCGCCTCCGCCCATTTCGGGGTCTTGGCCACTCCGTCTTCATCGCCCAGAATGTAATCTTTGAATGCATCGAACCCAATGGTGAATTTATCCAGGAATGCCTGTTCCTGCAGGTTCTCCGTCACCATTACGTTGGCCATTGCGATTAGCGCGGCGGCATCCGTGCCGGGGCGGATAGGTATCCAGTGATGGGCGAATGCCGAGGCGGAGGCAGTGAATCTGGGGTCGATGGAGATGATCTTGGTGCCATGTTCTTTGGCCTGCGCCAGATACCAGGCAGTGTTGGTGTCCTGAATAGTGACCGCCGGGTTCCATCCCCACATGATTATCAGTTTGGAATTGAGGAGGTCATCGCGGGTGTGGGCGGTGAATCCCATCCCGAAACAGGTGAGCTCTGCAAAGATGCCGCCTTCGTAGGAGTGCAGGCCCCAGGGGCGCGTGTATCCGCCCATCATGCAGAATATCCTGCTCATTCGTCGCCATCCATCGTGTACCGCTGCCTGATCCCCGCCGGAAACCCAGTGGACGATGGAAGCGGGCCCGTAGGTATCTACAGTCCGCTTGAGCTCAGCGGCGATGGTATCCAGCGCCTGGTCCCAGGTTATCCGTTCGAACCGTCCGCTACCCCGTGGGCCAACGCGTTTCATCGGGTGTTTCAGCCGGTCGGGATGGTATATTCGCTGCCTCCACGAGCGTCCTCGCATGCATGCCCTGAGCTGAACATCATCCTGATCATCGTCGGTTTCGATCCTGGTTATGACGCCATCTTTTACATGAGCTTTAAGCAGACAGCCCCCCCCACAATGTGGGGCGCAGGTAGTGGTTATCACTCTCTCGTTCTCAATCATTTTTACCTTCCTCAATAACTGGCCAGGGAAACCCGGGGTTTGGGTTTGTAGATTACCGACGGGTGCAGCCTTTCATCGTACTTGAGCCCTTCGGCTTTGTGAATCTTGCCGTATTTCGCTTCCATCTCATCGATGGGCCCGGCATCCAGCGCCCGCATGGGGCAGCCAGCGACGCAGATAGGCTTTTTACCTTCTGCCCACCGGTCGAGGCAGAGGTCGCATTTCTGCATCTTGGCGTCATCCTCATCGCCGAACTGGGGCGCCCCGTAGGGGCAAGCGTCGAGGCAGATCTGGCATTTGTCCTTACCCAGACAGGCGTCGCTATCGACCACCACGATGCCGTCCTCCTTCCTTTTACTTATAGCGTCCACCGGACAGGCCGGCACACAGGCCGGTTCAGCGCAGTGGTAGCAGTGAGTGCTCAGAAAGGCCACAAATGGGTGGGGATATTTACCACGCTCTATAGTTGCCACCCTCATCCAGCTAGCCGGCCCTGCGGGGACATCGTGCCAGTCCTTGCAGGCCACCACGCAGGTATAACAGCCGGTGCATCTGGTCTGATCGAAAAAGAAGGCCAATTGCATATCTTTACTCCTTTGCTACTAAAATAAAGCCACGTTCTCTATCATTCTGACCCCGATTTAGGCCGAAATGGCGGCCTCTGGGGAAACAATCCAATCTTTTCCCACCAGCCCGCCCTGAGGTGTGTTTCTGCCCCGATAAGTCGGGGAGACCCCCGCCAGAGGGGATTCCCCTCTGGACTCCCCTTTATAACTATTGCCTGCTGAAACTTAAGGAGTATAGTAGTACCCCTGATAGCAAGTTCGCGTTCCGTTAAGTTAGACCTGTTACTTCTCCCAATGCTCATTTGTCTCTACTTTTACGCTTCTTTATCTCAATTAACTCGATCATGACACCACCAATCCTGTCAGTGTTCAGGTAGGCGAATGATATTCCGATCTCTGGGTAACTATGTTGGAAAACGGGCTCTATGCCCTCCTTGGCCAGCTCGGCCAGCGTGCCGTCCAGATCATCCACGCTGAAGCGCAGATGCTGAAGTCCCTCACCCTTTTCCCGTAGAAACTCAGTGTGGGGTGTTTCTCCTTCCAGAACCTGAATCAACTCGATCTCGATGGGGCCTGAGCGGGCGAAGGCCAGCTTCAACCGGCAATCGCATGGCTGGCCTCGATAGGTGGCTCCTTTCATCTCAAGCTCCATAACCTTGAAAGGACCCCAGCCAAAGGTTGAGCTGTAGTACTCTATTGCCCGTTCGATATCCTTAACCACAATGCCTATCTGCTCCACCGGGGGTAGTTTCACTCTGGGCTCTTGTTTCTTTGCCATCTTTCTGTATCTCCTTTCTAGCAGTGGATGACTAAAACCTCGGCCCTGGCTTGAAGAACGCCGAGGGCTGGAGCTTACCGTCGTTGTTGGTTTTCAGCCCACCCAGAAAAGATTATAACACTATGCATCTTGTAGGAGGAACACTTTATACTCGTCCATTACATTAGTGATATATCACACCATCGCTAGCCTATTGTTGGTGGGTGTCATGAGACGTGGGGATTGCTTCGCCCCGAGGCCGAGGCCGACAGGTCGGCCGACGCTTCAGCCCAAGTCGGGGCGAAGCAATGACTAATTGGCTATATCCCGCCCACCCGCCCTGGCATGTATTTAACATTGGGTAGCCTAGAGCATCGGCTCTAGGCGTCGTTGGAGCGGATGCTACAACCTGCCCATAATCCCATACCCCTGCCCCCTCTGCATTGCGAGAGTCCGACTTATCGGACGATTATAGGCCGAAGCGTTCCCCGATCTATCGGGGTCGGGGGGCACCCCTTTATAGCTCCTACTTAGTAAATCCTATTGTGTAGCACGGATTTCTTCTCCTCTACTTATCCCCGGGGTCTGTGCATCGCAAAGCGTCGCGCAATGTTAAGTGCAGCGAAATCAACGATACCAAGTGTCGCCCGTCTATTTGAACGAGCTTGCGTGTGGAGCTGAAAACTGCAGTGTTCGACGTCAGCGTGAAAAGTGACAGTATGCTTTTTGTGGCTGGAGAGACGCTTCATACCTGGGGCAAGTCAAGCCAAAGGTGATATAATAAGCACGAAAGAAAAAGGCCTGGCGCAGCTCGCACCTGCCAGGGCAGTGGCACCAGGTGAACTGGACACCCAACACAGTCGGGCCGGTTTGGATACGCTTGTTGAAGGATCTCACGATAACCCTCGGTCTGTCGGGAATACTCATTGTTAAGAGACTCAAAAGGTACTGATGGCACGGATGGAAGTTCAATGACCAGTTTCGCGGACAAGGTTATCGGGTTCTATCATTTATTTTTCGATAGGGTGCCCAAGAACATCCCGTCTGTTGACCCCAGACCACGTGTTGTCAATCCGTGGTGCAGTAATGGCCAAGTCATGGTGGCGAAGGTGACAGCAAATGGAGATATTAAGGCCTCCGTTGATAGAGCCATTGCACTGCTGGGGCATTTGGGGCAGGCTATCGGCAGGGGCGACAGGGTTTTGGTCAAGCCAAATTTTAATAGCCCGGACCCATATCCTGGCTCTACCGACCTGTTATTTCTGCGTGCCGTCCTCGAACTCCTGTTGGAAGCGGGGGCAATAGTTACCATAGGTGAAAGCTCCGGAGGGATTTGGAGACCTACCAGGAACGTTTTTCGGAAACTGGGCGTGTTCGAGTTGGTGCGTCATTTGGATGTGGAACTGGTCGCCTTTGATGACAAGTCTGATGACTGGGTGAAAATAAAGATAGATGGCGATTATCTGAGTGCGGTCATTATGCCCCGGTCTGCCTATGAAGCTGACAAAATTGTATACTTGCCATGTATGAAGACTCATAAAATCTCACGATTTACTGGCGCACTGAAGCTCGCAGTAGGCTTTATGCACCCTGGAGAGCGGCGCGCCCTTCACGCCCGCCACTTGGAGCAGAAGGTTGCTGAAATCAACCTGTGCTGGCAACCAGACCTCATAATCATGGATGGAAGGAAGACCTTCGTTTCCGGCGGTCCAGATAAGGGCGAGTTGGCGGAGCCCGGTCTGGTGCTTGTCTCTGGAGACCTAGTTGCTATCGATGTTGAGGCGATGAAGATACTTCTGAGTTATAAGGCTAAGAACAAGCTAATGGCGAATCCCTGGCAGTCGCCTCAGATAATTACGGCTTTAAAGCACGGCTTGGGAGTAGAGTCCGAGCACTACATTATAGTAGAGTGAACATCGCGACTGCTCCATCGGAAAACCCTGCCTTAAAGCGACTTGAACGCAAACTGAGCTACCATTACCATGATATGGTTTTCACGCATCCCGACACACTTAGGTACGTAGCGGTGCTTGAATCAAAAGCCTAGTTTAGTAAGAGAGCCCATTAGCGCAGCCTGGAGCGGAAAAAAGAGCCTTGGAGTCGGATTTGCCTGAGTGGTTGCATCCCCTGTTGAGAGAAGCGGGAGGAGATATTTGCATATCGCGCATTTGAGCCTGACCAACTTCCGTAATTACGAGCGCCTGGAGCTCGACCTCCCCCCTCACCTAATGGTGCTTCAGGGAGATAATGCTCAGGGGAAGACCAACCTCCTTGAGGCGATCTACCTCCTGGCCACCGCCAAATCCCACCGCGCCACTGCGGAGCGGGAGCTGATCAACTGGTCCGCCCCAACGGAGGGGCTCTCGGTAGCTCGCCTGCTGGCCCAGGTTCAAAAAAGGATGGAGAGCATTCGGGTGGAGCTTGCCCTTAGGGCGGCATATCCCGGCCCTGCGGCACATGTTCAGAAGCGGATTAAAATAAATGGCGTGCCCCGTCGCGCCATCGACCTCGTCGGTCAGGTCAATGTGGTGCTCTTTAGCTCCCAGGACATCGACCTTATTGGCAGTGCTCCCTCGCTGCGTCGACGTTACCTGGACATAACAAACTCCCAGGTCAATTCTCGATACCTCCGCGCCCTCCAGCGATACAATAAGGTGCTCCTGCAGCGAAATCACCTCCTGAGGTTGATCGGGGAGCGGCGCGCCGAGGGGAGCCAGCTTGATTTTTGGGACCAGGAATTGCTAGAACACGGCTCGTATCTCATCGCGCAGCGTCAGCTCATGGTGGCTGAGCTTAACGACCTGGCTCAGCCGATCCACTACCAGCTCACTGCGGAGCAAGAGAAATTGAGGATGACTTATCTGCCCAGCGTAGGCGCAACGGATTTTGGGGATAGACTTCGAGATGTTCGAAAAAAGGAGATCGCTCAGGGGATGAGCCTGGTTGGTCCTCATCGGGATGACTTGGCGTTCCTGATAGGCGATGTCAATATGAATGTTTATGGCTCCCGGGGCCAGCAGCGCACTATCGCCCTCTCCCTAAAGCTCGCCGAGGCTCGCTTCATGCGCTCCAAAATAGCTGATGAGCCCATCCTGCTTTTGGACGATATGCTTTCCGAGCTCGATGCGGAACGGCGTCATCAACTACTAGGATCCGTTGCCTCTTATCAGCAGATGTTGATTACCACCACCGATCTCGACCGCTTCGATCCCGGCTTTCTGGCTGAGGCGGTGCTATTTCGGGTTAGCGAGGGAAGAATCGAGCCTCTCTAGCAGGTTGCCTATCTAGGATAGGTGGCTAGCGTAGCCTGGCTAGGGCGAGATACTGTTTATGATTGACATTGCTTGCGCTTCATCCTCAGAAGTCGCATTATAGCGGGTCCAGATGTCAATACAGATAGAGTCCAGGACGAAAACTATCTCCATCTCATACCAATCCCACTCCGAGTCATACATCTTGGTATAGCCAGCTATCTGACCGCTTGCAATCATTATTCCCGTCTCATCTGGCTCGAACTTCTTGGACTCTACGATTGCCCTATCAGTCAAGAGGTCCCGGACAGTCTCATTTCCTTTTAACTCGCTGGGAACATCGCCATAGTATATCTGTACAAAACTAGCGTCCTCAGTATCGGTATACTCAATCCAGCCCCATACCGTGCCATCTAACTCCTCAAATGTTCCGTAGGGCTCTTCATTGCTAAGGTCCCACCCTTGCGGGACATCGCCAACTGTAGGCTTTGTAATGCCTGGCAGCAAGCAAGCCACAGAACCCACCAGCAGAATACCCAAAAGCATAACAACGATATATCGATTAATCTTCATTTCATTCCCGTTCTCTAGTTTCTTGACGCAATGCTAGCAGGAGTATACCTTGCCGTCAAGCCCGGGCTCCTCTTCCCTTCACCGGCGCCCTGATCAGGAATAGGGATACCGCTGAGATTAGGCATAATATCGCCGTGACCAGGAATGCCAGATCATAAGAGCCGCTGGCCTCCTGGGCGAATCCGTATAACACTGGACCGATTGACCCGAATAGCCCTGCAGACAACAGGAATACGATGCCAAAAAGCGTCGACACACTGACCACCCCGAACAGGTCTCCCAGGTAGGTGGGGAATAACGCGAGACCGATTCCGTAGCAGAATCCGATGAGCAGGGAAACCAAGAGAAGCTCCGTTTCGCTACCAACCCCCATAGCTAAGAGGCACCCCAGGGCCACGCCAATGGTGCAAACATATAAGAGGGGCTTGCGGGAGAGCCTGAATCTGGCCATCAGCCAATCGGAGAGAAATCCCGCTAAAAGCCGTCCTGCCACCGCAGCCAGCACAAGAAAGCTCAGGATGCTCACCGCATCCCCCTCGGGTATCCCCAGGTCTTTTCCCCAGAAAACGATGTGGCCGACAACCCCGATGATCGCGATGTTAAAGAACTGGGAGAGTATTAGCAGCCACCAGGTAGAGGTGCGGAAGGCCTCCCTTACCGACCACTTCTCGGTGCGGGTGAGAAAGTCCGCCCTGGCCTCAAGCTCATCTTTCTTAGGCTTGACCCCATCGGGATATGTCCCCGACGACTCAGGGTCTTTCTTAAAAAGTAACCCCCCAATGACGGCGCCCACCACCAGGATGAGCCCGAGGACGATGTAGCTATCGCTCCAGCCAATACCCTGGATCAGGCGGTGGATGAGCGGCAATAGAATCACCACACCCAGCCCTGAGCCGGTCATGGCGATGGCTATTGCCAGGGCTGCCCTCCTCATAAACCACCGCCGCACCGTGGCCACTGTGGGGACAATGAAACATAGTGCGATCCCAGAGGGGGCGAGTACCCCGTAGAGAATGTGGAAATGCCAGATTTGGCTTACCTGGCTTAAAAGGGCCATCCCCAATCCGCCGACGACGGCGCCGAAGATCACCAGCCTTCTCAGCCCGATTCGATCTACCAGCATCCCCGCCACCAGACTAAATACTGCTATGGTAATGGTATTAAGGGTGTAGCCCAGGGAGAGCATTCCCCTTGTCCAGCCGAATTCCACCTCCAGTTCCGGAGCGAATATGGAGAAGGAAGCAATGGAGGCTGAACTGACAAACATCGCCAGCCAGGCGGCCGCTACGACTACCCAACCGTAGAAAAGTCTTCTTCCCGGCGGTGGCATGCTTCAGTTCCGCTCTGCCTCTAACATACGCCCACGATTATATCACATTAGCCAGTGCGTAGCGGAAGAAGCGGTGAGCTATGCTTCTTCCCTTGACTTGGAGGGGAGTGTAGAATTTGGTGTCACCCAAATGCTGATAGGCACTGGTTTGCTTATGCTTGTCACGGCGGATGCTCTTGGCGGAACTGATCTCGTTCGGATAGATGGGTGACAGCCACCAATAATAGGATAGCGGTTTTGTGTCATTAATGTACCGGAGGAGTACACCTCGTTGACAATCCCGTCTTTAACGAGTATTCTGCGCATTGATGCGGCATTCCATGCACCTTTTTAGGGTCCCCTTTGGCTGAAATTTCACGATTCTAGCGGAGGATTGTCTGATGTCGAAAAAGCTAACGGTGATTCCGGAGCTGTGTTCCGGCTGCAGTATCTGTGAACTGGTATGCGCAATCAAACACTTCGGGGTGAACAACCCGAAGAAGTCAGCGATAAGGGTGTTGACCACGTACCCCCATCCGGTCATGAGAATGCCGATCGTGTGCAGCCAGTGTAAGGTTGCCCCGTGTGCAAAGGTATGTCCCACTAATGCCCTGCGGTGGATCGAGGGCGTCATCCACCTGGACGAGGAGAACTGCACTTCCTGCTATAAATGCGTGGAGGCATGCCCCTTCGGAGCGATTTACGCTCATGAAGACTGCGACCTGCCCATCGTGTGTGATATGTGCGGAGGTGACCCGGAGTGTGTCAAGAAATGCCCTAAGGGGGCGCTCAGGCTCATACCTGAAGCCGCGCTGGGTGAGTCAAAACGCCTCAATAATATCCTGAGCTATACCCAGATGAAGGAAATCGAGTTCTATGAGAAGGGAGAGAGGAAGATTATCCACTACGCCGAGATAGGGAAGGAAGAGCTATGAGTCTGAAGAGTGGATATTTTAAGAAGCACCTGCACATAGACCTTACGAAGGGCAGTGCCGAACGCAGGGACCTCCCAGACTCATTTATTGAGAAGTACATCGGCGGGCGCGGCTTCGGCGCGAAACTGGTATGGGACAACCTGAGGAAGCACGATTTCAAGATAGACCCCCTCGGCCCGGAGAACCTCATGGTCGTCGCACCGGGGCCCCTCACCGGGGTATACCTGCCTTCATCGGGTAAGAATTCATTTGTCGCCATCTCACCGGCTACCGGCCTCTACGGCGATTCCTCCATCGGCGGCAGCTTCGGCGTCGAGCTGCGGCAGACGGGGTTAGATGTTCTCTCCATTACCGGCCGGGCGCCGGAATTGTCTATCATTTTCATCGACAACGATGAAACAGCGGTCATTCCCATGCCCGAACTGAAAGGGAAAAGCTGCCTGGAGGCTGAAGGAAGGATCGAGGAGCGGCTGGGCACCCATGCGGTGCATGTCGCTATCATCGGCGTGGCGGGCGAGAACATGGTGAGATTCGCCTGTGTCAATACCGACTGGGGCCGCAACGCCGGCAGGACAGGGATAGGGGCGATCATGGGGTCAAAGAACCTCAAGGCGATCGTGGTGCGTGGACACAAGGACATTCCCGTTTATGACGTTCCCGGGCTGGTGTCGGAGACCGAGAAGGCCTGTAAATACCTCCAGGAGCACAAATATTTTAAAATGTGGCAGCAGGAAGGCTTGATGAATATCATCGAGTACGCTAATGAGAAGGGGATTCTGCCGGCATATAATTTTAAGGATAGCGTTTTTACCAAGCACGATCAGATCAACGGCGCGATGATGCTCGATCAATATAAGATAGGCGATAGCGCATGTTTTTCGTGTACCATGTGCTGCAGCAATATCTGCCTGGTGAAGAACGGGAAATATACCGGCACGGTGGTCGAGGGGCCGGAATATGAATCGTGCGCCATGCTGGGCCCGAACCTGGGAATCGATAATTTCGCTGCCATTCTCTCCGCAAACCGGCTGTGCGACGAGCTTGGGGTGGATACGATTTCGACAGGCAATATCGTGGGAGCGGTGATAGAGGGGTACGAGAAGGGGATTCTGTCGCTATCCGACCTCGACAGTAAGGAGATCACCTGGGGGGATGAGGACGCCATACTGGAACTGATACAAAGAATCGCCGACCGTCAGGGCATCGGTGACGTTCTTGCCGATGGGGCTCGTCGCATTATCGATAAGTGGCCCGAGATGGACAAGATCATTCTCCAGGTCAAGGGCCTGGAGCAGTCGGCTTACGACAGCCGCCCCAGCATCACGATGGGGCTGGCATACGCAACCTCGGACATAGGCGCACACCATACGCGGGCGTGGACTATCGCCAAGGAGATGGAGGAGGGGCGGGACTGGTCTGACGACGAGAAAGTCGATACTGTAATATATCACCAGAAGCTGCGCCCGTTGTTCGACATGCTTGGTGTCTGCCGCTTGCCTTGGATCGAGCTGGGGCTGAGTGAACGGCACTACGAGAATTTCTACAAGTATGTGACTGGAAAGGAAGCGTCCCTCGAACAACTCCTGGAGCTGTCGAATGACGTTTACGACCTGACTCGCCTGATAAATGTCCGCCTCGGCGTGAGTCGCAAGGACGACAGTCTTCCCTACAAGGTCTGGGCTAACCCTCCACTCACCGGGCCAAATGCGGGCAGGGTGATCGACAGGGAGGAATTCCAGAGGCTTCTTTCGCTATACTATAAGAAGCGAGGCTGGGACGAGGACGGCATCCCGCCGGCCGGGATTGAGAAGAAGTTCGAGGATTAATTAGGAAGTCTCCTCCATTAAACACTGAGGCGGGAAACTGTAGAAACAGTATATACCGTTCGTGCAAACAGAGCACCCGCCAACTTCGTTTAGCCTAGTGTTGCCGACTTCTCCACCGTGTCCCCCCAGGTTCACGGATCGGGAGTTGGAATACCCCGGGACGATCCATTCTGGAATGCCTTCTATGGTGTCTATCCAAGAATATGCTAATATATATACATGGTGAAGGTAGTTGTGGCGATGAGCGGCGGGGTGGATTCCTCCGTGGCCGCCGCTCTGCTCAAAGAGGAGGGTTACCAGGTCATTGGCGCGACCATGCAAATCTGGCCGTCAAACGAGCTGGCCGATGAGGCGGACAAGTTCGGCGGTTGCTGTGGTCTCGCGGCCGTGTTAGAGGCAAAAAGGGTAGCCCACAGACTGGCTATCCCCCACTACGTAATGAACTTCAGAAACCTCTTCGCGCAAAAGGTAATTGCCAACTTCTGTCGGGAATACAGCATGGGAAGGACCCCCAATCCCTGTATAAGGTGTAATGAGCATATAAAGTTCGGCGCGCTACTAAGCAGGGCTAAAGGGCTGGACGCCGATTTTATTGCTACAGGCCACTATGCCAGGATAGAACGCGATGAGGTAGGTGGGAGGTATCTTCTAAAAAAGGGGCTTGACCCCGGGAAAGACCAGTCCTACGTGCTATATAGGATGAGCCAGAATCAGTTGAGGTATGCTTTAATGCCCCTGGGGGGCTTTACCAAGGAGAGGGTAAGGCAAATGGCTCTAGAACTGGGATTGCCGGTGGCGGATAAAGCGGAGAGCCAGGAGATTTGCTTCACCCCGGACGGTGACTACACCGGGTTCCTCAAAGAATATGTGCCACAGGCGGTGAAGCCGGGGCCGATACTGGACCGGGAGGGTAATACCCTGGGGGAGCATCGGGGAATCCTGTTTTATACTATCGGACAGCGCAAGGGGCTGGGCATATCAGCCAGTGAACCCTTGTTTGTTGTAGCCATTGACCGGGGAAGAAACACTGTTGTCGTGGGTTCAAAGAGGGATGTATATGGGGATGAACTCATCGCTGCCGATCTGAACTGGATAGCCATCGAGTCGCTAAAGCAACCTCTCGAGATAAAGGCCAGGATAAGGTATCGCCACCGAGAGGCGGATGCGGTGCTCACTCCCCTATCGAACGGGGAAAGGGT
>Ga0209986_10002659_pt1 | contig 16190 bp, 16 predicted proteins | sample BlataG_FD_183168 | JGI IMG/M metagenome (GOLD analysis project Ga0209986, IMG submission 183168) | Deep subsurface microbial communities from Black Sea to uncover new lineages of life (NeLLi) - Black_00105 metaG (SPAdes) (version 2) | ecosystem: Environmental > Aquatic > Marine > Oceanic >...
AGGAGGTATATTTATGGGAATATGAAACCTTTTCTGATGTAATAGAAAGGATTCCCTATTTTATTGAAGATGTGTATAATAGGAAGAGGTTGCATTCCTCTTTGGGCTATCGGCCTCCGGAGGAATATGAGAGGCTACTGGCAGAGAATAGCTCTCGGGAATGCATGGTGTGTTAAGACTTAAAGTGTCTGACCTGAGGGGTTCACTCCAAACATATAAATACGAATAGATACTTTCATGTGAAATTTGCATGTCCATGTTTTCAGGATACAATATTTTTAGGCGTTTGGCAATCTGTTCCGGAGACCATAATTGGTCCAGGTGTTCAAGAACGTAGTGTTTCAACGGTATATTAATATCCATTTTTCGGCTTTTGCGGGCAAGATGCCTTAACTTATTAGCACGACCTTGAGCTTTAACCGCTCTGTAAACTTGCCTGTTTGCAGTGTTACGGTTGACTTCGCGACAGATGGTACTAGATGATCGGCCAAGAGATAGTGCAATATAGTTTTTACTCAATCCTTGGGCTAATCCAAGGCTGATCTCTTCACGTTCATTAATACTTAACTGATAACAATGGGTCATATGCAACTCCTTTCTTTTGGTATATTATACCAAAGTTAAGTGTTGCATTTGCAACTTGAACCCAAGCTTCCTCCTATTATTGAGTAACCTTTTAAAAAAATGGGACACCTGTTTATTAAATTTCTTCTTAGGCCTTCCTTTCGGCCTTAGCTTAAAAAACCTCTTAAGCTTCCCTTCAAATCTTTCTATAAGATGATAAATAGGTGTCCCTATTATATTTTTATTATTGGTTACTAAAATTCGTAATTAGAAGTAATATTTTGGGAGCAAGTATTTTTTTAAAAAGATTCACTTGCACAATCACTCTCTCAATTTATGGGTAAATTGATAATAAAGAAGGATTAATAACTGCATTTGGCTTTGTAATTATTCCATAATTTCTCAATCTTGCCTTTTTAATTATTCGTTATCTCAAAGAAAAATATATGTAATAAAATGAAAATCTTAAAACTATTCGTTATTAGATATTTTTTAATAAAATTAATTACCAATAATTCCCTCTGGATAAATATCCCAAAGCTTCCAATCATGCCCAGGAACAATGATCTCTGCATTGTGCTCGATAATAGAATAAGCTTTAACCAGCTCATCCAAATTCCAAATATTACCTGCAGGTCCAGGCCAATGATAATGCCAGTTTTCATATTTGGGAATTACATCACCAGTTATAGCAACCCTTCCAATACTGGTATCAACAAAAATGACTTGACTGCCGGGAGTATGACCACCTGTTTTACAGACTCTTAGACCTTTTACAATTTCCTTATCCCCTTCAAGCATTACGATTCTATCTGCAATGTCAACGATACATTGATTGTTTTCCTTAAAGTAATGAGGGGCGTAATTTGGTGCGATTAATGCTAACGGAATCTCATCTTTTTGAATATAATAGATGGCATTTTTAAATAGAGGATTCCCTCCAACATGATCCCAATGTAAATGAGTATTTATCACTATATCAATATCATTTAAAGAAACACCGATTTTATATAATTGTTCTTTGACTCGCCATTCTGGTTTTTCTTTTAAATAGAATCTGTCCCCTCTTTTTTTTCGTATATTTCTTATGAGTTCAAAATTTTCGATTCCGGTATCAATTAATATTTTTTTTTCTGCTCCTTCAATATAATATACGCAGCCTGGATGTTTAATTCCTTCACTAAATGTACCATCAGCCCACTCTACCCTGGTTATATTATTAATTTTTACATTTCGTGGAATACATTGGCCTAAATTGTTAAAGATTGCCTTCGTAGGAATAGCCATTTCTCCAATACAAAATACGTGTATTTTGATGCCCATTGATTTACTCCTCTTTATTGATTATAGTTGAACAAACAATATTTTGAAGAATATCTTTGCCGGTATTTCGAATACCATGAGTTATTCCTGTAGAAATAGCTACAACAGAACCAGGTTTTACATTGATTTCTTTACCCTTTTAGACGATAACTCCGGTTCCGCGAATAAAATATTTCTTCTAAATCTTGATGAACATGAACCGGGGAACTTCCTTCAATTAAATAAGTTCCATGATCGCAACTATTAAAATATTTAAAATCCAAATCTTTCCCTTTGAAAAAATTTCTCGAAATTCTACTTACTTCATTTTCACAAAATGCTTCATTAACATTGACTACCTTAATATTGGCACCTATAACTCATTTTCCTTCCCTTTTTTAATCAATTTATGAATTTAATGTATATTTTCTATATTTAAAATTGTTCCATTCCAAAAATTTATGTCTAATTATTTTCCTTAGCAGCATATCTTAATAATATAAGTTCAGACTCTCCAGTACTTTGAAAAGAATGCAGCGTCTTGGGAGGTATATATACTGAAAGTTGTGGTTCAAGAGCATACCCATATTCGCCAAATTCTAATAATCCATAACCACCGATTACATAATAAAACAATTCTTCATTGGCATAAGATAATTTATCAACTTTATCCTCTGCTGACAATCTTAATTTTTCTAATATCATCCTTGAAATACCTTGTTTACCAGGTTCAATCACTTTTTCTTTATATTCCATATAAGTCAATCTCCTTTTTAAATATAAAATTCATACATAATTCCTTAAAGTAAAAATGGATGTTTTTTCTTGTCAAAGTGATAGTTTGATACCTTAATAATCTATATTTTTGTTAGCTTATACTCCCATTAAAAGATTAGGAAGCCATAATACAAATGCCGGTACATAGGTAATTAAAAGTAGTACAATCACTAAAGGAATAATAAAAGGGAAACAAGCTTTTGCAATGCGCTCAAAAGGTAATTCGGTTATATTTGACATAATAAAAAGAACAGGACCAACTGGAGGAGTAAGCAAGCCAATCATTAAATTTAACACAAATATTACCCCAAAATGAACTGGGTCAATACCCATACCCAAAATCACCGGTGAAAGAATTGGCCCAAACAATATGACAGCTGGTGCAACAGTCGTTAGCGCACCTACAAATAACAGAAAAAGGTTTATAATCAATAAAAAAACAATCTTGTTTAAATTCATTGATTGAATAAAATTAAGGATTGTTTCTGGAACATGATTAATTGTAATAATCCAAACAAACAAAAAAGCTGTTGCCAAGATGAGTAGTGTAGTCCCTGTAGTAAGAGCTACTTCGACACAAGTATCAAAAATATGTTTTAATTTTAGTTCTCGATAAATGACCACTCCTAAAAATATAGCGTAGATAGCGGCTACACCTGCAGCTTCAGTTGGAGTAAAAATCCCAAAAACAATTCCTCCAATCAGTATTACCGGCGTCATGAGGGGAAAAATTGCTTGGAAAAAATATTTAACTATTTCTTTAATGGTACTTTTATCATGCACAGGGTATTTTCTTTTTAAAGACATAAAATATATAAGGATCATGAGAGACAAACCCATTAATAAACCGGGTATAAATCCTCCCAAAAATAGTCTTCCAACTGAAACTCCTAAAATAGTACCGTAAATAATCATGGGCATACTGGGAGGAATAATTGGACCAATGGTAGAAGAAGCAGCAGTCACAGCAGCGCTAAATTCACCATCAAAACCTTCTTTTTTCATGGCTTCAATTTCAATCGTGCCTAAACCTGCAGCATCAGCAGTAGCAGAACCCGACATTCCTGCAAATATGATGCTAGCAACTACATTCACATGGCCTAATCCTCCTGGAAGATGACCTACAAGTGATGAAGCAAAATTAAAGATTCGCTTAGTTACACCCGACATATTCATCACTAGGCCGACCAGCATAAAAAGAGGAATTGCAAGGAGTGGAAAAGAATCGATGGCACCCGTCATAGCTTGAGGGATAATCAGTAGAGATTTGCCCTCAAAAATATAATAAACAGTTGAAGAAATTGCAATGGCAAAAGCAATAGGCATATTTAATAGCATCAATACCAATGCAATTACTAAAATAAGAAAAACAGACATTTTATTCTCCCTTTTTTATTTTTTTAATATTATCTATCACGGCGAAACTCATTTGAAGAAACATGAATATACAGCTTAGAGGGACAATAATATAAAACCATAAATACGAAATTCCTAAGGCTGGAGTAACAATACCTTGAGTCATTAACATAACTCGATATCCTGTATAGGCAGCAATTCCCAAAAAACTCATCATTGCAAACTGGTTGAATATATCGATATATAGACGAATTTTTTTAGGTAAAAGATTGACAAAAAAAGAAATACTTAAATGTTTTTTTCTTCTCACCGCAATTGCAGAACCCCAAAAAACTAACCAAACAAGTGTAATACGAGCCAATTCTTCAGTCCATGCAAGAGGATTATTTAATATATACCTATAAAATACTTGTAAACCAGTAAATATTACCATTGAAATGACCAGAAAAAAACTTACTAATTTTTCAATTTGATTAATCAATTAAATCCCTTCTTTATCTAACTTGGCTTTTTTGAAAGAATAATCTGGGGATTATTCTTGATCCCCAGATTATTCTTCTTCTGTATAGTATATTTTAATTATTTAGTCAGGCGCTCAATTTCAGAAACAACCTTGTCATAAAGTCCAGCAGGCCAAGCACCCTCTTTTTCTAATTTATAAGCCATTTCCTTACTTCCTGCTTTGAATTTTTCTCTATCTGGATATATAACTTCCATCCCTTTTTCTTTTAATTTGTCTAATAATGCGGCTTCTTCAACCATAGAAATCTTTCTTACTTCTTTTGCCCATACTTCATTAGCTGCTTCAACTAAAATTTCCTGATTTTTTGGACTCAATGTTTGAAATTTAGCTTCATTGACTACTAGGACAAAATCCGTAAATTTTACGTTGTTTATCATTAGGTATTTTTGCTGTTCGTAAAATTTTTGATACCAAATTTGGGAAAGTCCATTAACCTGTCCATCAACAATTTTTTGTTGAAGTGCCATATATAATTCACTAAAAGCAATTGGAGTAGGGATTGCACCCATACCTTCAGTAAATGCTCTAGCAATAACATCTTCAACACTACGTATTTTCATACCTTTTAAATCTTCAGGTGTATAGATTGGTTTATTTCTTGTTGTTAAATAACGTTCTCCTGAATAACATATTGGACCAAGCAAACGTAATCCAGTTTTAGCAAGATTTTCTACCATTTCTTGTGCAACTGGGCCTTGGAAAAATTCAAACATCACATCATAATCGTCCCACAGGAAAAAGGTAGAAAAAATACCAAAAGATGGTTCATATTGTTGTAAAATACCGCTATATCCAAGTGAGGCATCAACTGTTCCCACTTTTGTTCTTTCAACTACTTTTGCTCCACTTCCTAGGGCACTGTCCGGAAAAATTTCAATTTTTACTTCCCCATCGGTATTTTTTTCAACATATTCAGCAAATTTTAATAATGCTAAATGGGCAGGAAACTCTCTATGATGTACATGTCCGAGCTGAATGACAGTTGTATCGGCAGCTACATTAAAAAAAACACTGGAAAGTAATGTTGCAATAATTAAACTTAATACTAAATATTTGCTAATTCTCATTATACTTCTCCTTTTAAATTTTTTTTACAAAGTATTCTTTCTTTAAATCCTAAACCTATATATAAAATTTCTCTCTTTCACCTCCTTTTTTAAAAAATACTATTAAAGATAACCAGTAGGACAAGTTAGCATCACTTACATATTATTTAATATCCAAAGATAGTTTTTTGCTTTTTTCTATATTGTTTTTTATATGAATAAAATGTTTTTTTAATACTGAAATTGCCTCTTCAGAATAATTTATTAAGCAATCAAATATAATTTTATGATCTTTGTATACCCATTCTTCATAGGGAAAGTCTACAATACAATAAATTAGGGCCATGCTAATTTGTAAGGTAATTTTCTTATAAATTTTTAACATGCTTTTATTTTCAGCGAGAGAGACGATATCTGTGTGATAAAGAGTATCTAAATTTATTAATTCCCTATTTATTAGAGGATCATTATTTTCTTCTTTATTCAAATTCATTTCTTTAACTAAATCACCTAAATAGCTGAGATCTTTTTTTGTTTTATTATAAAAATACTTCTGTAATGCGTAAACTTCTATCAGTTCGCGTACTTCAAATAATTCTAAAATATTTTTTTTCTTAGGAACTTTTATTATACAATTACTTCTAGGATTTACTTGAATGATATTTTCAAAAGATAAACGTTTAATCGCCTCTCTAACTGGCATGGGACTAATATTTAATTCATTTGCAATTTCTCGAATATTAACAATTTGACCAAAAACTAATTTTCCATTTATTATTGATTTAATAATATAGTTATAGACTTGATTGCTTAAATTTCGAGTATCGATTATTGTATTTGGCATTTTTAAAAAATTCCCTTTTTTACAAAAAATAATTTTAATAAATTTTAGTAGTAAATTTTGACTGAATTAAATTTACTATTCTTTGACCCTTACAACCGTTTCTCCCCCGAAGGGTATTACGCCAATCTTTGCATTTTCTCCAAGTTCTAATAATGCTTGTTGAACAGCACTTTGAATACTGCAAAAAGGAAGAAATCCTAAATTAATAATTTCTTCATCTGTCATGCCGTTGGAAATACAATATACTTTAGCCCGCTTTAAAAGTCTTGCTTGGGATACACAGATAGCACCACAGCCTCTATCTTTAATCTTTCCGGAATCTAAATTTTTTAAAATAATTTCTGGTTCTTTGTTACACCAATTAAGGAGGATATCCCTATGTTTGGGCGCTCCACCAGATACTCCTTCGGGAGCATCTATAACAAAGATGACAATACCGCCCTTTTTAACTGCTAATAGCGAATATACATATGGTTTATATCCCTGCCAATAATCATGATTCGCCGGGTAAGCATTGACTATTACAATATCAGCCCTCTCAGGAATAGTTGGTCTAAACATTTTTTCTGCATATTTTATTGCTTCTCTATGAGCCGAAATAAAATGTCCAGCAAATATTCCCACAAAATTTTCGTTTAAATCTTGAATTGTATTAATAATAAAATCTAATCCTACTTGCTCCGCAACAGACTCCATTTCTCTACGAACAAAATTATTTTCATTTCCTATTAATTCTAAAATGTTTTTATACACCCCTCCCATAAAATGGGTATAATTTGTAGTTAACTCACTACAAACACCGGGTTGAATCATTTTTCCACCCCCACCCCAACCTGCTAACGGATGAGGAATGACTGTACCGATACTAATCTTAACATCTGCATTGTATACAATGGGATTAATTTGAATGGGCGTTCTTTTTTTTGTAAAACCTAAATCTATACAATTTTCCACTCTATAATCATGATTAACAATCTTAATTCGCTGAGTAACTTCTTTTCCGAAACGTTTAATAATTTCATTTTTAGTCATAGGACGATGGGTACCTAATGCGATTACCAAGGTAATTATATCATCTGAAATACCGTATTCATTCAGCTTTTTTAACAGTATTGGTATAATTTGATGTTGAGGAGTTGGTCGAGTAAGATCATCAGCGATAAGCACAATATTTTTTTTACCATTAACTATTTTCTCTAAAGGTTCACAATCTATGGGATCTAAAATTGAATCTATAATCGCTTCGTCAACTTTATTTATTTTAGGAAGCTTGCCAATAGGCGAATAAAATAAAAGATTTTTTTCATTAATTTCAAAATTGAGATTCGATTGACCATATTGAAAATTAAATTTCATTTGTCACTTCATTTCCTTTACTAAAATAAATAAAACATTATTTAACACCACACCAAAGAGCAATCGTTTGAGCTAAAACATGAGTTGTTTCTAAAAATGTATCGATTTTTAAACTCTCATTTGAAACGTGCATTTTATCGGGTGATCCACATCCATAAACTACTGTTGGTGTATTACCATACTTTGTTAAAACCCAAGAATCTGTTCCGCCTTCACGAGGGCCTACTGTACCTTGATGCCCATAAACCGGTAGATAAGCATTCTTTAAGGTTTCTACGATAGGATGATCTACTGGAATTTCTGCAGGATGCCAGGTCTGGTAAAAAGTTATTTCAGGTGGGTGTTTGGACATAGTAGGATCTAATTCTGCAACCTTACGAATATAGTCTACAAATTCTTGTTTTACATCATCAGTATTTTCATTAGGCAATAATCTTATTACACCATCCATGCGGGCTTCCATGGGGAACATATTCTGCCAAGTTCCAGCTTCAATCATACCCGCATAAATTCCTAGTGAATTAGGACTAATAATATCATGATGAGCTTTTAGAACTCTCATTTTAGCTAAATTTGGTAAGGCACTATATATTTTATAAATCTGCTGAATCGCACTAACACCACTTGTGTCTCTTAATACAGAAGCGCTGGTTCCAAACACTCTTACCGAATAAACAATACCTCCTGCTTGAGAAGGAGCAATCATGTTTGAAGTACCTTCAGTACAAATCCCTGCATCAGCTGTGTATCCCCTTAGAAGACATGATAATGTGCCATTACTACTAGATTCTTCGTCTAAGATGCTCTCTAAAATGACATCTCCTTTTAATTCAATGCCTGCATCTAAAATTGCTTTCAAAGCAAATGTTTGATTAACGATACCACCCTTCATATCAGCGGTTCCTCTTCCAAGGATAAGATCATTCTTGACTTCACCGCTAAAAGGCTCAAACTCCCATAATTCTCTAGGCCCTGAAGGCATAACATCCATATGACCGTTGAATAATAAAGATTTTCCTCCTCCGCTACCCTTGTAAACACCTACAAGCATTGGTCTATTTTTAAAACCCAGTCCATATTCTGCCATTTTTCTACTCATCTCAAAGGCAGGATGTTTTTTTAATTCTTCCGGATCTGGCTCAAATATATCAACCTTTAATCCCATTTCCTTTAACTTTTTTCCTAAAAATTCTTGAGCAACTTCTTCTCCTTGAGCGCCAGAACCGTTGATGCTAGGAATTTTTACTAGCTCAGAGAGAAATTTTATTGATTCTTCTTTGTTTGATTCTACTGCTTCTTTAATTTTCATCTGTAATTTTTTATCCATTTTTTACTACTCCTTTTTAATTTAATCAATAAACATATTATATTAAAATAAATATAATTTTTGCATTCCTGTTAATTATTTATTTACGATATTAAAATTTCATTTTTTTTAGCAAACCCTGCTCCAGGAGCAGCACACCATACCATTAATACTTCTTTAGAACTTGTATTGATTATTTGATGTGGTTCATTCTCAGCAATTAGTACTGCATCGCCTTCATTAAGCTCTATCCAATAATTTTTATCCGGAAATTTCATCACGAGATTACCAGATATGACATAGCATATTTCATCTGCTTTATCATGTCCTGGATCAAGGGTGCTGCTCTGACTTGGCGCCAGTCTACTAATTGAAAATATAATTCGATCTTCTGTAAAATATTTCCAAATATGCTCTCCACCATCAAGCTTAATCCAAACATCTGATTTTTTAACTATTTTTGTTTTACCCAAAATTCACTTCATCTCCTTTTTTTGAATATTTGCGTTCATATTAAATTATTCATTAATTAAACTAGCTGAATTTTTATCCAAGTAAAGATAAACCTGAGGGTGTTTTCTTAAAATTGAAGCAGGATATAAGGGGGAAATTTCTTCTTCTAAACAATTTTTTACTGCTTTAGCTTTCCGTTTATCTGGAACAGTACAAATGATATTTTTTGATTTCATAATTTGGTAAATAGACATAGAAATAGCCAGTTTTGGCATCTCTTCTAGATTCTCAAACCAGCCCTCGCCAAGCTGTTGTTTTCTGCAGACATCATCAAGCTCAACTATAAGATATGACTTCTTAATATCAAAGTCAGCTGGGGGATCGTTAAAGGCTAAATGTCCATTTTCTCCAATACCAACAAATGCAACATCAATTTCCTTTTGTTTTATAATTTTATCTAAACGGTCACATTCTAATTCTGGACTTTTAGTATCCCCTTTAATTAAATGAACATTTCCTGGATGTACTTTATTGATTAACCTTTCCTTTAAATATTTTCTAAAACTTGCTGGATGAGTTTCTGGAAGACCTACATATTCATCTAAGTGGAACATGCTAGTCTTTGACCAATCAATAGAAGAAATGTTTGTAAGATTTTCTAAAAATTCAAATTGTGAAGCACCAGTTGCTGCTATAAAAGTAGCTCTTCCTTTTTTTTGAATGGTTTTTTTCAAAATATCGGCTGCCTTTTTTGCAGCAGCCATACCTAAGGATTCCTTATTGGGGAATATTTCTAAATACATTAATAAGACTCCTTTACTAAAATATATTATAAGTCTTACTAATAGTCGAAAAATTACTTCCTAATGTCTTCGCCTATTATGTATGAAAAATACTTTACAGAAAGATAATTAATATACTGGAATTATCGAGAAGCTACAAACTTAAAAAAAAGATACTTTACTTAAAAAATTTAACTGATATCTAATATATCACAGTATATCACAAAATATCTTAGTTGTAAACAATTTATTGCCTCAGTCTGTGTCAACTCTTTGGGGGTAGTTTTTTTGCTGAAAAAATTCTTCTGGCTTTGAGTAAACTTAGTTTATGTCTATCCTTTGTAGTTTATGATAGTTCCAGTTGCTTATCTCAGTGAAAGATAATACAGAATGAATTTTTATAATGCTGGCAAGTATTATTAAAATTAATATTGCAATGAGTAAAAATTTGTTAAATATTTTTTCATGCATCTTCTAGTACATTAGGTTGATAAAATTAATCCCGATATTCTTGTTTCTAAATTTAATTATTTAAAAATATATTGGGTTAAATTACAAAACTTCTTTCTATAAGAATAGAAACATTAAAAAAATGGGACCTCTATTTATTTAATAATGTATTTCGCAATGTATTTTTGCAGTTTTTAGGGGTAAATATTTATTCTTGATAAGCAAGATTTGTTCTCCCAATTAAATCCTATACCCTCTTCTCCTCTTATATCCTGACATCCGACCTACTCTCTCTTCCTTGCTTATCTTAAAAAAGGCCATATGGATGATTCTTTGGCGATAGCCAAAGCCGAACCGACTTTATCCTTCCCCTCAAAACGATAATCCCAGCCCTGCCCGCTGGATGGATACTTCTTCTCCTTACAATCCTTTATCTCCTGCAAAAACCTCTTTGCCTCTTCCATCAGCTTCTTACTGCTTCCCTTCTTTTTTGCTTTTTCCAATACCGCATCCATGGCATAACTCTTTACCAGCTTGGGAAAGATGACTTTAAAGGCTGACTCCCGGGAAAGCATATCCCATCCGGCAACCTCTCCTCCTACCAAGACAAAGATGCCCTGCTGATGAGCTAAACATGGAAAGGCCTTTATATACTCCTCTAAGTCATCTTTTTCCCCTGCAAAGACATCTTTCATCGCTTTGGTAGGAGAATGAATTCCTGCCCTGGCTGATAGTTCCTGTATCTCATCCCAGATAGCTCCCTGGTCGGAATCATAATCCAGCTCTGCTTTAGGGGATCACTCACAAAAGCGGCTTTCTTGCCTCTTATCTTATAGGAAAGAATATTCTCTGAATTAAAAAACTCATCGGTCTGATAGGACCACCTTCCCTGCTCGGTACAGCTTACCGGAATGATAAGATCTGATTTCTTCTTTACCTTCATCTCCTTCTTGAAAAAGAGGAATAATCTGTAAATTCTTAAAACTCTGTACCTCTCCAAAATCTATCCCAGATATAAAATCAGTGATTAAAATATCCGTAACCCACACTCCTTTTATACGACAATGTTTTTACCCTGTCATACCCATTATTACTCTATCGTGTTCCAATTAATCCCTTTTTCTTCCCTTAATTTCTCAGCTTTCAGATATGACCACCAAAGAATATCGAATATTCTTATCTTACTTAAATGTTGAATATTATTTTCCAATAATTTATCAAAGATATAATTTAAATTTTTCCGATTAGATTCTATTTGTAAATTATTATAAAAATCAATAAATATTTTATCGGCTCGTTTCTCCGTCCATCCATCATTAACTACTTGACGATATTTCTTTTGAAGCAGGCTATCAATCATGGGAATAATTTTTGGATAAAGAGTATGCAGAATCTTGGTAGTAGTAGACAAACCAATACCATTAATTTTTAAAAACTTTTGAATAACAAAATCATCTAATTCTTTAATATGCTTATTTCTTTTTTTCTCTTCCAGGTCTAAAAACTGCTCTAGATTATATTTAAATATATTTAAACTCTTTGTTCTTTCAGTTATTATTTTACATTCTAAAAGTACTTCTTTTTTAATGCGTGCACCAATTTTATTTACATCTTCAATTTTCCTATCTTCCAGAAGGTCATATCTACTATAAAAATCATTTTGGTAGCAGTAGCATTCGATTAAAGCGATAGGGTCAGGAATTTCAAATGATATTTTTGAGAATAGAGAAAATTTCATCTTAAAACCTCATAAATAATTTATAACTACTTTTATGTTTATAAGGAATTCCAAATAATATATTACATTCTGCCAATTTTCTCCTATTTTCGCATTATAAGAATTATAGGCATTGAACTACAAAATTGTTAATGACATTTTAGTAATATAAAATATAAACAAATTGATGAATTTATAGAAGAACATGAAATAATAAATCAAATATGCTCTGTGTCGAATGCGTATGACCTCTATCTTCTTCTTAGGTGTTCTAATATCTGAAGCATTCTGAAAAATGGATTCCCAACATCGTTGGTCAATTCTTTTGCTTTTAATTTCAATTCATCTATACATTGGGCATATTTCTTATTAATGACCAATTCCAATCCATCAATCTTTTCGAGTTCTCTAGTGATATATCCTTTTGGGACTACCGGTGACCAAAACATAAAATGTCTTTTTAAAAAACCTGGAAGATATTTATTAGTATATTCTTTTTGTCTCTTATATTTTTTCTTTATTTTTTCAATAGTAGTTTTGTTGTCTTTATACAAAAGTCCTGTTATATGCGTAGTAACTTCGCAAAGATATGCAGTTTCATTTTTAAAATCCAACCCCACAACATCTAATTCGTTTAACCCTTCAAGTCCCCCGCCTGGGGGTCTAACATTATAATCAACAAAATCACATTTTATGATAATTTTAGATATGCACCTACAATATATTCTCCAATATCAGTTTTTATCATTTTATTTCCTTCTTTATTCTACTCATAAAAATGACTTCGAAAAAATTCTAAAGCTTAATTTTTATTACTAATAGATAATATTCAATTCCTCTGGTTAATTATAAACAATAACCAGTATCGCACAAGTATTTCAAAATCTTTCGCTAACGATATAAATAAAAAATTGATATTTTTATATCTTTATAATAATATATATACGAACCACTGAAAGCGCGAATGCGTCGTAGGTGGTGTTTTAATTTTTCCAAAGAAATTACTTAGGTGCCAGGTCAATTCTGCAATTTAATATTTTGTCTATTTTAATACCTTCAATATCACCACCAACTTGACTATTTATGAAATTAATTAAATCCTCCTGGCGAGGTTGGCCAAAAACTAATCGGTATACCGCTAAACTTCTAGACAAAGCAATTTTTTGATTTTTTTCTCTACTCATAGGCATTGCGGGAATATGACGTTGGATTTTTGCTTTGCCTTGGTCAAATATCCAAAATGGAATTAAATCATTTGCTCCAGATTCTCTCTCCTTTAAAGCAATGTTAAACAAGTTGTCCCACAAATTACTTTTAAAACTTTTAAAATAATTTCCTAATAATTTCATCCCATATTGATTAGCAATATTTTTTCGTATAGCATGCCCCTTATATCTGAATATCCTTCCTTCTCTTTGCTCTAAATCTACCGGATTTGGGGGCAAATTCCAATGATATATTGAATGACAGTATTGATGAAAATCTAACCCTTCCTGCCCTATTGAAGTTGTCGCCAAGATAAATGGCCTAAACGGGGAGTTAAAGGCATTTCTTACCTCTGTAATATTGCTAACCTCCTGCCCTAATTCCTTAATGCCCGTTCCAAAACGCATGGCAAAACGACATCTCATACTTCTTTTTTTAGTTTCTCCTACCTTATTATTTTTGATTTTTATTTCATCAAAATACAAGCTTGGAGTTCTTATTGAGACGACTTTTTCAATATGCTCACCTAACTCACAAACTATTCTTTCTTCATCACTAAGATTCATCAATCCTAACGATTCGAATAATACATACATATACTCATCTAATAAAGACTGCAAGTTGCCCGCTACATTGTACTGTAAAATCTTTTTCCAATAAGGACCTTCCGGATATAGTTTTTTTATCAAAGATATTGTCTCTGGCAAAATATATAAACTTCTGAAACCAAAAGATATTAAAGCAGCATTATAAAAAAGTACTGGTTTATATTTACCATACTCACTTAAAGTTCTTAAACTGGTTACCGCTGGAGATGCTAATGCGATTTTTGATAAAATAGAAAGTAAATCTTTCGGAGGATTTCCCAATTCTTTTACCATTTGAAGTGGTTCAAGTTTAAAAAATTCTTCCAAATAACCAATATGTTCTGCAAAGTGACTTGGTTCTGATTTTTTATCTTGTTTTGAATCCTCTTCTACATCTTTGTCGGATTTTTTACTTAGATTTTTTAAATTATATTTATCTCCTCCATTAAGAGAAAACCATTCTTTTATTTTATCTTTGTAAAAAACACGGTCCATAAAAATCAGAGAAGCCCAATACCATCTCTGGTCAACTGCTCCTTCAGAATCTAATTTTTTCCTCAAAACAGTATTTTCCAAAATATTGCGAATTTTATACTTAATCTCATTCTCTATTTCCTCTGCACTCGGTAGAGAACCATTTTCTTTTATATAATTTTGCGCAATCTTTAAAGGATTTATTCTCTTTGCTAATGTCATACAAGGATAAAACAAGGTAATTAGATTCATTGAAACAGGTTTATCTTCTTTGATTGCAAAATTCAATTCCTTAATTTTGCGCCTTTCTTTTCCCCCGTACCCATACTCTTCCTGATTAAAATCTTTTGCATTTCGTTCTGCTTCGTAGCTACATAGGGAAGCAATTGTCTTGGGAACAACCTTCCAAGACGAAAATATCAAACTTTTTGTATAATCTTTCAAATTATTGGAAATGGTAAACTAAAATGCACCTAAGGTGGAAAATAAAAATGCACCTTTAAAGAGAAACAGTTCTTTACTATAGTATGAATAAGAATCAATACTATAAGGAAAGGACTGATCTATGGTTAACAAGATTATGTATCAAAAGATTCAGCATTTTAAGAGAAAAGGGTTTACCAAAGCAGACATTGTAAGAGAAACCGGATTAAATAAACGAACGGTATTTAAATATTACGACATGTCAGAGAAAAAATACTCTCGGTATATAGAAAAAGTGAGGTATCGGACCAAGATATTTGAGCCTTACCAGTCCCATATCCTTAATCTATACCAAGTAAATGACTTTCAAAGACTGGAAAAATCGGCGGTGTATGATTATCTTGAAGAGAAATTAGGGTCTTTGCCGGGTACGGAGAGGAGTTTCCGCAACTATATCAGCTTCCTGGTAGAGACAGAACAGTTGAAATTCAATGGCAATAAACGGATATATTCTCCGGTGGCAGAGCTTCCCTACGGGAAACAGCTGCGGATCGATTTCGGAGAATACCGTACCCAAAAAGGCTTAAAGCTGTATATATTTGCAGCGGTACTGTCTGCCAGCCGCTACAAATACTGTGCCCTACAGGATAGACCCTTTACTACTCTGGATTTGATCAACCATCTTCTGGATTGCTTTGATTACATGGGAGGAATACCCGAAGAATTGGTAATAGACCAGGATAAGGTGATGGTATCAAGTGAAAACAGAGGAGATATCATCTACACCAGGGATTTTAAGCAATTTATAGAAGAAATGGATTTAAAGATGTATGTCTGCCGGAAGAGTGATCCGGAGAGCAAGGGGAAGATAGAGAATGTGATTAAGTTCATAAAGAGGAACTTTTTAAGGATAAGAGATTTTGATAGTATCGAAGAGGCCCAGGAAAGGCTATTCAGGTGGTTAAACCGACGGGCGAATGGCAAGATTTCACTAGCCACCCGGCGTATCCCCCAAGAAATGTTT
>Ga0209986_10002660_pt1 | contig 16179 bp, 14 predicted proteins | sample BlataG_FD_183168 | JGI IMG/M metagenome (GOLD analysis project Ga0209986, IMG submission 183168) | Deep subsurface microbial communities from Black Sea to uncover new lineages of life (NeLLi) - Black_00105 metaG (SPAdes) (version 2) | ecosystem: Environmental > Aquatic > Marine > Oceanic >...
CTTGAAGTAACGGCTCGGTTTAATAAGGGGAAAATCGCTGCCAAATAATATCTTATCTAAACCCATTATCTTTGTGGAGATAGAATAAATCTCTTTATCATAAAGATACGGGGAGGCAGCAGTATCAAACCATGTGTTTTTTAATACCCCTTTCACTGTCTTTTTCATTAGATAATAAAAAAAGAGCCCTCCTCCCCAGTGTGCGAGGATGATTTTATTATCTGAAAAGTATTGCAAGAAATCATATACCTCTTTCAACGTCATAGGGGTCTTTCCAGGGTAGTAATGGCCAACAGATTCATTTGTGTGCAGAAGAATTGGTACATCAGATTTTTGAGCTATTTCAGCAATGGGCTCAAAGGACTTAATGGTATCCTTTGATATACGTGATGTATAGAATGCCAGTTCTCCAACACCGGAAAGGCCTGATTTCAGGCACCTTTCAAGTTCTTTTTCAGCGTCTTTGGCTAGGGGGAAAAAGGTGCTAAAGCCTATCAGCCTGTCTTTGTATCTTTCAACTACATCTATTATATAGTCATTATTTCGTTTGAAATAATCCTTGGTTTTCCATGGGAAGCCAAATATAACTGATTTGTCTACTCCCTCATTATCCATATTCCTGATAAGCTCTTCTGCCCCGGCAAGTTTTGACCCAGGAACACTATAAAGCAACTTGAAAGCTGCCTCACCGTCAAAAAAATCTTCCCTTTTATTCCTGATTTCAACTGGAAAGATGTGGGCATGAAAGTCTATTATCATTAAATTATTTCTCGCAGAGCTCCACTAATACGCCGTGTGACTCTTTGGGATGGATAAAGGCGATCCTGGCTCCTCCGGCACCATTACGTGGTTCCTGATCAATGAGCCGGACTCCCTTTTCCTTTAGCTCTTTTAGGGCCTCATCAATATTTTCTACCCTGAATGCAATATGCTGCACTCCCTCACCTCGGGAGGCAATGTATTTTGCCACAGGTCCATCAGGAGCGGTTGATTCAAGCAATTCCAGTTCACTATCGGTAATGGGGAAAAAACCTGTCTTTACCTTTTGCTCTTCAATGATCTCTTCTTTTTGAAGTTTTAATCCCAGTATATCGGTGAAAAATTTTCCTCCCTCCTCAATGCTATTTACAGCTATTCCTATGTGATCAATGTGTTTTATTTTCATGCCTTCCTCCTTTTTATTGATGTATGTTTCGTGTTGTGGGTAGTTTGTTGATATAACGACTGACAATTCTCACCTTAGTGTCATTAACTAAAGAAATATTTCACCGCAAAGCCGCAAAGAACGCTGAGGTTTTATTATTTTTTGCTTTCCGCTGACCCCAGTGGAATATGCTTCGCATTCCACGGGGCAAGGACAGCGGAAAGCAAAAACACTCTGCCCTGCGGGGCTACTCCTTTAATTCATTTACAATTCGGACTATACCATCCCGCATTGCTGGCACATTAAAATTCAAAAGCAATTGATTTTACTGCTTAATTTATTTATGTCCATGATAAGTCAAACTGCCCAAAGGGCTGAGTAACTTTTCCCTTGCCGACCTCTCAACGGCAAGGGAAAAATTTTTCTTCTCTGCGTACTTTGCGGCTCTGCGGTAAAACATGAGCTTTACTTAATTCGATGCTTGCATTTTTTCTCGCTCTTTGTAAAATATAAAAGCTATTATCACATTCGGAGAAGAAAGGAAATTATTTATGAATATGCAGGGCCCATTCAGATATTCTTCTTTACAGAAGAAAGAAGGGGATCAATCAAGTTATGGTGAATTCGAGGCCACAGAGCTTTACTGCCCCAAATGTGGAAAGGCAATGCCAGTAATTAAATCCCTCCTTCTCATTTTACCTGAAGGTGACAAATATGAATACCGCTGCCGATTTTGCGGTACCTCGGTAGGAGACAAAATTGACCGGCATGGTCAGTATTATTCTGTTTTAAAGATGTAGTAACTACTTAGGTTGTCAGGTTCACGGTTCATGGTTGGTTGCCTTATCTCCATACTGGACTATGTTCACAGTTTTCTAACCTTGAACCTTGAACCCCGGAACTTTGAACCTGTACAAATAGCACATCATTTTGCCCAAAAAGTCCTTGACATTTTTATATTTAAGTGTTAGTAAGTCTAAAATGTTTTTTATTTCCAGCAAGAAAGGAGGTGAAGGAGAAGGAGGTTTATTTTTTTTTATTTTTTTTAAACTAAAACACTTAGGAGGAAAGAGTTATGCGAAAATTATTAGTTTTACTTGCAGCTGTTGCTCTGGTGGTTGCCTTTACAGTCCCTGCTACGGCATTTGAGAGTGAATTTGGTGGATATTGGCGAACCAGAGCTTTTATGCACACTAATTTTAGTGGTGATGATACTGAATCTGCGGATCAAACTGCGGTAGATACCAGAACCAGGCTTTACTATACTGCGAAATTCAGTGACAACTTGAAGTTCGTGAACAAGTTTGAGATGGATGCAGTATGGGGTGGCGAGGAAGATCCGGCAAAAGCGTGGGATAGTCAGTATGGCGACATCGGTACTGATGGCGTAAGGGTTGAAGTAAAAAATTCTTACGCTGATTTTAACCTTGGAGCATTTAATTTTAAAGTCGGTGCGCACGCAGCATGGCTGGGACGCGGTTTTTGGTATGACGATGATCATATGGGTATAACTGCTACTTATAAGGGTAATGGCGTGACAATTCCAATTTATTGGATTAAAGCAGAAGAAGGTGGTAAAGGCAAAGATGCAAATGATGATGATATAGATTATTATGTTGTCGCGCCTTCATTCAAGTTGGGTATAGGCAAGGTACAACCCTGGCTCGCGTTGGAACAATCAAAAGGATCCGATCTTGCTGCTACCAATATTGGGCTTGACGCGGATGTAAAGTTTGGTTCAGTGGCTGTGTGGTTCTCAGCCATCTTACAGGGTGGTGATGAAGCTAAGGATGTTTGCAGAGAGGGACAGTTGTTAGCCGTTGGTTTCAAGATGCCTATGGGCACTGTAGGCATTCATGGATCGGTCAACTACGCTACGGGTGATGATCCAGATACAGCAGACACAAATGAAGGCTTTGCAGCTTTCAGCCCGTATTGGGTGCATGCTGAGATACTTGGTCCTGGCGTAACCGATAATGCTATTTCAAATAATTCACCTGGTTTTGCCCTTACAAATCTCATGGCATACAATGTCGGAGTATCCTTTTCACCGACGAAGAAACTAAAGCTGAGTATTGATCTGTGGGATGCCACTCTTAATGAAGAAGTAGGTGGAGAGACTAAACTGGGTACCGAAATTGATGTTAAGGCAACATATGCATTGGTTGATAATATGAAGCTGGATGTGGTCTACGCTTATCTAAGTGCAGGCGACGCAACAGGTGATGAAAGTCCGACTGAAATTGCCACACGTTTGTCTATCAGCTTCTAAGAAAATACATCGTATTGTGATGTAAAAAAGCCGGAAGGGGTAACTCTTCCGGCTTTTTAGTTTTGTGGATTTGATCATCTTCTTTATTCTGAAGGGTATACACTCCACTAACACACTCTACAGGCTTCAGAAAAACTAAGATGAAAAGGCCAGACACCAATCCTATCCAATGTTACGTCCACTTCAAAAAGGAACCCTCACCCTGTGGAATAAGTGCTTTAAAAGTAACAGCGCCCATTAGGGAACATATTCCACAGGGCAAGGATGACATTGTAAGGTAAAAAAGCTAAAGGCTTTATAATGGGTTTAGCCATAAAGGCTTACGAGGCATTCAAAGACGATGAGAAAAAGGCAAAGCTCTTATTCGAGGTAGTTGACGAGCTGAAAAAAAGAATCATCCCTGTTGAGCAGATTTCCGAAAATTAACCTGTATTTCATCAATCAAGATCATAAATAAATACCTGGCTCCTGCTTGATTTACCGGAAATAGATTTGGACCGCAAGACAACCGCGATAACCAACTCATTATCCCCATCATTATCCACATCTTTTAGGCAGTAGCCGATAATTGGCCCTGGCATCTTTTTAGTCTCCCATTTTGTAGCCAAATTTAGATTATTCCAGGCCAGGAAATGAAGTTTCCCACTGGAAAACATCCTAACTTTAGTCAAAAGCCTGCTAACAGATGACTTATTTTTACAAATTACCACCTCCTGCAATCCATCGTCATCAATATCATAGAGGAATATGGGTGGAGCAAAATGGATCCATCTCTCATCTTCATTCCCCCGTGTTGATTCTGGGACAACAATATGGGTGTCGATACCGCCAAATTTATCCTCACCCCTCCAGGTCTCCTCGCCATCTTCATCAAAGAGCAGGAGGTATTCCGTCTCAGGGCTTAAGACTAATGTCTGCACCGTATTCTTGTCGGCTATATTACCCTGAATAAAATTGAAGACATTGGCCTTGGCCGGCAGCCTTAAACTCTCACCTTTAGCAAAATTATTTCCATCTCTTTTTAAGATATAGGCGTATCGGCTGAAGCCCCCACCTATGAGCTGGCCCTGGCCAATGAGCGTTTTTCCCTTCTCTGGTAGATCAATAACCCTAAAGAACCACTTCTGGCCCTTAGCAATAGTTGGGAAACCTCCAGAGCGCCATTCAAGTGCAAAGGAAGATACACCAGATTCACTTAAGTTACTAACATATATCTCAGCCTTGCCATTACCATCAAGATCGGCCACAGAGAGGTAAACATAGTTTGGAAAATATTTCCCCTTAATGGTTCTAAATTCGGAAAAACTTGTTTCCATCCACTTATAAATATATACGGTATCGCTATCAATAAAGACGAGCTCGTTTCTGCCATCCCCATCTACATCCCCTGCATCAAGGCCAACAATAGTGGTCCTGAAGGTCTGGTCATGGCCGATTGCTTTTTCCTGAAAACCCTCTTTTGCCTTGATTAGTCCTTTAGAACCAACCTTTTCCTCAGGAGCCTTGACATAGATGGGGGGCCTGAGATACTTGCCCATGATTTTAGCATTGATATCCTTAGCAAAGGTATTTACTGTGGGAATAACCTCATCCATACCTTTAGACTGGTTAAAGGCAGTCATCAGTTCTCTTTCTTGATAGACATCCAGGATCTTTGCATCGATACTGGCACTATTACCAATTATGGTCAGGCTCCCTAAGATCACATAGTCTACCTTAAGAGCTTTTCCGATTTTTAATGCAGTTTCTTTGTTCAGGCTACCTTTGAATTCAGCTACCTTCTCCTTTACGAGCTCATTTTCTACCACTATGACCTTGTGCTTCCAGCTCAAACGAGAGGAAAGCATATCCATGATCCCTTTTTTGAGAAAATCAAGATCCTGAGCTGCATTGATCTTAAAAGGTAAGACAGCTATTGTCTTGATTTTTTCTGCATAAACGGTAGGGATAAAGACTATCAAAGTTAACAATAAAATCGTAAGTGAATTCTTGAATACCTCTTTGCTCATTTGAATCCTATGTAACCAACCTCAATTTTTGTTCTCAGTAGCCATTGTTTTCTTAGTAGTAGCTGGAAAAACATGGCTTAAGGGCAATAGAGGTAAAGCTAAAGAATTCGCGTTTAAAAGTCAAAGATTATTTTCCTTAAATATTACCTATTCACTTTTCTTAAACTTTCAAAAAGTGGTTGAGTGATGAAATATCTCTTTGTTATAATAAAGAAGTTTAAGACGAAAAAGCCAAGCTATTACCGGGGAGTGGAAGAAGATGGGGCCTGAGTATGTTTTTCAAGCCCTCAAGCAACCAGACAACCTTTATAATTACCATATGTTGAAACACTTTCTTGATTGATCCACAAGCCTCATTTCTTTACACTTCCTTTGAGGAGGATAGCATGGAATTAAAAAAGAGAACCCTGGTAGTATTAAAGAAATGTTTATTGTTGCTTTTTATCGGTGCCTTGGTTGCCTGTCAAAGTAGTTTCTTCAGTTATCGTGGGGCAACGGCGAAGCAGGAGAGCCGTATTGCTTTGCTGGAAGGAGGACCACATGTGGGATTCTGGAAAACAAAGGACCTGTCAATGCATTACCACTATCTGCGAGATCCGGACAATTTGGAGCTTTCCGGTGTTATCGAATTGGATGATAGCTTGAAGTACAATTTCACGGCCTTAGAATATTTGTTTCTTCAGGTGAATCTCCTGGATGCTGAGGGCAAGGTTCTGGAAAGCAAGCAAGCTTTCACTTCCGATTATCGGCACATGATCAAGAAATTGTCGTTCAAGCGCAGCCTGAAGCTGCCCATGGGTACTACTGCCATAGCTTTCAGTTATACAGGCCGGGTTAGGGAAGGTGGTGGGATAGGGAGAGTATTGAAAGATGCTGGGGACAGTGACTCATGGGATTTCTGGATGACCCCCTTTCGCTAAAGGCTCTAAACATTATATTCGTGGCAGGTTAAATCCGGATCGTCAGGAATGGGCACAAGTCCATGAAATTCGATAATATTACCCAGTATGAACCACTTACATATTGATTTGAGGTATCTTTTGGTAGGCCTTGGATTGAAAGGTGGGCTCAAGAGGTGCAAAAATATGAAGATTTATGTTGCATTCTGTATTTGTTTGTACTAGTGGGAAAAAAAGGTAATATCAGATTTAAACAAGATTCTGAATACCACAAGTAAAGGTGACAATTAGGAGATGGTTAGCAAATAGGTCGTCTATAAGGGCATAAAACTGATAAAAAATGTTAACTCATTTCTTGTCCATATCTTTATAAACTCAATAGATTAGAAAGGGCAGGGTCGTTAACCAACCATTTACTTAAAATGTTGAAAAACTTTTCTCAAAGCCCCAGGGTCTTTGGCCTCGGGGCTTTTTCCTTTTTGAGAAATATTTTCTACAAATATTCCTACGTAAGTAGCTGGAATAGAAAGGAATTTAAATGTTGCTTCAACAACTTTAGTAAACGGCTTGGGTCACTAAAGGCTCTGCCTTTCTTGCCACGATGGCCATATATTGTATCTGAACCATCAATCTCTAAATAGATTACTGGTTCTATAAGGGTCACCTTGTCAAAGCCTTTTTTGGTGTTGAAAGGTTTTCTTTACAGCTGACACTATCGCCTCACCCGCAAGGACGGAGCGCCTGGGATGGACGGGGTGATGGCTAAAGAATATGCTACAAACCTCGAAGAAAACCTCCCACATATTTTACACTTACCCAAACCAGTTCATTATTGAATAGTCCACGTCTAGTTTGTAGATGTAATACAAACAGTGGACTTTTAATTCTTAACTGACAAAAGTTAGGAAAATCAGCTAAAATAAAATCTTGACTTTTTTAATAGGTGATGTTAAGAAAACAGAACTTTAGCATTAAGGATTCCTTATGGCCTCTTCACCGAAAACCCGCTGGTAAAAAAGAATGAGCTTGATCTTTTTTACCAGCGGGTTTTTAATTGAGCCATGCGGTTTCCATGAAAATAAAAGAAAGGAGGTGAGGCAGAAAGAGCTATTTCTTAGATTGGTTTAAAAGTCGCCTTTTTCACTAACATTTTTAAGGAGGAAAGAGTTATGAAGAAGTTTTTGATAGTTGCTGTGGCTGCTGCTGTTTGTGTTGGCTTTAGTGGGCTGGCAATGGCAGATCTCAAGGTAGGTGGTAAGATATGTTTTGACACCTACATGCAAAATTTTAGCGATACCTACAAGGGTAAGTCAGACCTTACCCCTGATATAACAGGTTTTTCGGAGTTAGGGTTCGAAAATACCTCATCCACCAATCTTAATGTCAGGTGGACCGACGGTAATTTCGGGATGTACCTTGAGCTTGCTATGGGCTCAAGCAATGATCAGACGATTCTGCAAGCCACCCGAGAGAGTTTGCACCCCGCTGATAATGTCTATACCAGGTATAGCTACGGGTGGTGGGATTTCGGTGCTGGCAAACTGACTGTTGGTCAGGACAACACCGGCTTTTCGCCGCTGGTTCCCATGCAGATGTGCGGTACTGGAAGCGGACAGTTCAAGATTATAGGCATCGGCTTTGGTAATATCTATTCCGGCCGTGTCTACCAGGTCCGCGGAGACTTTAAGCTGGGTGAAACAGGTAGCCTCGGCATCGCACTTGTTGACCCGCACGGCTCCTCATTAGGTCAAGGCCTGTATCTTACTAACAGTGGTGGTGTACATCCAGCCTGGCAATACCAGATTACCCCGGCCGGCAGCGAGGAGACCACCATGCCACGGATTGATATCTCTGCCGTATTGAAGTTTGGGCCAGTGTCGGTTTATCCAAGCCTTCTCTATAATAAAAAGACCTGGGACGATGTCCCCGCAGGTCAAGATGATACAATCACGACCTCCCTCTATTCTCTGGGGGTCAAGTATGCTATGGGTTCTTTTGGCATTGCCGCTGAGTATACCAGCGGTACGAACCCCGGTAATGCCGACCTGTTGACAGATGGCACCTATGCCGGCTATGGCTCTGGTACTCCTTTTCCTGCATTGATCCCCGCTGGGGTTTTTGGCACGGGCTTTGATATGGCCGCTGTTGTTGACAGCACCGGCAAGGTCTCTGACACTAATTTAACCGCCTACTGGGTCGATCTCTCGTACAAGTTCGGGTACAATACCATTCACGCCATGTATGGCAGCCAGAGCATTGAAAACGATAGCGTCCCCTATCTCCCCTTTCTGGGTCCTAATGATTTAAAAATGGAGAACACTAGGACATGGATGGGATTGAACGTGTGGATTCCCCTGTCAAAACATATGATCGTCATTCCTGAGGTAAATTTCTGGGATTATGGAGATCGGCAGATCGAGGGTCAAGATGATGCAGAGCTGGGTAAAGCGAGTATTTACGGCATCAGCTGGTTGTTTATATTCTAAACCCAAACTCGAAAAAAGCTCCTCGACAGAGAGCGTTTTGACAACAAACCCCCCTGCTGATATGCAGGGGGGTTTGTTACGGATGAGGCGGATCCACGAAGGAGAGAAACTACTTGAGATTATAAACCACTACTAGGCTCTTCTTTTCACCCATAATCTTGTTCGGGTCAGTCACAGCTACCACCAGTTCAGACTGGCCGTCACTATCAATATCCTTAACCTGGTAGCCTGTCACACATTTGGTAAGTTTACCGGTCTGCCGCCTGATCGTTAGACCGGTACCTGTTTTTTCCAGAAAAAGGACACGACCGCTTTTAAACAGCCGAACCCTGGAAAAGAGCCTCCCGGTCTTCAACTCATTTCGGCAGAGGACTAATTCCTGTTTTCCTTCAGAATCCATGCCGTACATAAACAGTCTGGATGACAAAAAGACCAACTCACCCTCGGGGTGAAAACCATCATCCTTTGCTCTATCCTGGATAAAGGTGGGGGATCCACCATACCCGCCCTCCTCCTCCCAGCCTACCTCACCATCGGGGCCTATCAGGTTGAGATCTCCATTATCAGCCAGGATGGCAGTATCAATCTCACCGTTGCCTTCCATATCGCCCATGGTGAAGTTAAAGACGTTGGCCTTAGGCAACAACAAAAGCCGCTCCCCTTTGATGATTTTCTCGTTGTCCAGGGTCAAAAAATAGACGTAGCCGGTGAAAGAACCGGATATTTCTCTCCTCTGGCCGATCAGGCTTTCTCCCCTTGTGGGGTGCTTCAGAATGCGAAAAAACCAGTTTTCTCCACTGGCTAGGGTATTAAACTTTCCAGCAGCGTGCTCCAGAACAAAGGAGCCCATCGAATCCCCAATAATGTTGCTGACATATATTTCTGCCTTCCCATTGCCGTCAAGGTCAGCCACATCAAGGGAGACATAATCATCCGACCGGCGGCCAGATATTTTTTGGGATTGAACCAATCTATTCCCCAGAAATTGGTAGATAAAGACATTTCTATGGTCAATAAGTACCAGTTCGTTTTGCCCGTCGTCGTCCATGTCCCCTACATCGAGGCCGACAATTTCAAAGGGAACTCTGGCGGTCAGGAAGGGCTCCATGGTTAAGGCGCCCTTCTCAATGGGCTTGACTATCCCCTCCTCGGCAACGGTATCCTTTGGCGCCGGCATAGACTCGGGCCGTGCTATTTGAGGAGCCCAAATTTTGGTTTTGATATCCTGGGCGAGCTGGTTCACGGTCGGGATGACCTCATCTATCCCCTTCGATTGGTTAAAGAACGAAGCGAGTTGCGTTTCTTGAGCTACATCAAGGATTTTTGCATCGAGGCTCACACTATTTCCCACTACGGTAAGACTCCCCATAATCACGTAGTCTGCCTTCAGGGCACTCCCTATCTTTAGTGATGTTTCTTTGGTAAGGCTCCCTTTGAATTCAGCTATTTTCTTCTTAACGAGCTCTTTTTCTACCACCTCCACCTTATCTTTCAATGACAGGCGGCAGGATAGCATGTCTATTATCCCCTCCCTAAGAAAGGCGAGATCCTCGGCTGCATTGATTGTGAAAGGTAAAATGGCTACCGTCTTTATTTCTAAAGCATACGTGGTGGGGGTAAAGACCATCAAAGTCAATAGTAAAATCGTAGTTGAAATCTTGAATATCACTTTTTTCATTTGAATTATATTAAATGAATTTCCCTTGTTCGTTCTCAATAGCCTATTTTTTCCAGGGTGGCAGGGGAAAATGTCTTAAAGTCAGCAAAAATAAAATTAAGGAATAACCCTTGAAAAGTCAAAGATTATTTTCCTTAAAAGACCTAGTAATTGTTGGAGATACAGGTTTTCTTTCTGGATCCACAAAAGGGTAAGGTTATTAATAGTAGGTTATGGATTCAGCAGGATTATGTGGTTTGAATAGATGTTGGTTTAATTTTACTTCTTTCTCTCCTCGAATTCCTTGAGAGATTCCTGCCGTTCTTTTGTAAAGACACAGGCCAAACAGGCCTCAATCTCAAAGTCCATTAATGCCTCGAGGCTCACCTCACCCCTTGCCATATTAAGACCTTTTTTAATTATTTGGATAGAAAAGGCAGAGTTTTCTGCAATTTTTTTGGCCATTTCCCTTGTCTTTTCCATAAGCTGGTCCAGGGGAACAGCCTTATTAACCAGACCTATCCTTTCAGCTTCCTTCCCATCTATATATTCTGAGGTAAATAGAAGCTCTTTGGCCTTTCCAGGGCCTATCAGATCCTGCACCAATCTCATTGCTCCTCCGGTAACTGAGGATGTAACTCGGGCCTCTGGGGAGCCAATCTTTGCCTCTTCTGCAGCTAAACGGATATCACATGCAAGGGCCAGTTCGTAACCTGATCCTAATGCATACCCATTGACCGCTGCTATTATTGGCTTTTCAAAACGGATAATCTTTCTTGAGGTCTCCTGAAGCTCAACAAGGTAGTCTCGATAGTCCTCTATACTCCTGTCCTTAGAATCCTTCAGATCAGCCCCAGTAGAAAATGCCCTTCCCTCTCCTGTGATAATCAAGACCTTTATTTCAGGATCATTCTTCACATCATCTAAAGCTACCTGAAAATCGAGCCAGAGCTGCTTGTTCATGGCATTCAATACCTGTGGTCTATTCAGCTTAATTGTGGCAATCCCTTCATCCTTTTCATAAATAATACATTCAAAGTCCATCTTTTCACTCCTTTCTTTCTAACCGCAGACACACACAGACAAATGGCTCCGCTTGCGGAGGCATTATATGTCGTGCCCTTCGGGCAAATTGAGAACCATCCTTTTGATTTCAGCCTTTGGATGCTTAAAATTGACTAAAATACCAACTCGTATACCTGTGGCTTTTAAATAATTCAATAGTTGCGCTTCATGTATTTTATCAATAGTTTCCACGGTCTTGAGTTCAACTATGACCTTGCCTTCAACGAGTATATCCGCAATATATTCGCCAACTACATTTTCTTTATAAAAGACTTTAATTGGAACCTGACTTTCTGCTGTTATTCCTCGTCTTTTCAGCTCAATTAATAAGGCGTTTTCATATACTTTCTCAAGAAAGCCAGGGCCAAGAACCTTATTTACTTCAAACACAGCACCATTTATGGCATAGGTAATGTCGTTAATATCCATCTTGTTTTATCGCGAAGCGATGACTGTTTTTAGCTCCGTAAGGCGGAGCTAAAATGTCTGCGTGGGTCTGCGGTTAATTTCATCCAAGAATTACCCGTGAGTCCACAATAGATGCACCCTTTTCATGGACAATCACCGGGTTTAAATCGATCTCTTTAATTTCAGGGTTGTCAATGACAATCTCAGAGAGCCTGGCAAGAATATCTTTTATAGCCGCAATATCACTTGGCTTTTCCCCTCTTATTCCAGTTAGGATTTTATACCCTTTTATTTCCTCAACCATTTCATCAATATCTTCCGCAGCCATAGGAGCTACCCTGAAGGAAACATCTTTTAGAACCTCAACAAATATCCCACCTAAACCAAACATGATAACCGGGCCAAATTGTGCATCCCGGATCATCCCGATGATGCATTCCTGCCCTTTTTTTGCCATAGGTGAGATAAGGGTTCCTACAATATTCTTTTTTTCTACTACCTTCTCAGCATTCTCTACTATTTCTTTAAAGGCAGTTTTGATATCCTCTTGATTGTTTAGACCCAGCTTTATACCCCCTGCATCGGATTTGTGTATAATCTCAGGGCTGACTACCTTCATTGCCAGCGGATACCCTAATCTGCTGCCTGCCTCAACTGCCTTCTCTACATTATTTGCTAATTCCGCTTCTGGTAAAGAAATGTGATATTCCTTAAGTAACTCTCTTGATTCTGTCTCCAACAGATTATACCTTTTTTCTTCCCTCACCTTTTGAAAGAGCTTTTTCACAGCAGGGCGTTCTTTTGCTGCTCCTGTGGGTATTTGCATCCGGCTGATCTTTTTCTGATTGATGGAAAAGTGCATCAGTGCACTCAGACACTGGGCGGCCCTTTCAGAAGATTCAATAACAGGCACTCCAGCAGCCTTTAATATATCAAGGGATTTTATCGGGTCTCTGGCAAAACTGGTGTGTACAAAAAGTGGCTTCTTATGCTTTTGCACTAAATCAACCATATCTTTTGAGGCCTTCTCCTCTAATTCGGCCACATGAGGTGCAATGATATCCTTAAAACCTCCAAAAAAGCCTGTGATGAATATACCATCTACCTGATCATCCTCCATGCAAACCTTCACACATTCAGTTATCATATGGGGGTTTTCTTCTGCTGTTCCCCCATAATCAATAGGATTACTGGCTGGCATACCTTCAAGCAAAAAAGGCTTCATTTTTTCCTGGGTTTCCGTGCTCAAAACAGGAACATCCATTCCATACTTTTCAGCATTATCTGCTGCTATGGAATTATCGCCACCCCCCTCTGATAAAATCGCTACCCTATTGCCCTTAGGAAGAGGACAACTGGCAAATACTTCTGCCATATCAAACAGCTCATCTGCATTAGATACCCTTACAATACCTGCCTGCCTGAAGGCGGCATCCACGATGACCTCATCGCCTGCAAGAGAGCCGGTATGAGATGCAGCAGCCCTCGCTCCAGCACTGGATCTTCCGACCTTAAGGGCAATAACCGGTTTTTTCTTTGCGGTCTCTCGAACAACTCTGACAAGATTATTTCCATCTTTAATGCCTTCCAGATAGGTCATGATAACCTTTGTGTCAGGATCATCTTTCAGATAATCTATGTATTCATGAAAGTTAACCCCTATCGCATTTCCAACACTAATTATTTTGCTAAAACCAACCCCTCTCATCCTGGCATAATGGGTCAATGAATCGATCACATTGCCACTCTGGGCAAGGACCGAGATCGGCCCCCTTTCTATCTGGGGAACTCCTAAGAAATTAATATCTGCTGAGGCGCTGAACATGCCGCTACAATTAGGGCCAATAACAAATGCACCGGTCTTGGCTGCCTCCTCTAAAATCTCTGACTCGATTTTTTTTCCCTCTTCTCCGCTTTCTCCAAGCCCGGCGGTAATAATGATGATCCCTTTAGCACCCATTTTCACACTATCTGCCACAGCAGAGGTGAGAAACCTTGGTGCAACAACAATCATAACCAGGTCAACCTCATCATCAATCTCTGTAATACTCGGATAGGCCTTTCGCCCAAAAAGCTCGGATCTTTTCGGGTTAATCAGATAAATGCTTCCCTTGTATCCTCCTTCAATCAAACTCCTTGTTCTCCTCTCAGATGCCTTTCCTGGAACCTCGGAGGCACCGATTACAGCCACAGACCTGGGGTTAAATACATTTTCTAACGATCTTTCCATCGGTTATTCTCCCTAATCTTGCTATTTTTTGATATTTCGGACGGGTAGTGCTCTGAAATTCTTCTTACTTAGTTGAAGAGTCATATATTGGTATCCCTTTCTAAAGCTAAAGGCATAGGATGAAATAGCCCTTCTCTCTGAAGACCAGACCCATGCACAGCTTAAAGTAATTGCAGGATGAATCCTTACATTCAATCCACAATCTGTCTCGTACTTGGTTCTGTCTTTATTATACAAGGTCTTTAGCTCTTTAATTGTTGGCATTCGCCAATCCGAGTATTTATATCCGGCTATAGGAGGATTTTCACAATATATCTTTGCATTATGCCACGTAATGTCCCCCATATTGTCCGATGAGGCCCACATCAGACTGGTGAGTGTATCTGTGACGGTTCCATCGCCATTGTCTATGAAGCGTTCATCGGCCTGGACCATGCTAACAAGAAAAACCATAAGTAGGCAAAACATTACTGATATTGTAAAAAATTTTCTAATCACTTCTTCCCTCCATCTAAGAATCCCTTGTTTGAAGATTGGCAGCATAATGCAGTTATAGGTCAGAATCGGTGGCCCCCTTTGGAATGGGAACCACAAGCACAGGTCGTGTGCTCCGCCTCAGTACCTTTTCAGAAACCGATCCCAGGAAGGTATGACTCAGTATTCCCTTGCCATGAGCCCCCAGAATAATAATATCGCTATCTAGCTTCTCAGCAGTTTTCAAGATTTCATCCACTGCATCCCCCTCATGAACCAGGATGGAGGAAACCAGGTCACTTTCACCTTGGAGACCCCTGAGCTCTTTTTGGCTAAAGTCATGTAACTTTGTTTTTATGCCCTCAATGACCTCTCTGGATCTCTCTTCCCGCAGCTGATAATACCGGTCCTCCCCCATCTGTGTAATGATGGGAACCTCCATGGCTGAATCGACTGTGGGTAAAATATATAGGATTGTTATTTTTGCATTCAATGCCTCTGCCAAGGTTATGGCATAGCGGAATGCAAAGGTAGAATTCTTGGAAAGATCCGTGGCGTACAAAATTTTTTTTATTGGTGGGAGCATTTTTTTCTCCTCTCTGTCATCCCCTAAACTGCTTCTCTGGCCAAAGCCCGGGATCGTGGTAATTGGATTAGATAGAGGAACCCGATCAAACCTATCCCGATAAGAGGCCAAACAATTTTATTCCCAAAATGCAGGTATTCCATAAATACTTGTGGTCGAAGTCCCATAAGCACTATCGCAGCTAAAAGAACAGATTCGTAAATCCTGTTTTTGACTATAAAATAGTTTTGGGTCAAGGAGGCAAAGGCAAACATGGCACAGACTCCAGTTACAAATATAAATATAACATGCCACAACGAGGTTATGCCAATCAGGAGCAGGTCGGAATTAAAGATAAACATAAAAGGAAGAATTGCCGTGCGGATATCGTAGGTAAATCCCTGGATCCCCGTGCGTATGGGGTCTGATTTTGCAATAGCCGAAGCCGCGTATGCAGCCAGGCCCACTGGCGGTGTATCATCAGCCAGTATACCAAAAAAGAAGCAAAAGAGATGCGCTGCCACAACAGGGATTACCAGACCATAATCTGCTCCAAGTTGTAAAATGACCGGTACCGTTAAGGAGGCCATTACGATGTAGTTGGCTGTGGTGGGAAGCCCCATCCCTAGAATAAGGCTGGCGATGGCAGTAATGATGAGCAAGAACACAAGATTGCCCCCGGCAATGGTGTCAATCACCTCAACAATCAGTCCTCCCAATCCCATGGCAACCACACCAACTATGATGCCAGCGGTAGCCACGGCAACCCCTATTCCCATCATGTTTTTCCCCCCTGCCACCAGCGCATCCCAGAGCTGGCGAAGGCTGAGCTTAAAGGCCCCCCAAAGAGACTCCTTGGCGATATATGCCTTGATAAAATTTTGCACCACAATCAATATAGCCAACACCTGAATAGCCCGATAAGCGGCAAGTTGCGGTGAATGGCGTAGGATCATTAATTCGTAAATAA
>Ga0209986_10002661_pt1 | contig 16177 bp, 9 predicted proteins | sample BlataG_FD_183168 | JGI IMG/M metagenome (GOLD analysis project Ga0209986, IMG submission 183168) | Deep subsurface microbial communities from Black Sea to uncover new lineages of life (NeLLi) - Black_00105 metaG (SPAdes) (version 2) | ecosystem: Environmental > Aquatic > Marine > Oceanic >...
GATCCATGCCGGAGCCATTATCCTTGATTTCAATCCTTTCAGGGGTGATTTCTATATATACTTCGGTTGCATCAGCGTCATAGGCATTGTTTACAAGCTCTCTGATGAGCTCGACGCTTTCAGTGTAAAGACGTTCGCCGATGGAAACAATATGTCTTTTATCAACAGTGACTTTTAATTCTGTCTTTTCTTTGATTTCCATTTTACCTCAATTTTTCATAGATATTTCACCTTTTTATAATCATATAGTCAATAGGTAATTTTTTTTTACTAATACCTCAAGCTGTCCACAACCAAAATAATACAATCAATTGGTTTAAAAATCCAAATTCTTGTAATTTTGAGAAAAAATTCCTCTTTGGACAGTGAATCAGGATCGATTCCGCACCGGTATAAAATAGGGTTAAAGAGGGTAAAAATCCATAAAAATGCATCAAATCCAAAAAAATGGATTATTTGTCTATACCCGAGAATTGCTATAAAAATTTAAATAATTGATAATAAACATATTAGAATGAGTCCTCTCTAAAAAGTAGATTGGCATAAATATTGCTATTAATATTTAGCGTATAGTAGCATTTTGGTCACAATTATGTGTACAAGCACAATAATAAAAATAAGTAACGCTAAGATAGGAGGTGGTAATCAATCAGAAAACCTAACTAAGACGCATTCAAGTTGGACTGTGATAGGACTTCTTGGTTTTGAAAAAAGAGCCCTTTCACAATCCAGGGATTCAAAGTCATCCGTTGGGAGGTCGGCAATGAGGTCGAACCCCCCGGCGGGAAAAACTAAGTTCCTCTCCTTTAAAGGAAAAAGAGGGACAAAGGAGAAAAAATTGAGTAAATTCCGAACTTACTTCTTCTCACTGCTCGGAATACTTCTTCTTGTTGGATCACTAGCCGCTCAAGTACCGACTGGTAAGATTACCGGAACAGTCAGCGATGACCAAGGTTTTCCTCTTCCCGGCGTGACAGTTAACGCAGACAGCCCGTCTATGGTTGGTGGAGCCTCAACAACCACCGACATTAACGGAGTCTTCCGTCTGTTCAGTTTGCCCTCCGGTAGGTATACCATAAGGTTTACCCTGGAAGGCTTTAACACTGTTGTGCGTAAAGACATCATCGTCCGTGTTGAGCAGTCCATCAGAGTAAACATAGAGATGACTCCGGGTGCGATAGAAGAAGAAATCACGGTTATCGGACAATCTCCCTTGGTGGATGTCAAGAGCACCACTAAGGGCATGACTCTGACCAAAGAGATGTTTCAGATGCTGCCCAGAGGCAGAAACTTTGACACACTGGTCACTGCAGTGCCAGGTGTCAACCAAGAGCCCTATCTGGGTGGGCTTTCCGTCGACGGCGCAAGCGGTGCGGAGAACATGTACTACATCGACGGAATGGACATCACCAACATGGACCAGGGCGACAGGGACCAATCGGCAGCCTTTGAGTTTGTGGATGAGGTCCAGATTGTTGCCAGCGGCTACCAAGCCGAGTTTGGCGGCTCTATGGGTGGTGTTATAAACGTCATCACCCGCGCCGGTGGAAACGAGTTCCACGGAGAACTGATCGGCTATTATTCGGGAAGCCGCCTCAACGGCACAGAGAGAGACGTACTTCGGCTGGATCCGCTAGATCCGCTCAAAGCTGAGTATGTGAACTACCAGACCGGAGATGGATTGGACGCAGCTCTTGGCAAAGACGAGATCAACAGATATGAAGTCGGCTTCAGCCTTGGCGGCTATATCGTCAAAGACCGCCTGTGGTTCTTCGGCTCCTTTTTACCTGTCTTTAGGGATACCACACGGTCCGTTGATTGGGTACCTGCAGGAACAGCTCCAGCAAGTGATCATACACGGAAGCAGACCTACTGGAACGGCCAGGTCAAGCTGACCGCACAGCCTATGAAGGACCTGAGGCTGGCTGCCTCGGTTGTCAACAACTTCTACAAATACAGAGGCGATCTGCCTTCTCGAGACGGATCAGGGAACCCGGATCGAGATTATAGCGGAACGGGTTTTGATTATCCGAATATTAGCGGCACATTAACTGCGGATTATACTGTGGGATCCAACCTGTTCTTAAGCCTGCGTGGTGGTTATTTCAACAATAACCAAACCAACCAGATGCCTCCTGCTCTGGGAATCCCCAGATGGAGATTCATGAAGGAAGCCCCAGGTTATGCCAATACAAACAACCTGATGTTTTCTGATATCCCTGCTAATCTCCAGCATGGAAGCGCGTGGTACAACATCTCCGCCACTGAGTTGAATCAGATGAACAAGAATATCCGGAATAGGATGAGCATCAACTTTGACACCACCCTGTATTTGAACCTGGGCGGTGAGCATGCCTGGAAATTGGGTGTGCAGGCTGTCCGTATCGAGGAAGATATCGATAATACGGCTCAAAATGTCTACGTCTTCCTAGGCTGGGATAGAGATTTCACCTGGTTGGATACAGGAAACACTGAAAGAGGAACCTACGGTTACTACGCTGTCCGCGGTGGAGACTCCGGACCTTACGGCACCTTTGCCAATCCCAACAGCACTCGCTGGGCCATGTACCTGCAGGATAGTTGGACACCCAGCTTTGCCAACAACAAGTTAACCGTGAACCTTGGAGTGAGACTCGAAAAAGAGGACATCCCCAGCTTCTCCGACCTGCCCGAATACGATTATCCACCGGTTCAGTTCGACTTCACGGATAAGATTGCGCCCAGATTCGGGTTTGTCTATGACGTGTACGGTGATGCCAGCACCAAGATTTTCGGAAGCTACGGCTGGTACTACGACGTCATGAAACTCGACATGGCTGTGGGTTCTTACGGCGGATTCAAGTGGATCAGCGACTACTACACACTGGATGACTATGACTTCACGAAAATCACAAAAGACAATGCCGGAGCCTGCGGGAGATATCTGACCACCTATAACTGGCGGGAACCTTCCTTCGACTCCACTGACCCGGATCTTCTGGCCACCCTTCAGACAGAGCTCACTTTCGGAGTCGAGAGAAAGCTGATGGAGAACCTCTCTGCTTCTGTGCGAGTGGTGTACAAACATCTCGTGCGGACCATCGAAGACGTGGGTGTTCTTACCGCAGGTGGTGAGTCCTACTACACAGCCAATCCTGGGTACGGCTACACCAGGCCTATAAGTGAAGGTGGAGAGTTTGGCGACATGTATCCAGCATGCCCCAAAGCTAAACGCAATTACTGGGGCGTCAACATTGCCCTGGATAAGCGGTTCAGCGACAACTGGTTGGCCGGATTCTCATACACCTGGAGCAGGCTGTGGGGCAACTACGCCGGTTTGGCCAGCTCCGACGAGTGGGGAAGAAACGATCCCAATGTCGAGAGGTACTGGGATCTGTGGTGGCACATGTGGGATAGGAATTTGGACGAGATCGTGGGCAACCTCAACACCGACAGGCCGCACCAGTTCAAGTTCTACGGTTCCTATGCTTTCCCGTTCGGTTTGACCCTGGGAACGGTTATCAATGCCATGAGCGGAATTCCTATAACCAGGGAGCTGCACACCGGATTGGAAGGATATTATCCGGATGGCCGCTTGACCGACGGACGTGCTCCTTTCCTCTGGTTTGCCGACCTGTATGCCGAGTACAACCTGAAGGTCACGGATCAATACAGAATCCAGTTGAGTATCAATGTGGACAATGTTTTTGATATATCTACTGCCCGTCGTGTGTACGCCATGATGAACCAGACATCCGCTGTGCTGACCGACGCGGAAAGACTGGCTGGATGGACATACGACAATGACGCTCACACCGTCACCACCAATGCCAGAACGTTGACCTACCTTGCTGATCCCCGGTTCTTGAAGGAAATGGCTTATTATCCTCCCCTCTCAGCTCGAATCGGAATCAAGTTCATCTTCTAATTATTCTGTAGTTTCAAGCAGAAACTCAAGCCCTCCTCCCGGGAAACCGAGAGGGGGGCTTTTTTTTTGCCATTGCGAATGAAGTGAAGAAATTCCATTATAAAGAATGCAGGTATTCTCTTGATGGATTCTAAGGACTGACCGTGCTGTCTATTTTATCTTAGCAATATACTCCAGGATGTTTTGCACTGTTGGCGCTTCTGGCGAATTCGGATCCATCTCCAGGAATTTTTTAAAGTTCTCCTCAGCGTTGCTGTAATCGCCTTTGTTGAGATAGACATAGCCCAGCTTTAAGTAGGGAAGAGGCCAGTCGGGCTTGATCTGGGTGGATATGGTGAAATAGTGGATTGCCTCGTCAATTTTCTGAGTGGAAAAATAGATCTCCCCCACGTTGTAGGCCAAGATTTCATTTTCCGGGTAAGCCTCGATGGACTGCTCGAAGTAGCTCTGGGCCTTTTTAAAGTCCTGTATCTTGAGATAGCTTTCGCCGATTCCAGCTAGAGCCCTGGCTGTCATCTCTTTTCCCATCGCTTCATCTTCCTTTGCCAGTTCGAGGACTTTTTGGTAATTTTCCAGGGCCTGGTCAGTATCCCCTTTTTCCCGGTAGCAGTCACCGATGCTGGCATAAGCTTGGTAGGCTTCGGGATTTTGTTCCAGAAACTGCTGCATGAGCGATATGGCCTCATCGTATTTTTGCTCCTTGAACAAGACGTTGGCTTGTTCCAGCATATTCAAAGAGCCTTGAATTTTGAGTAATGCACCCTCTCCTTCAATTTTTTTCAAGCTCAGGGTCACCCTGGGATTTCGTTCGAGCTGCCGCACGTATACTTCCGAGAAGGATGGGATATAACCGTCTTTTGATGCGGTCACCTTCCACATGCCGGTGCCCAAGCCCAGAACAGCCCATTCACCTTTTTTATTGGAGGTGGCCTCTTTTTTAAGTTCCATATTTTCTATGAATTCACAGACAATTTTCGCTGATGGAATGCCGTTTTGGCTCTCATCCACGACCGAGCCGGATAACCGGCCTTTTCCCCTTCCAGCTTGGGCCCATGCACAGCCGGCTAAAAAGAAAGAAATGATGATCCATATGAAGGCTCGTTGGTATGATTTCCTAAACATTTTGTCCTCCGGTTATTCTATTGTTGCAAAAAACATTTCTTTTTCAAGAAATAGTTGAGAAACCTTATGATTTTCAGCTCAAGCGTTTTTATGTGTCCTTTAATAGATAGAAACCGTTTCTCTTAAACTGTAAATTTGATTGTTCGGCTTATCCGGTTCTGGTCTTCTTTGTTTTCGAGTTCGATGGTAATCGAATACTCTCCGGATTCGAGGCTGGTGGAAAATTGCATCACATAATCTTCTCCCAGAACCTCCTTCAGGTTTTCCTCGGCAAAGGATATCGGGTAGTCGTTTTTCTTTTCCCAGACGCGATTTCCTGAGGAATCGAAGATTTGAAGTGATACGGCTAAGGTGGTTTCCCAAATACCCTCTTTTTCCTCGAACCATATGCCTTCGTAGGGAATGAGAATCCGGAAGATGACTTCCCCTTCATCGGTTTTTTGAATCTTATGGTGAAAGTCAAAGACAATATCTTTTTTGGCGATTTTGGGTTTCTCGGCCATCTGGGCGCGGTTTATTTCTGCGATATGCCGGGCACCAAGTGGAGTGAGCTTGTAGTCTCCGTTCCAGTCGGTATCGACAAACACGATAGGGAAAAAACCGTAGTACCAGACCTCTTCCGGGAAATCATAGAATTCGCGTCCCCTCGGATAGGTATAACGCTCCATAGGGGGGCCGAGCAGTATATAGACTCTTCCTCTATCCTGAAGCCATCCCGGAGTACCGCCGCCCTTAAAAAGCAGGTTCGCCATTTCGATCCGCTCGAAATATTCTTCCTTGAACTCGTTCTCTTCTGTATCCGGGTCCGGGTCTCTTTTTTCCCAGAATTCTTTGATAAAAGCCTCTTTTTCTGAGGGGGGAAGATTAAGGAATATCTTTCGCTCTTGCTTGGTGATGAGATATCTCACCTTGGAGTAGAATTCTTTGCTGTCTGGATCGAGGTTTTTCTCCAGTTTATGCAGTGCACAAAACCCCAGGAATCCCAGGAAAAACAAAATAAGGGAGAAATAAGAGATTGTTTTTCTCATTTCTGCCTCTTTATGGATTCAACCGTCTTTTTCAGATCCTCCTGATTTGGGCTGATTTCCAATGATTTCTCCCAGGCAATCAAAGCCTCTTCCATGTTGCCCAATCGGTAATAACATTCCCCTGTGGAGTTGAGAATCTGAATGTTGGTGCCGAAACGGGTAAGATAGTCTTTGTAATAGGCTATGGCCTCCGCGTATTCCCCCAGCGCCTGGCATGATTGACCCAATACAGACAGGAATTCGTATTTTTCCCGTTCCTTCAAGAAAGGAAGGGCGATTTCTTTGACCTTCTGGTATTCTTTCTCAGCAGAGAGAATCCGGGCGAAATCCATGCCGTATTTGGCCGATTGCGGTTGTTTTCTGAACGCTTCTTCCAGCAGGGCATGCGCTTTTTGCAGCTCTCCTTTGTTTTGGTATTGGAGGCCCAGGATGTTGTCATAAAGGGGATCATCCGAGGAAGGCATGGGAAAGGAAAGCACCCAAGGTCTGGGAACGGTCGGCTGCGGGGAGATGTAGAAGTGACTCTGGGAAAAGAGAACCTCTTTGTTGTTATCATCAAGTAAAGCAACTCTGATCTTGTAGTGGGCCGGCGAATAATTGGCGAGCGGGAATTCTTCCAGAAAATAGGTTTTGTCAGGATAGTCAGCAATCTTTTTGGAAAAAGAATGAATTTTCTCCTCTTCTTTGAACAGCGAATATTCCAGTGTTCCTTGGGCTGACAATTCTTCGGTAAGGCCGAAGATTTGGAAGAAGACGTAGAGGGTCTCGTTTTTAGAAAAGTCATCACGGGGAGAAGGTACAAGTTGTGTGCCTCCGATCAGCAGAGGCTTATTCTTTCCTTTGTATTTGGAATCCTCGACAATCCTGTTGGCTAATGTCAGGTCGCTCATGATTAGAGAAGAAGCCTCAGGGATGTAAAAGGAGACTTCAAAGGAAGTGAATTCTTTGGATATGGTGTTTCTCATCAGGACATCAAATTTATAGTTTCCTTCAACCAGAGGAAACAAATCCTGAAAGCTGAACAGTTTTGCGCGGATGTTGTCGAGCTGGTTTTGATTGAGTTTGATGGGGACTCTCCGTTCGTACTGATAAATGGTTTTTCCTTCCAAGTCAGAGACTTTGCCGTTGACTTCAAAATTGCTGTAGTATTGGTCTCCCACATGTTCTATAGAAAATTTGCTGGGTTCGATAAGATAGTGGACAAAGAACATGCCTGATTTGTCCTGGATCACCCTTACCATGGCATCGCTGTCGATGTAATTGGTGGAGTAATCGACCTCGACAAAGTCTTTGTACTTGAGGAGCTTTTCTGCGTACGCATCTTTGACTTTCTCATGAGGGGCCGTGGGAATCATCTGGGAAATGAGAAGCTCCGAGGCTAAAGACGGAGAGGGTAGGTATTGGGCTTCGCTGGGAAGCAGAGAGAGGGAGATTCCGGCGACAGTAGGTTCTATTCCAATAAGTTCCCGGTAAGCGGACATATAGTCCATGGGGTCTCCCTTGAAATGAATGAGCAGGCGTTGGGGCCCGAATTTTATAGGCGAGTAGAGTTCGTACTCGCCGATTCCACTCCTCTTGAAAAAAACTACGTTGAAGGCATTGGGGAGCCCGTACTCGGACATGCCGTTATAAAACCAGATGATGGTGGGATAGATTTCAGAGTCATGTTCAAACCTTTCGATCGTATTAGGTTCACCCAGGGTGATGTAGATCTTTCCTCTCGCTGTCCGCCAGCCCGGCCCCGGCGCTTCCCGGCCGAATGTATGGTTGGCATAGCTGATGCGGCGGGAGTGCTCTTCTTTGAATTCATTTTCAGGTGTATTGGGATTGGGGTCTCGCTGTTTCCAGAAGGCCTCGATGAACATCTCCCGTTCTCTATCGGTTTGAAGCTGCAGGAAGACATCTTTTTCCTTGGGAGTGATTATGTAGACGACCTCTTCCTCCAACCAGGCCCTGTGGTTTTCTGGCAGGTCTTTGGGAGATTTTTTCTTGGGATTTCCGAGGGCAGGAAACAAAAAAATCATGCAGAGAAACAAAGATGTAAAAATATGTCTTTTCAATGGCTTTCCTTTCAAACACTATGATAGGACTTTGGAGAAAAATATGCAACCCGTCAATTTCCAATTCAATGACAGGATACTCAATTACCTAATTATCTCCTCCCTCCGAATTCGTAAGGTTTTATAGTTAAGTAATTGAGTATCCTGTCACCGAATTAGAGTTGATTGATAAAAGAGGCGCAAAAGATTATAATGATATCAGCAAAAAAAAGGAGTCAGGATGAGAAAGAAAGAGAAAAATAGAATGAGACTGATGCCTGTTTTTTTGGCTGCTGTGCTGCTGCTGACTGCAGGTCTGAGCTTTGCCCAAAAAGGATTTTATATGGAGGAGAAAAAGCTCTACGAGAAGTACAAGATGTCTGTCAAGCACTTCGAGCAGGGAAAGAACCTGTATAACAAGGAAAAATACAAAAAAGCGGAGAAGAAATTCAAGGAATGCCTGGAGGTGTTTCCCCAGCATGCCCAAGCCAATTTTTATCTTGCCCACCTGTTGTACCAAGCGTCTAATCTGGAAAGTGCCCTCCATCATATCGAGGAAGCCAAGAAGAATTTTGAGTTTATAAACAAGATGTATATCTTCGGCTACGAAGATTACACCAGCCAGCTCAGAGCTCAGAGGGATGAGATCCGGGACAGGATTCAGAAGTACAAGGATCAACAGCAGAGAACAACTCAGGAGGGGGAAAGGCAGAAAATAGAAGCAACGATTTCCCAGTTGCAGACCGAGCTTGGAACCGTCAACAGCCGGCTGGCCGAACCCTTACCCGAGGAAAAAAAAGCACCCGCCGAATATTTTTACCTGCACGGCAATATCTTTTTCAAGCTCAAAAAGTATCAGGAAGCTCATGACCAGTATGTTGGAACCATCAAGCATGATCCCCAACACGAAAAGGCTTACAACAATCTCATCAACATTTACTTCATGGCCAAACAGTACCAGAAAGCGATGGAACTCGGGGAGCAGGCCGAGTCGACAGGAGTCAATATAAATCCTAAATTAATGGAGGCCATTCGCAAAGCTCTTGGGAAGTAATCCTTTTCGATCAGCATCTGTCCAGTGGTTTCCAACATATAAACAGCACATGGTTAAATTTCATTACATGTGTCACTAGTCCAGGACAAAATTGTTGCATGACACTGGAGGTTTTTCCTAGATTATATTGGCATAAAATTTGCTGTAAAATATTGTAATATTGTGTAAATTTATTTCGAAACGTGTAACATGAATGAATAAACGCACTAAATCTATAAAGAGAAAAAGATAAAAAGAGAGAACAAGGAGAATAAGAAAATTGGAGGGAGAATAACCCAATGAGAAAGATATATGCCTTTATGGTCTTCTTCATCGTAGGCTTTCTGTTTTTTAACTCGAATTCATGGAGTCAAAAATCCTCAGAGTGGGAGCTTGAGGTCAACACAGAAAAAGCGGATGTCCATCTTGTGCCTGACACCGAGAGCACTGTGATGATCACTCTGCCCAAAGGATTTCTCCTGAAATCGTATGAGAAAATCAACAAATGGTTCAGGGTTGTTATCGGACCCGATGAAGACAATATTGTGACTATCGGCTATATCCAATCGCAAAATGTGGACGTGATCCGAGAGAAAATCATACAAGAACTGGATTATTGGGAAGAAGAACCGGAATTCTTCAAGGGAATCGGATTGAGTGTAAGACTTACAGGAGGTCCCACCTTCTTCAGCGGAGGAGACATCAGCAAAGGAGCCAAGGGCCTATACGATGAGGCCTATGATTTTGTTGCCTCTTATGCCTCTTATGGATTTGATATTGAAAGGCGGTTTAACGCTTTTGATTCGGGCTTTGAGGTTGTGGCAGATTTTGTTTACAATCTCACCTCAAAATTCGGTGTAGGAATCGGCTCAGGATATATGCACTTGACACAACAGAGCCTCCTTCTTTTTGATGAACCAGACCTGTATCAGAAGAATCAAGCTGGCACTTCACCCAAGATTACAGCTTATCCGATTCGGTTAGGAGTGTTTTTCAATTTCCCGCTTCACCGCTTGGTTAATCTCACCTTAAACAGCGGTGCTGCCTTGTATATCACAAAGTACTCATTCAGCCGGCATACAAATTGGTATCAGCTTGATCTAATCAATCATAAGGCCAATGCCACAGGAATCGGTTTCCATGGCGGAGTAGGTTTTGAGGTCAATTTCCATCAGAGGGCAGCACTTATTCTGGAATGTCGAGGAAGATATGCCAAGATCTCTGGTTTCAACGGAAAAAGCAATATAAAGAAATCCATATTACCTCCTTTTGAATTTGAGAATATCGAAGAGAATGGAACGCTCTATTATCTGGAAGAAGACGGACATCCTTTCTTGGCTTTCTTTGAGCAAGAACCCACCGGATACGAAACTGTCCGCAAGGCCACATTGGATCTCAGCGGATTTATTTTCCAAGCTGGAATCAAGGTGAAATTTTAAGGAGTAAAAAAATGAAGGGAAAATGTTTTACAACCCTTTTAATAATTTCTTTCATCCTGCCTTTGAGCCTTTATTCTGTCCAAGAAACAAGGCTCTCGGAATCCCATAAAAAATGGCTCAAAGAGGAAGTTGTCTATATCATCACTCCGGCGGAGAAGGAAGTTTTTCTCAAATTAGAGGCCGACAGAGAAAGGGATAATTTCATAGAAGAATTCTGGCGCCAGAGAGATCCCACTCCTGGCACACCGCGCAATGAGTTCCGCGAAGAACACTATTTGAAAATCGATTTTACCAACCGGACATTCGGCCGGGGCACACCAGTGGAAGGCTGGAGAACAGACAGAGGAAAATTTTATATCATGCTGGGGCGGCCTGCCAGTGTCCAAAAGTATTCGACATTTGACATCCATCCCATCGAAATCTGGTATTACAATGGGAACCCCAAGCTGGATCAGGAACCCATCTTCCGGCTCACCTTTTTCAAAAGGGCGGGGATCGGTGTGTACGAGCTTTACGACCCCATGAGGGATGGCCCCAAGGATCTTGTTCCATTCCACGAAAGATATCCTGATACTGTACAGTTTGGTGACCAAGGGGGGGTGGTACTGGATGCCGGATCTGCGGCAGAGATCCAGGGGATGGCCCATCTGGTCGACGGCAGAGATATCCAGGCTTATTTGTTGCTCAAAGAGAATGTCGGGCATGAACTTGCCGATGCATCGTTCTCCAACTTTCCGGGAAGAAAGGGCCCCACATACAGACTCCCTTCGGCCATTTTGATCAAGGAGGTGGAGACCTACCCAAGGAAAAAAATTAATGATGATTATGCCTACGAATTCTTGGAGCACAAAGCCGTTGTGGAAGTCAGCTATTCTGTCCACTACATCGGAAACCATTCCAAAGTGGATGTGCTGCAGCATCCCTCAGGGATGTTTTTTGTGAACTACACCATCGTGCCTGAAAACCTGTCCGTAGATTTCTACAAGAATAAATATTTCACCAACCTGCAGGCTTCCCTGCGGATTGCTGATATGGAAGGCAAGACCATTTTTCAGATGGAAAGAAGTATTCCGATTGAGCTGAAAAAGGAGGAGCTTGAAGCCATAGGCAAAAGGCCTTTTCATCTGTATGATTCCTTTCCCATAATTTCGGGAAACTACACCTTCAACCTTTTGCTTGAAAACACAGTGACCAAGGAATTCACCTCTTTTGAGACCACATTAAGGGTGCCTCCGCCAGGACAGCTCCAGATAGGCTCGCTGATTCTGGCTCGGAATGTAAAAAAAGACTTACCAGTGGGCGAAATTCACAGAGCCTACCAAGTCGGAAATATGCAGATTTATCCGACCTTGAGGAATACATTCTTGGGAAAAGATAAACTGCATCTGTTTTTCCAGATCTATAATCTGAGTCCAGAACTGAAAGAGGAAGGTACCCTGAAATACACCTTTTTTAGAGAAGGACAAACACCACATATTATCGAGAAAAAAGTCCATGAATACGAAAGCAGCCGCGATTTCCTGGAAGAGATTTCCTTGGAGAAACTTACTCCTGGAAGGTACGCCCTCAGAGTCTCTCTCCTCGATAAAAACGGGAATGAGCTCCTTATGGAAAGCGAAGATTTCAGGATCACGGAAACGCCGCTTCCAGGATCTTGGGTGTCTGCACAAACCAGTCCTCCATCAGATGATCCTTTTTATTCAAACATTATCGGGATCCAGCATCTGAACAAAGGGGATCTGGATCTAGCTCTGCAAGAATTATCCACAGCTTATGAGAGAGAGCCTGAAACGTTGGATTACGCCTTGGATTATTCAAGAGCGCTTCTGATTTCCAAAGAGTTTAAGAAGGTGAGAGATATCCTTGTTCCTTTTGTGGAAGCCAAAGACGTGAGTTTTGATCTATTTTATTACCTGGGCGAAGCCTCCAAAGAAATCAACCAATACGAGGAAGCCATCTATTATTATCAGAATGCCCTTTCCTATAGGGGCAATGTGGTGGAAATACTCAATTCCATCGGCACCTGCTATCTTGAGCTGGGAAACAAGGGAGAGGCTTTGCGGGCCTGGGAGAAGTCTTTGGAGGTCAATCCAAATCAGGAGAAAATAAAAAAAATAGTCGAAGAACTAAAAAAGAAATGAGATCATGCATTTAGGGGAGTTTACCATGAGGTTCATGTTCAACCGGACGAAAGGTTTATTCATTGGTTTGCTGCTTTTGGTGTTTCTTTTCTCACAAACTTATACGTTTGCCTCTGGCCAGGAACTTTTCGAGTGGGAACTCAGGGTCATTGTTGAAAAAGCGAACATTCACCTGGAGTCCGATGAGAACAGCACTGTGGCCATGATTGTTCCCCAGTCCTCGATCCTGAGGTCGTATGAAAAAGAAGGTGAGTGGTTCCGGGTGATCTTTCAACAGGAGAGCGGAATCGTAGTTATCGGGTATATCCATTCCAGCCAAGTCGAAATCATGAAGGAGAAGGTAGATCAGAAGATTGATTTTTGGGGCGAAGAATCAGATTTTTTTAAGGGAATCGGATTGACTGTAAAAGTTTCTGTGGGCTTCAACCATATCGCTGCCGGGGAGATCAATGACGGAATCAGAGGAGTGGTGGATTATTACAAGTATCTCATAAGCTATTGGGGACAATTCTTTGATAGAGAGATTGAACCCTTTCATTCGGGTTTTGATTTTGGTGCTGATGCCATATACAGTTTGACCTCTCATATAGGAATCGGCCTTGGATTGAGTTATGTCCAGTGGGGAAGCAAAAGTTGGATGCTCCTTGCAGATGTGAACTATCCTAGAAGATTCGACAGCACGCCTCGAGTCAAAGCTCTTCCCGTCAGATTGGGAGCATTTGTCACCCTTCCTATTTTCCGCAAAATTAACGTAACCTTTAACGCGGGCCCGACTTATTATTTTGTCCGCTATATCTACAATATGTCATACAACCCCTATGCCGTCATCCAAAAAGCCAGCGGCCAAGGACTGGGATTTCACGGGGGAATCGGACTGGAGCTCGAGTGGAACTCCAGATCCACCCTTTTTATCGAATATCAAGGCCGATACGCCAAATTCAACACCTTTGAAGGAACTGAAGAAAAAATATTTGGGGATGATAGGTGGAAGGAAGAAGGACCGCTTTGTATGGAGTATATGGAGGGATCAGAAATAGGCCGCCGTTTGGTCGTATTTAATGAAGAAATGCTCTTGTACCAGAATGTGAAGAAAGCGGAGTTTGATCTCAGTGGGTTTGCTATTCGGATCGGAGCAAAGGTAAAATTTTAAAGGTTTTGTAAATAATATAAGGATCATTTAAGGGGGCGAATTAAAATGAGAGAAAAAATAATTTCTTTGGCAATTTTACTTTTGGTAGTTGGTGTATTGGTTTTTGCTGGCTCTTTTAAGGAAGATGTCCAGCTTCCGGAAAAATTTGACAAATGGCTCAAAGAAGACGTGGCCTACATCATCACTCCGGCCGAGAAAGAGGTTTTCCTAAAGCTGGAAACCAACAGGGAACGGGATCTCTTTATCGATGAGTTCTGGCGGCAGAGGGATCCGACTCCCGGAACACCCAGGAACGAGTTGAAAGAAGAGCACTACAACAGGATCCAATTTGTCAACGAGACGTTCGGACAACTTTCCCCTCTAAAAGGGTGGCAAACCGATAGAGGAAAAACATATATTGTCCTGGGTTCCCCGTATCATATGGAAAAATTCCATACCATCGAAACCTATCCCATAGAGCTTTGGTATTACCACGGTGATCCCAAGCTCGGCCAGCCTCCGGTGTTCCGCATTCTTTTCTTCAGAAGAGGAGGAGCAGGAGAGTACGAGCTGTACAGCCCGATGAGTGATGGGCCAAAAGATTTGGTCCACTTTGTTTTGAATGATCCCGGTCAGAGGACCATGTTAAGCCAAGATGTCCTGATGGGGGGTACCACACAAGAGCGTTTTTACAGTACTGTTGATGCTTTGGACCGGGAGGCCTACAAGATTCTGAAAAATAAGGTCTCTTTTGAATTGGCCGAGGCCGCTTTTTCCAACTTCCCCGGAAGAGACGGGCCTCAGAACAGACTGCCTTCTGAAATTATGGTTCAGCAAATGGAGACTCTACCACACAGGAAGGTCCAGGATGATTACGCCTATGAATTTTTGGAGCACAAAGCAGTGGTTGAAGTGAGCTATTCTGTGCACTTCATGGGGAATAAAAACCTGGTAAATGTTATCCAGGACCCGACAGGTTTATTTTTCGTGAACTACACCATTGTGCCGGATTCTCTTTCGGTTGACTTCTTTCAGGATAAATATTTTACCAATATCAGGTTGTCCCTGCGGGTGACGGATACAGAAGGCCGCACCATCTTTCAGAGAGAGCGAAATGTGCCGGTAGAGCTCAGGGAAAAAGAGCTGAAGGCCATTGGGGAGAGGCCTTTTCATCTGTGTGATTCCTTCCCGTTGATTGCCGGCCAGTACAAGCTCAACCTATTGCTGGAGAACACAGTGACCAAGGAGTTTACTTCTTTTGAAAAGGACATTTATGTGCCTGATCCAGACTATTTGAACATGAGCATGCCGATTTTTTCCCGGCTGGTGTATAAAGGCATGCCAAAGGGACAGGCCGTGCGGGCCTATCAGATCGGCGATGTTCAGATCTACCCCTCCTTGGGGAACACCTTTAATGTTAAAGATACCCTGTATGTCTTTTTCCAAATATTCGGGATGAGTTTCCAACAGAAAGAAGAGGGAGAACTGGAGTTTGTGTTTTTCAGAGGAGAAGAATCCTTCCGCACTGTGCGCAAAAAGATCAGCGAGTATGAAAATGCCAAAGATTATATCGAGGAATTTTCCCTTAGGGATTTCTCTGACGGACAGTATACATTGAAAGTTGCCCTGCTCGATAAGGGAGGCAATGAGCTTCTGCAGGCAAAAAGGGACTTTTCTGTTACCCGCCAGCCGCAGCCCGGGGCGTGGTATGTCGCCCAGTCAAATCCCCCGATTGAGGACCCCTTTTATCATTTTGCCATAGGAAATCAACTTCTGAACAAAAGGGAGATGGGACAGGCGGTGGACGAGCTGAGAAAGGCGCATGAGGGGAGTCCCGAGTCGATGGAGTACGCCTTGAGTTACGGAAGGGTCCTGCTGATCGCTGAAAATTTTAAAGAAGTTATTAAAGCCCTCACTCCTTATGCGGCGGCCGGAAAGGAAGAGTTCGAGCTGTTCTACTATCTGGGAGAGGCCGCAAAGCGCATCGGAGAAGCGGAGGCGGCTATCGGCTACTACCAAAAGGCCCTCACCCAAAAAGGAAATGTGGTGGAAATCCTCAATTCCATCGGGAGCTGTTATCTAGAGCTGGGGAACACGGAGGAGGCTCTGCGGGTCTGGGATAAGTCGCTGGAGATCAACCCCGACCAGAGTGCAATCAGAAACGCCATCAACAAACTCAAAAAAGGTTCATCACAATAATCCATACTTTTTATTCAAGAGCATCAAAGGACTCAACGGGGAATTCTATAAGTATTCACTTTTGCCTTTTTTCTTGATATTTTCCACAATATCTTTCACTTTCTGATCCTGGTCTTTGTGGCAGATGAGGAGGGCGTCTT
>Ga0209986_10002662_pt1 | contig 16173 bp, 18 predicted proteins | sample BlataG_FD_183168 | JGI IMG/M metagenome (GOLD analysis project Ga0209986, IMG submission 183168) | Deep subsurface microbial communities from Black Sea to uncover new lineages of life (NeLLi) - Black_00105 metaG (SPAdes) (version 2) | ecosystem: Environmental > Aquatic > Marine > Oceanic >...
TGAAACCCATGTTCTTCAAACAACTGTATCTCATTGTAACCCGTTCTCGCATCCCCCATTCCGATTTGTCTGCTATCTCTATTTGCAAATTCAAGAGATAATTGACTGCAATTTCTCAATCTGCAAGCAATTTTAGCTAAAACTTCATAATTGCTGTAGCAATTGTGTAAGCTGAAGCTGCAATTAAAACCTTTAACTGTTTCATTGAAAGATTCCACAAACAACTCCATTTCTTCATCAGTTAGGTGAGTTGTCGCTGCAGGTTCGTCGATTTGAATCCATTTCGCACCTGAATCCGCCAACTTGCGGATTTCAGGTCGTATCACTTCTTTTATCAGGTTTAAAAGAAACTCTTTTTTAGCTTCGAATTTTCTTTTTTTGAAGTCTCTGATCTCCCTGCTGAACTTTTTCTCGTAGTACTCATTAAAAGTCCAATCAACAAGAGTGTAAGCTCCTGTGAAAGGCACTTTTATTACCATTTCAGTGTTTTCTTTTGTGAGTAGAAACTCGTTAAGATAGAAGGATTTCCCATATTTCGGTGTATCTATGCAGGCTGCCTTATTGAAATATCTGTAATCAAAAGATTTTACATATCCTAAAAACCTAAAACCAGCAGCGTTTCTAATAACGTGTTCATACATTTCTGATCTCCATTGCTCGCCATCAAAAATAATATCTAGACCCGTTGTTTCAAAAAATCGGATTGCATATTTGGCAGACCATTCCATCAGGGTTCTTTTTTTATATAATGAGAAACTGTCACGTAGCAGTTTAACTAGTTCTTCTAAATTCTCAATTCCCAGCTTTCTTCCCCAGTTCATAGCTTCAGCTATCTCCTCCTTTGACAGCGGTTTTCCTCTGCAACCTTTGGTTCTCCATCTTGGCTTGGCTAGGCTTCCAACTTCTTGTGTCGGAAACAGTTTGTTCACGAAAACTCCTCCCTGAGATGTTTAGTCACACTGCCCAAAACTTTCATTTTCTCTTCCGCCCTTTCCCATGGCAGAAAATCCAAATCACAGTTCGGACAGATGAAAACTTCACCAATACTGGAGCCATATATGGATTCAATGATTTCTTCAGCAACTGCAATCAGTTCATCTGTTTCTTCAACAAGCGAACTCTTAGAGTCCACTAAACCTAGGGCAACGCCCTTTTCGAAGCTGTATTTTTTCAAGTTCTCAAAGTCAGTTTCGTACAAGTCAATCCCTAAATGGTCAACGGGAAAATCTAGAGCTTCCGGTAAAATTTTTGAGAAATCCCCAAAAAAAGTTTGCAGACACGTTTTAACCGATGTTCGTTTAACAGCGATTTCCAGTGCATCCTTCACAAGTGACAACTTATCAGCTCTGAGCTTAGATGCTAATGGTTCATAAACCAAGGCTGGATCACTCAGTTGTACATAGCTAAAACCTGCATCGGCCAAGCTTCTAATCTCTTCGTTGATTATTTCGGCGAATTCAAACATAAGCTCTGTCTTATCCTTATAATGTTTGTTTTCTGAAAGGGATGCAAGCGTGTATGGCGCTGGCAAGATGGCTTTCCAAAAAAGGTTTTCAGGCAATTTGTCAAGACACGTTGCATTCTTAACTACATCTTTTTCTCGTTTAACGTGATCTGTTATAATCGGCTTTCTATAGAACGTGTTGTTGTTGAACCATCTTGTGAGGCTTCCCACAGTTACTCCTTTCAAACATTTAGTGAAGGGTCTGAACAGATCTTGCCATCTTAACATTCCATCAGTCGCATAATTCAATCCCGCAGAAACCTGGGCGCTTATCACTGTATCAGTTGCTTTTGTAAAGGATTCTTCCAGCTTTTTTCTACTGATTCGTCCTCGTTCATAGGCTCTTGTTTGTTTTATTAACTCGCTTGGTCGAGGAAGTATCCCGGTTACGTAACAACCGAGCATTTACTTCCTCAACTCCTCCACAATTTTTCTCCCCAAGTCATCGTGACCCAGGGTCATTATGTGGAAGCCTATTTTGTATTTGAAGGAGAGGGCTGATTTTAACCTGTCTGCAATTTCCAAATACATCAGTATTGATTCTTCCGCAAAACTATCACTGCGCTTCAGTCGATTCAACCATTGTTCAGAGATTTCTGCGTGTAGAAATTTAAGAAGCCTCTTTAGTGCTTTCTCTGATGGTTGGGGAGAGAAGCCTACTAGAACCGGCTTATTTATGATTAATCCTTCTTTTTCAGCTTCTTGAAAGAAGTTTAGCACGTCTGCATGGTTGAAGATTATTTGCGACTGGAAAAAGTCAAATCCAGCGTCAATCTTCTTGGCAGTTTTTTTCACTTCATCCTTTCTGTCAAATACTATGGCTCCACCTACGAAAAAATCTGTTTTCCCATCAATTTTGATGAGATCACCACCATCATACGCGAAGCCTTTATTCAAGCTTTTAACTATTTCACAAAGCCTTGTAGATGTGACTTCCCACACCTCTTTAGATTTCTCCCGCCTTCCCAAAGGTTTATCACCGCTTATAATGAACAAGTTTCTTATTCCCAACAGATGGGCTCCTAGAATGTCGGATTGAAGGGCTACGAGATTTCTGTCCCTGCAGTTTATGTGCGGGATTACATCTACTTCTAAACGATCCTTTACAATCTTGGCATATGCTATGGGTGAAACCCTTACCTTGAACAAGGGATTGTCAGGCATGTTTATCGCATCCAACTTATCCTTGAAATCTGAAATAGCTTGGAGATGCCGGTTCACTCTGAAGCCTCTAGGGGACCATATCTCATAAGTTATCGGAGCAGTATTCTCCTTCAAGCGTTCTCTAAACATGCTCTATCTTTCCACAACTGTCTTATTTTCAAATTATAAACACACGGTAAGCTTGTTTCGGACAAGTATTAATAAATTACTGAAGTCTTTATGCATATGAAAAGCTATGAGTAGAAAACTGTTGCTTCACGAAGAAGGCAACAAACACAAAGTTAAAGAGATCATGATAGTCAAGGATCCGCTTCAACTGAAAATGATTTTGAACAAGCTTAGTTGGAGGATTTTGGTTTCCCTTTCTGAAAAGGAAATGTATCCACTGGAAATAGCTAAACAGCTAGGAATTCATGAGCAGAATGTTTACTATCATATAAGGAAGCTGGTGAAGGCAGGAGCTGTAGTAGTTGCCAGAGAAGAGGAAAAGAAGGGAGCAACAGCAAGATACTACAAGACAGCTTCACCAGCATTTGGAATAGAGCTTCCACAGGGATACAGGACAATACAAACATTCTCGCTTCGAAGCATTGATGAGCAAATACGCAAATTATTTACAGGATTCATCAGACAGGACGGCTTGTTTGAAGGAAAAATAGTTGTAGGCAGCCCTGAACCTCACGGACCATTCAAAACAAGCGCTAGAGATGGCCATTACGCTTCATATTTGACGTTCTTTCTGGGACAATTCTCCAAGATGCCTGAAGAATTTGCAATAAAGCTTGATGTTGACGTGAAAGCTGAGAAAGAAGAGAAAAACAATCTCATCCTAGTCGGCGGACCTGGAACAAACCTTCTAACACAAGAGGTGAATAAGCATTTACCGATAAGGTTTAACATGCAACCTTCAGAGCAAGGCTTCTTATTCGGCGGTTTAGTTTCTGAAAAAACCTCACGTGTTTACACGGCAGATACAGTTGGGTTAATAGCTAAAATCGTTAATCCATGGGATGACACTAAACGAATAATAGTTTTAGCGGGAAACAAAGCAGTAGGCACAAAAGCATGCGTATTAGCTTTAACAAACTTCTGGAAGAAAACCTTGAAGAATTATCACGGTGAGGACACGTTTGCAACAGCAATACAAGGATTCGATTTGGACGGAGATGGAAAAGTTGATTCAACAGAAGTTCTCGAGTAAATGCGGTTGGTGATCAAACTGGTAAGAATTAGAAAATTGTGCAGAAGCAATTTAAACATCGTTTCTGAAACTGCAATGATGATTAGCTCTCACACCAACAAGAAGAAATGTTGTGGGCACATTCTAGATTGGTTGAAAGAAAAAATCAGATTCATCTTTTGTGATATTTAAAAACGAAAGGTTATGGGATATGCATGAGGGGAAGTTCACAATCATCAAGCATTGCTTAAAGACATAGCCGCTGTAAAGAAAAGCCGGGAAAGGTGTAGGAAAACAGTTGTTTAGCAAAGAGTTAGGAGCTTCAAAGCAGAAACAAGCCATAATAGTTCTTGCTGAAATCCACTGGGAATGCTCTCCAGCCATCCACTTCCACCGTAAACATTGTCTACGCTTAATCGGTTTTTTGCAAGATTGTTTCGGAATAGAACATGACACAATAATGCGGAAAATGGTTCAGCAATGATCAGAGCTGTTTAATATGCAAACAACTGAAATCTTTTTTGCCTATGGACATGAAAACATTCAAGCTACGCATATATCGACACTTGAAATCACAAAAGAAATCGGAATATCAAAGAGGGGTAATTGCATCATTGCTGTTGCAGCTGACAAGTCTGTTGCTGATTTAAGCCCCGAGTTCAAAAAGAATCTGCAGATTAGAAATGCTGAAATGACCATGTTAATCGAAGCTGGAGACACTAGCGACGTTGTGCACGCTTTCGGAACCCCACATCTGTTTTTAACGCATCCAACAGACATTGTTGTAAGAAAAAGCAGTTACGTTTGCAGTCGAACATTGGCAGTTAAAGCAGACAAGGCTGCATGCGATTTGTCAACAAAAATTGTGCAAAAGCTGAGAAAACCAAACCAAAGAGTGAAGATAACCTTAACCATCAATGTTTAACGGATTTTTGCGTCAAAAACGATTTGCCACTCATATGGAGCTGTAGCACGGACAAACCTTGAATACAAAATTTTTTCAACCTTCCTTCCACACTTCTTAACAGCATTGCCGAACTGCTGATTAACATTCTCGGGCGAATTGGAAGCATTCACAAAACTGTAGAAATGTACTATGCCGCCTGTTGGTTTGATTCCCTCGCAAGCAGCATCCACAAACTCTAAGGATTTTCCAGGTAAATTCATAATCACACGGTCAGCAACTCCAAGAAATCTCTGCCTGACAATCCGTCTTGCGTCTCCCAAAATGGGACAGACTTTGTTTTCCACCCTGTTGAGCCTGATGTTCTTCTTCAGAAATTCAATCGCATTTGGGTTCGCGTCTATGGTGTATACTTTCACCTTTTTATGAGTTTTTGCGATTAGTATTGAGAAGGGGCCAACACCCGCAAACAAATCTGTAACTGTTTCACCTTCTTTAACGAGAGATGCAACTCTGCTGTGTTCGTATGAGAGACGTGGAGAGAAGTAGGCTTTGGCAATGTCCACATAATACTTGCATCCATATTCTCTGTGCACTGTTTCTGTTCTGGGTTCTCCAGCGATTATTCTGAATTTTCTCAGCCGATAGTGCCCAGTTACAGCTCCTGCTTTGGCAAGAATTGTCTGCACGTTTTTGCATGTGTTCAGAATTGCTGCGCCGATGACGTTTTTATAGGCGTCAAGCTCCGGAGAAATCTCAATTATGGCTATGTCTCCGACAAAGTCTATTGCGCGTGGCAGGCTAACTAACAAATGTGAAGGAAGTTTGTCCTCAAGTAATTCGCCGAATGTTGTTGATTGCTTCTTTCTTTCTGGAAAAGCATAGGTTACAACTCCGCAGTCCAGCAGTCGTTCTTTAAGTTCTTCTAACATGCTTTTTGACGGCTGACGGATAAGTGGAATATAAATGAAATCTTTGTCTCTTCGGATTTCCAGTTCTCTGTTAATGATTTTCAGCTTATTGGATAGGACGATAGCTTTTTCGCCGTAAACCTTTGGAACCTTAAGGCATGTTGATTTCTTAAGCATAAAATCACTGAAGGTTCATTTTCTCAATCTTGAAAAGTCCATTAACCTTCTCAAGGCTGAATCTCAAGCCCAGTATCTTTTCAGTCAACCAGATATTTGTTTCCAAATGCTCTGAAATTGTTCGGGTTAGGTATGATGACTTGCCTTTCGCCAACGCTATATATGGGATGAGCATGTCAGCCAAATGCACATCAACTGTAGGCTTCGCGGAAATCTCTGTATAGAGCTTTTCTGCAGCCTCCCTTCCAACGACTTCACTTGTCTTGCCAAGTTCCCCAATTGCGTCGGCCCCCAGTATCACGCCAGTGTCTGTTTCAGCCCATAAAACAAGGGAGCTGCCCTTCTGTAGAGGATTCGATCTATCGTTCACTATCTGAAATTCTGTCACGTATCCTTTTCCCTTCAGGTAATCACTCGCCGATTTAGCTTGACGTTCAGCAACCCTTCTTTCAGCAAGGAAAGTGCATACCGAGACTCCTTTTATGGTCTTTACTCGGCCGAAATCCTCTAGGCACAGTGGCTTTAGAAACTGACACGGCTCCACGGTCAATGTCACTTCACCCATTCCCTTTGGATAGTAACCGTACCTGTCAACTGATGAAGCAATGTTTAGTCCAATACGTTTTAGTGTCGGCAAAAATACGTATCGCATGTAGTTAATGGTAGGTGAATGTCGAACATCCGTTCCACCATTCGACACGTGTAAACATATGGTATTTTTCGCGGAAGCGCAGATTGGTAGCACGGTTAACAAAAGCATTGGAATGCTTCCAGCAGTCCCAATTTTAGCCTCAATCTGTCCACTTTTCACTCTTTTAGGCCTGAACCAGAGCTCGCGCGAGTTAAGCTTTGCACCCTCTAATTCAGCGTCGCAGAGTTTTGCTGCAGTCAAGACTGCTTCTAAATGTTGAGGCCTCAAGCCTGGTTTGGGTCTGCCCTGTCTAATGTTGCAGATGTGTAGTGGTTGCCCTATTATGGTAGCTAGAGCTACGGAAATCCTGAGAATTGTACCGCTCCCGCTTTTTTTACTCCCATCAACCTCAATCATGGGTGCTGAGACTTCCTTCCAAACGTTCTTTGAAATTACTCTGATTCTCCAAAGTTGACAAACAGTTAATAAATGCAATGAGTATTAAGGATTTGGAAGGAAGAAAAGTTATGAGCGAAGATACGGAGAGGATTGAGAAACTTACAGAAAGGATTGATGAGCTTCTCATAATTTTGAACAGTGTTGCGGAGGATCTTAGACAAGTTTCTGGGTCGCTGAAGTCTTTAGCGGTTTCACAAATCACTCAACCAACAGCTGCGCATTCTGCTCCTACTTCTGAAGCCGTAGCACACACTGGTTACGAAAAAAAGACTTCAATAGAAGATATTAAAATGATGTTTCCTGAAAGCTTGGAGAATTTACTGGGTTTTGATGAAAAGGAAGAGTATATAAGGATAAAGCCTCGTCAGTTTTTAGGATCAGATAACTTTGCGAAAATAGCGTCAATAATCCGCGAGATGGGTGGCGACTACATAAGCGCGGGAAAAGACTCGCATTTTAGAGTCCCGAAAAAAGGAAACTGAAAGAAAAAATTGTTGCACTGGCTTTTATAGAAACGCAAGCCAAACCAGCTCATGTCTAGTTTTTTCAATCATACCAAAATCAGCGACATCTTATTCTCCTTTACGGCGTTGTACCTATTCTGAACTTAACGTAACCTATTTAAGCGACTAGAAACTAAACTTAGTTTTCACGAAGATATTTAAATTATAGATTACCCATAATTATTACAGAGAAAAACAGATGTTCAACAAGCTAAGCAAAAAGGATAACCATGTTAGTATCTATCAATGATTCAGCGTTAATGAAGGTTGCAGAAGCTTTAGGCGAGGAAGAAGCCGTTAAACTAATAGAGATACTTAAAAGCTTGTCTGAGACAACGGATGACGAGATAGCAAGCAAAACTGATATAAGGCTGAATTCAATCCGCAAAATCCTCTACAAACTCTATGACCACTCTCTCGTCAGCCTAAGGAGAACACGTGATCCAAACACTGGATGGTTCATATTTCACTGGAAGCTGCAACCAGACCAACTGGAAGGGTTCATACTGAGCCAAAAGCGTCGGGTACTTGAAAAACTTGTTCTACGGCTTGAATACGAGAAGAATCATGAGTTCTATTACTGTCATACTCCCGGATGCCAGAAAGTTCCTTTTGAAGACTCTGTGGAGCTTTTGTTTAAATGCCCCGCATGCGGTAAACCCTTAATGCATCATGACAATGGCGAAATCATTGAAGTGCTGACGAGGAAAGTGGAACAGTTGAGGAAGGAAATGGGTGAGTAAAAAGCTTCCATCAAGAGATCAAGCAACACAATTTCTCCGTGAAAGCGGATGCTCAAAAAACGTGATAAAACACTGCGAAACAGTGGCTGAACTTGCAGCAGAAATCGCAAAGGCATGTAAGGAGAATGGACTAGCTGTTGATAAGAAACTTGTGGAAACTGGAGCCCTGCTACATGATATTGGACGCTCGAAAACTCACAGTGTTCACCATGCAATTGTGGGAGCGAAAATTGCGAAATCACTTGGGTTACCAGAACCAGTCATATCTATAATAAAGAGACATGTTGGCGGCGGAATAACAGCAAAAGAAGCAAAACGGTTGGGATGGCCAAAAGACGTTTACATCCCACAAACACTGGAAGAGAGGATTGTCTCGTATGCAGACAAGCTGATTGAAGGCTCACAACGGGTTTCAATAGAAAGAACAATTGAGAAACTTGCTTCTGAAAAACTGCCGCCTTCCGCCACCACAAGATTACGAAAGTTACAGGAAGAAATGTTGGATTTAGTCGGCGACTGTAAATGTCTACCGTAACGCTGTCGACAAGAGCTTACAACAAGTTTCAACTAAGGCTTATTGATAAGAGCTTAAAGTCCATGTTTAGAGGTCTAGAGGTTGAGACGAAAATCTGCGGAGTCTCTTCCCGCGGATGGGTTCAGATAACAGTGTTAGGCGAAGATGAAAAGGTAGCGTTACGTTATTTAGCTGAAGAAATGGGATTATGTCCCACACTTCTGGAAAATATGAAGAAATTTTCCGCAAGAAAAGGATATATAGTGTCTTTTAACAAAAAAGAACTTTATGTAGACACTGGAGTTTTCTCACACAACACCATTTACGTCACGATCTCCCTAAAAAATCTTCAAGCACAACTTGCTGATGGAAGAAACATCACACTTGAGAAATTAGTTGGCTTGTTTGGTTTCGTTAAAAACCTGCCATTAAATGTCAAAATCTGCAGTGTGGACAAAGAAAAGAACCGTGTTAAAGCCGTTTTATCAGAAAAACAGCTTGCCCTCTACAGAAACTGGACAAAATCACTGCTGGACAGATTGATAATCCTAGGTGCCTCATTTGATGAAGCTGTGTTAGCATTAGAACGGATAAGGGGCAACCGCGACGTGGTGAACATTGAGTCTCTAGGATTATTTGAACATGTAATTGTATGCAAGCTTGGAACAGACGCTGTGGGATTAATCCCCAAAATCGGCAGAAAACTGCGAAGAGCAAGCTTCAGCATCTTTTGTCCAAGACGAATCCTAGAATTTCTTGGAGATCATTCAAGTCTATAAACTCTTTGCTAATATTATCAGCACCAAACCACTCACAATTGTGCTTAGTCAAATAATGTTACGATGCATAAAACCTAGGGAAATCTGCTTTCAGCAATTTGCACAGAAAATCTGTGACTAGCCACTTCACGCGTGAAATGTGGCAAGAAAACGTCTGCTGTTAGAAATTGCAAGGATGCTGTTGCAGCATAGATTAGTTCTTCCTTTAAGGCTGTTTTGACGGGTGTGAACGAGTTTCCTCAGAAGAATATATGAGTTAACATTAGGGAATGGCTACACAGATTTGATTTAGTAGTCGTGTTGAAATAATTCTTTTACCATATTTATGAACATCTCGATCGAAAAATACAAGTCTTCAAGAGCTCTTGTGGTTTTGGTCTAGTGGGCCGGGCCGGACTTGAACCGGCGACCTCAGCCGTGTAAGGGCTGCTTCAGGCTTGCTTTTCAAATGCAAGTGTCCTAACCATGCTAGACGACCGGCCCTCTTTTTTATGTTAAAGAAACTTTGTTTTATAAAGTTTAGTTGCTCGAAAAAATAAAGATGATATTTATCTGTACATGAACAACAAAATTGTAACGAGCAAGAACTTGTCGTAAACACAAAAAAAATAGGGGGGGGAGGGGGGGTAGAAAGGTGTACAAACAACAGAATATTAACGAGCAAGAGCTTGAGAAACATATCATAGAAAACTTTCTTGTTAGTAACGTCTTGAACTGTAAAGTTAAAATAGATAGGAAGACTATGGAAAAAAAGGAGTGAGAAAATGAAAGCTTGGTATGACGCGTGTACCGGAAATGGGCAGTAAACTTTGCTGCTCACCGGAAAACACATGCGGTATGGACATGCGATTGCTAAACGTCTCAGAAAGCTTGGACACCAAGTTATTCTAACAACGAGAGAACATCCAGACACTATAAACGTTATGAAAACCTTGGGTGAACATGCTAAAATTGTTGGAAAATACGATCCTACATCGCTCGCTACCAGATTAAAAGCAAGTATAGAAAGGGAAATGCAATTCTATGAAATGTTCAAAGACAATATGCCACAGGTCGCCATCTCACATGGATCAGTTGAACTCTCTCGAACCGCATTCGGGTTTGGCGTGCAAAGCATTTGCACAGGAGATACGACATATGCAAAAGCTAACCGACTGATTGTTCCCCTAGCTGACACAGTAATAATCTCAAAAGCAATTCCAAAGAGAATTTACCGAAAGTATGGGGCAAAAAAAATAGTTCAATATGATGGTGTGGACGAGGTTGCCTGGGTTCGCCCCCTTAAACAAGAAGAGAGCGAAAGATATGAACATCCCTTAATTGTGGTAAGGCAAAGCGAGTTCAAAGCCACATACATGAAAAAAATTGATGTAACAGTAAACATAGCGAGAAAACTAACTTCACTTGGAAATGTACTTTTTCTTCCAAGATACAAAAAAGAGAAGATAAAAGGGTTAACCGTTCCAGAGGGATTCGTGGATTCTCTCTCGCTAGTTAGAGAAGCTGACTTATTCGTAGGTATAGGAGGAACAATAGCAAGAGAAGCCGCACTTCAAGGAACACCAAGCATAGTTGTTCCAATGTTAGGAGGGGGATATGTTAATGATTATGTTTCCAGAAAAGGGTTTCCACTGTTCAAAGTTAAGCCGTCGGATGTTTTTGAGTATGCAAAGCAGTATTTAGGAAGACGTACAGATGTGAGTGAATTGCTTGCAGAGCTGGAAAACCCTGTGGACGTGATTGAGGCGATTATAGAGAAGAGGGACTACTGTAGGCAGTAAGAAGTGGAAACTATAAAAATAACGGAGTTAATGTAACCAAGATAGTAGAAAAAAGCCTAAAAGAATGAAGGAGATTTCATGACAATAGATGAAAACGTTAGTTTGGGTAAGAGAGTGAAGATAGGACAGAACAGCATCATTGCGAAGAATGCGAAAATAGGTGATGACGTTATCATATTTCCCAATGTGTACATAGGCGAAAACACAAAGATAGGTGATGAAAGCATCATACAGTACGGTGCCTTCATAGAACATGACTGCAACATAGGAAAGCATTGCAGGATAGGTACTAGCACAGTGTTAAGGAGAGAAACCAACATTGGCGATCACTCCATATTTGGATCATTGAGCGCCAGCGAAGGAAAAAACTGGATTGGCAACCATGTCCTTATACACAGCCAATGTCACTTAACCACTGGAATCATCATCGAGGACTGGGTGTTTATCGCCCCAATGTTTGTTGGTGCTAACGATCCAAAAATGTTACATGGAAGAAGAAACGTAGAGAAATTTATGCCTAAAGGACCCCGCATCAAATTTGGAAGCGGAATAGCTGTGAACGTTACCCTTCTTCCCGGAGCAGTCATAGGCAGAGAGTGCATAATAGGAGCATCTAGCCTTGTGACTAAGGATGTGCCTGATTTTTCCATCGCCTTTGGCGTACCTGCTAGGGCTGTAAAAACCGTGGATGAAAAGTGGAGACTGCCAGAGGAGTTATATCAAGAATTCAGAAAGAGAGTTAGTGAAGAGTACTTGATGAAGTTTCTAGACAGGGTTCTCAGTGATTATAAATGATTTATATTGTTTATAAAGTTCATTGGAAGAATTGTTATGGTTAAACCGGTTGTTCTGGTTGTTGGTTTAGGTGAAGTGGGACGTTCCCTGTTTGAAGTGGTAAGGGAAAGCGACAAGTTCGAGGTTTATGGTTGGGATATTGACGAAGAGAAGATGCAAGACATCCAGCAAGGCGATTTGCCGAAGGAAGTAGATGTATTACACATTTGTTATCTTTGCCGCAAACAAGAGAAATTTGTTAAGACAACAGCAGATTACGCGAGACGATTTAAGCCCGAGTTGACGATAATTAACAGTACTGTACCGCCTGGAACTACAGATAAGGTGCATGCAATTTCGGGAGGTCACATGGCGCATTCTCCTATTCGTGGAATGCATAAAAGCAAGGAGAGCATGAAAAAGTATTTGATGTTTCTGACCAAGTACATTGGAGGGATAGATGAAGAATCCGCCAGGTTAGCGCGTAAACATTTTGAGGGTTTAGGGTTGAATACTAAGATTTTGAAGAGCCCAGTGGAGACTGAGTTGGCTAAGCTTTTTGAGACTACTTATCGGGCTTGGATGATTGCGTGCTTCCAAGAGATGCATCGCATTTCAAGATTCTTCGGAGCAGATTTTGACGGTGTTGTGGATTTACTGGAGGATGATCACCGTGTAAGGTTTGATAGGCCGATTCATTTTCCAGATGTGATCGGTGGACATTGCCTAATTCCAAACACAGAGTTGCTTTTAAAAAGTTATGATTCAACGTTTTTACGTTTAATTTTAGAGTCCAATGAAAAGCGGAAAGAAGAGATTAAGGATGAAGACGTCAGAAGAGAAGTTGATAAGGTTAAAAAAAGAGTTGAAGAGTTGGAAAAGTGGTTAGTCCAAAACGTACATATTGCTAGTTCATAATGAAAGCTCTTAGTTTTTCTTCATCTTCTGTGACATGGACCGCTTTTAAAGCCGTTTTTCTGCTTGGTTTGATGAGTTTTTGTCGCTAGCGCGCGCTAACGTGTATGCGTAAGAAGTGGCAAGTTTTAGCGAGATATTAGATTTTGAATCCTCTTAGTAATGATGTAGCCAGCCATCAACTTTAAATATTAGGTTACCAAATAAGTAACTATGACTGAACCTGTGCCTACCTATGCCCAGCAGGCATATGCTGTCTTGTATAATAGGTTTGCAGACCAACCATTTAACTCCAATTATTTAGCTTGGTTCTTGAGTGAGAGTATGGTCAAGAAGACTTTGCATGTGTTAGAGAAGAAGGGTTGGATTCAGCGAGTGAAAAAAGGTAGCTATGTTTGTGTAAGGCCGGATGAAACTTTTAGGGCTATGGTCCAGTTTAGGGTGCCAAGATTATTAGATGAAGCAAGTAAACCATACGTTTACGCGGGTGCAAGTGCAGTTGAGGTTTGGACTGATTACATCTACATTCAGAGGAGCTGGGAACACTCACCATACTTTATCAAGGTGTTGAGAAGAGATTTGGCTTTTTGGACACGGTATTTTAGGGAACACAGGGTGAACGTGTTCGTTAGAGAGGCAAGACCATCCATAGGAGAGTTTGTCGTTTTGTTTCCTGAAGGGAAGTTAGAATTCGACGTTTACAAAGCAAAGTCTGTTGACAAATTAAAGGAAGTGGTAAGGTTCTGCGAGAGAAACATAGAGTCCTTTGAGTATCCATTGGCCTATTTGGAAAGAAAGTTCACAGTTGAAACCAAAGTGAGAATAGATGAAAGAGTTTTAGATGAAGTAACCAAGGTGGTTTAATGCTAGAGTCTAGAGAAGTCTTAATCCTTCAAACCTTGATGGAGTTACCCAAGGACGTTGTCCTCATAGGGGGCTATGCCGTCAACGCGTATGTTCCACCTAGGTTCTCAATTGACTGCGACCTAGTTGTGTTTGGGAGCGTTACGGAGATAAAGAAGATATTGGTGAAGAATGGTTTTGAAGAGACGGAGAAAGGAGATGTGCCATACGGTGAATACTTTAGGTTCGTGAGAAAGAAAGAAAAAGTTTCGTTTGACTTGCTGCTTAACTCAGTGTTTGATCGTGTCAGCGGAATAGTGTTTGAGAGTAGTTTGTTTAAGAAGTATTCAGGGGAAAGGGTAACGGTGGGTAGAGCTAACCCAAGTAGGATTAAAATCAGAGTAGCTGACGCTGAACTTTTGTTCATCATGAAGTTTGTTTCAGCTCGACGACAAGACATCCGTGACATATTTATGCTCTCGGGAACAGAACTGAACTGGAATTTGATTAGACATGTTACAAAGGAGAAGTGCAGTGAAAAATTATTGAGAGAAAGAGGTAAAATGATAAAGGCAAAAGTGACGAACAAGAGTTATAGAGACAGCTTGCATGGAGCATTTGGAAAAATACCGGATAAAACATTTAATAGATGCGTCTCAAACTTAGTTAGATTTCTTGACGGTTTGACATCGATTTAGGCTTTGTCTTATATTTTTGGCTTTTCCTCCTGCTTTGGTTCCCATGAAGTATTCTATCCATGCGTAGGAGTCTATTGTACTTCATGTCGTTCCCTGTGTTCTCTTACGTCGCGTACATCAACACTTTTCATGGTTCCGAACATGCTTTCCTTTTTGCGAAATAGACACCATGCCATGAAAGGTTAAAGTTTGGTTTAAACGTTAAGATTTTGAAAAGTTCGGTGGAGACGGAGTGAGCTAAGCTTTTTGAGATTTCCTATAGGGCTTGGATGATTACATGCTGCAAAAAATACATGGCATTTCAAGGTATTCTAGCTAGATTTTGGATGAGGTTGCGGATTTTTCGGATTAAGAATTGTTTCATGGGTGGTGCTGGTTTAAACTTGACTTGTTTTTTGGGAGTTATGGAACCGTTTGGAATCCATATTGTTGGAAGTGTTTATCGAAAGTGAAGGCGGTGGATATTGCTTCTTGCTCCATCAATGCGAAACTGGTGCAATCCGTGAAGCTGAAATCCTTATCGCTATATTTTTTAAAGATATTCCAAGCAACGTTCTCGATTTCGGGGGTGATTCTTAGTATTCTCAGGATTTTTGAACGTTTCATGTTTTCCCCAAATGCCAAGGTAGCTCGGTGGCTTAACTTTAATCTTAATAAAGTAAATACTTCATCTAATATGTAGTTTGAAGTGTATAATGCTCGGAACGGTGTTTTCCCTTGTCTGATCTTCTCCCTATAATCCAGTGCGGTTTTGTGTTCCTTACCGTCTTCGTCTTCGAGGGCGACGAAGGCTGCGGTGTCAATGAACAGCCTCATTCTTTTTCGCCGTATAGGTATTTGTCGTGTCTTTTCGAAAGGTCGCTTAAACCGCTTCGACCGAGGGGTTTTTGTGTGAAAAATGGATCTTCAGGGTCTATTTTAAATTCCGATTCAAGAAGCTTTTCAACAGCAAGTCTTAATCCTTCTCGTATGCTCAGACCCTTCTTCTCAAGGGCCTCCTTAAATGCTCGGTACTCTTCCTCTTCTAAAAATGTCTGCACTACCTTAGTCATCTCATTCACCTTCACATGTAAATAGATAAATCATCTATTTAAATATTTCATGACCTATAAATTGAAATGCGCCACGCCACGCAAAATAATAAAAAATTATTGAAGAAAAAGCTAGAATTAGACTGTTGATAGGGCTTGGATGATTGTTTGTTTTCAAGAAATGCACCGTATCGCAAGTCAGTTTGATGCTAATTTTGATAATGTAGTGGATTTACTGGAGGATGATCACCGTGTAAGGTTTGATAGACCGATTCATTTTCCAGATGTGATTGGAGGACATTGCCTAATTCCAAATACTGAATTGCTTTTGAAAAGTTATGATTCTCAGTTTTTACGTTTAATTTTAGAGTTAAATGAAAAGCGGAAAGAAGAAATCAAGGATGCAGATGTCAGAAGGGAAGTTAAAAAGACTAAAAAAAGTTTGAAAAGTGGTTTGCTAAAGACTGCATGGCTAGCCAATAGTGGCGTTTGTCATTTATGCTGTTTTGGCTTTTTTGAAAATTGTTAATAATCTGACTGCTATTGGAATTATTCAAGTTCATCGCTTGTTATGGTCTTGACATATTTCTTACTTGTTTTATAGAGTTGTTTGTCATCTGTGATTAGCGTTAAACCTTTTTCCATGGCTGTATGAATGTATG
>Ga0209986_10002663_pt1 | contig 16172 bp, 20 predicted proteins | sample BlataG_FD_183168 | JGI IMG/M metagenome (GOLD analysis project Ga0209986, IMG submission 183168) | Deep subsurface microbial communities from Black Sea to uncover new lineages of life (NeLLi) - Black_00105 metaG (SPAdes) (version 2) | ecosystem: Environmental > Aquatic > Marine > Oceanic >...
GGCCTGTGGCTGCGAGCGCCTTTGAAAAGAAGAGACCTGCAAAGATTCCCGAGGCCCCGCCCTTTGTTACAGGATATGATGAAGAGGAGACCAGGCGAATCCGGGCAATGCTTTTTAAGAAGTTCGACTTGAAAGGTGAAGCTCCGGTCGAGGTAGTTGAGGAGGCTCCGGCAAAGGAGAGAGTCTCCATCAAGGACCTCCTTTTCAAGAAATTCGATATTGGGGCGCGTGAGAGGCCTGTGGCTGCGAGCGCCTTTGAAAAGAAGAGACCTGCAAAGATTCCCGAGGCCCCGCCCTTTGTTACAGGATATGATGAAGAGGAGACCAGGCGAATCCGGGCAATGCTTTTTAAGAAGTTCGATTTAGAAGGTAAAGCCCCGGTCGAGGTAGTTGAGGAGGCTCCGGAGGGTGAAGCCGTTGCAACGCCGCCTCCGGTTGAGGAACGCGTGCCTGAATACCAGCCTGCCGCTTCTGTTTCGTCTGGGGGCCCAGAACCAATGGCAAAAGGGATAAAGGTCGGTTTGTGGGCGCTGGCGGTTTTGATGGCCATAATTATTGGAACAAGCTTTTCAAACAGGGCCAAGTTTTATCTTAAGGATGTTGATGGCGTGGTTCAGGTATGGAGGGGGAAATTCGCGCCTGCTGGGGAGGAATTGCTTTTGAGTCTCGATGGAATCAAGACTCAAGAGCCGCGCAAGGATGTTTATACAAAAGAAGAGATTTATCCCATAGTTTTCTCTTACTTTCAGGACAAGGCCGATGCGGTTTTGGATGAGCCAAGGGGGCCGGATTTCGGCAAGATCAAGGCGCATTTGTATCAGGCGGCATCCTATGCACCCACAAAGGAGTTGCGCGAAAAGGTTCGACTTCGTTTGAAAAGCATGGATTTTATTGTACTTTTTCATAAAGCGGATATCGCTTTTGGCAGGGGAACGCTGCCTGACCTCGAGGCTGCAAGCACCTATCTTGATAGAGCAGGTACATACGCCTCAAGCGACTTTCAACGTGAACTGCTGGTCGGAACGAGGGCGGTTGTGGACAGAGCCTTTGCCGCGTTGAGGGCACAGTAAAGGGTTTCTTTCGGCACAGTGTCCCAGTTGGAGGACCTATGCGGGCCAGAGGGGATTGGGGCCAAGGCGCCATCTCCCTGCTTATTGAGGAATTGTGATGAAAGACAAAAAGGGGTTGTATTATTTTCCTTTTCCTCAAAACAAGCGGGTTCGTATGTATGTGCGTGAAGCCGAGGGCACTATATGGTTCAGGCTCTGGAATGCGGATGATCCTGAGCTTTGGGTGGAACATGATTGGGTCCCCTACGGCGCCATCAAACAAGCCGCCACCATGTCCAAGAGTAATAAGTTCAACCCGAACCAAGCCTATGATATCGAAGTGGCAAAGATGCTGCTTAAGGAATCCACGAATTCCGACTGACTTCTCCGGTCCTGCTGGTTTCATGGAATGTCGTCTGGCCAACGAATCCTCACACAGAATGTGCTTTGTTGATGCTTTATCCGCATTTTATCGCGCCTTTCTTATTGTGGACCGACGCAATCTTGCGATACTAGTTTCGTGACGAACCCTAAGACCCTTTCCAATGTCTGTTTCGGATAACACTGACAAGGAGGTGCCTGGTGGGGTCTACCTATGCCAGGTCAACGGACGGCTTTCATGTGGGGCATGCTGTGGTTTGTACAATGTGACTACCCCGTCCTTTGCTGCCCTAATGGAGATGCTGACTCGCCGCACAGAGGCTTTTGCGCGCCTTCCGAGAGATATTGATTTCATCCTCGCCTTCAAAGAAGATCTTGAGGCAAGGGAACAACAGAAAAGACCTTTCCCGGAGTTCCATCACTGTCCGTACATAGGCTTAGTTGGCAGAAAACGTTCCAGGGTGGGCTGCCTGCTGCATCCGCTGGCTCATGGAAACAAAGGGATAGATTTCAGAGGACTCAGCTTTTATGGGGGGATGGCGTGCAGCGTCTATTTCTGTCCGTCCCACTACAGACTACCGGCTGTTTTCAAAAAGATCGTCTGCGAAGCGGCAAGAGATTGGTACCTTTATGGACTTGTCATTACGGAAACAGAGATGTTGAGGGCATTTTTTCAAGACGTGGAAAGGCGAATCAATCGGGCAATAACAAAAGAAGACATACTCGGAAGTGGAAAATGCCTCGAGGCTGTTCGAGAATTCCTGGAGCTTAAGCTCTATTGGCCTTTCCGGATCAACTCCGTCAAGGGTTTGTGTAACTATTTCTTTACGGATGAACTCTATCCTCTCCCCACTGTAGATTACGAGGCAATCGGGGAGTCCACATCGAGATATGACGCCATCTTGCGAGGATTGGGGTCGCACTTTGATTCGGAAAATGAGTTAAGGAGTGCAGAGAATTTGCTTGATGGCCTCATTGACAAGTTGGCGTCCAATATCTCTCCGCTCAGATTCCGCCCTATCCGGATTGGTTTTGGAGGTATTGATGACGTATGTGCCCAAGATTCTCATAGTTGATGATGAGCCTCTCATGTGCAGTAGCTTGCAGTTTTTGTTAAGCAAGGACGGGCTTGAGACCCAAATTAGCCATAGTGGCAGGGAGGCTATGGAATCCTTTGCGAAAGAGGTTTTTGACGTTGTGCTGCTGGATATTCAGATGCCTGATATGAACGGGCTTGAACTTATGGATCATATGAGGAGCCAATGTCCTGGCGCCTTTGTTGTTGTTATTACCGGCCATGCTTCTGTGGACTCGACTGTAGAATCTTTGAGGAGAGGGGCCTTTGATTACCTCAGAAAGCCTTTTGAGCATGAGGAACTGTTAAAGACAGTGAACAATGCCCTTAATCAGAAGAGACTGGAAATGGACCGCAAGCGGGCTGAGGAGGAGCTGCGAAAAGCACACGAGGAGCTTGAAAGACGGGTTAAAGAGCGAACTGCCGAACTGGCAAAGGCCAACGAGCGACTGAGACGAGAAGTAGAAGAGCGAAAACAGGCAGAGAAAGAACTTCAAAGCATTAACGAGGAGGTGAAGGATTTTGCCCGCGTTGTCTCCCATGACCTGAAAAATCCCATTATTTCCGTGTTGGGTTTTTCTTCTCGTTTGGTCAAGCACCATCGAGATAAATTGGGGGAGAAGGGCCTGAGCTACCTTGAACATATTGTGGCTAATGCCCGCCGTATGGAGCTTCTGGTTTCAGACCTTCTGACGTTGTCCACAGTCGGCCGGGTAGTCCCTAGCTCCAGGGACATCTCCTCCGGTGAGATAGTAAGGAACGTATCGTCAAGTCTCCAAGCCAGATTGAGAGACAAGGGCATAGAGCTCGTTGTAGCGGAGGACCTTCCTACTATCTACTGCGACGGAGAAAGGATCCATCAGGTTTTTGAGAATTTGCTTGTAAATGCTATCAAGTTTATTGGGGATACCGAGGCCCCAAAGATCGAGATTGGCTACGGTGACGGGGGTGATTTCCATCATTTTTATTTAAGGGATAATGGCATTGGGATTGATCGAAAAAACCATCGGAAGATATTTGAGAAGTTCTTGCGGCTAAGAGAAATCGAAGATGAAGAAGGGACAGGCTTAGGCCTGCCGATTGTTGAAAGGATTGTGAACAACTGCGGCGGAAAGGTCTGGGTGGAGTCTGAAAAAGGGGAGGGGGCAACTTTCTGTTTTACCCTGCCTAAGGTATTGGCCGAGAAATGAACAAGTACGAGAAAATTACTGAGGCAAGAAAGCTGCTTGAATTGCCTGAACGGGCAAGCATAGAAGAGATTAAGGCCAACTACAGAAATTTGGTCAAGGCATGGCATCCGGACAGATGTAAGGAAGCCAAGGAGAAATGCACAGAAAGGATGGCCAGGATTGTTGCTGCATATGGGATCATAATTGACTATTGCAGTCATTATAGATTCTCCTTTTCCAAAGAAGAAGTATGGAATCATCTCTCAGAAGAGGAATGGTGGCTTGAGCGTTTTGGCAACGACCCATTGTGGCACAAATAGCCGGCAAGACAAGCGCGTACGTCTAATCGGCAAAAGAGTCATGCATGGATGGAAACGAGCGGGATAGGAATGTGCATGTCCTGGTTAAAATTGCTTTAGGGAGTCTCTTCTTATACCTCGCATATTGCTGCCTCCTTTTTCTTTTTCAACGACAGATTTTGTTTCCTCGCTATCAGATTGCGGCACCTTCGGCAACGGCGGAGAAGATTGTAGGCTTGGAGAAGATTTGGTTAGATACGAGTTGCGGAAAGGTTGAGGCATGGTTTCTCTCTCCGGCCCAGGATCACGGCGCTGAGCCTGCGCCGGTAGTGATCTTTGCTCATGGCAATGCAGAGTTAATTGACTTCTGGCCCCAAGAACTCAAGAGGTTTACGTCTTTTGGGATTGGCGTACTGCTTGTCGAGTATCCCGGTTATGGTCGCTCCAAAGGAAGTCCGTCCCAAAGCAATACTACTGAAACATTCGTGGCAGCTTATGATGCTCTCGTTAAGCGAAAGGATGTCGACTCCGCCAGGATCGTTTTGTTCGGACGTTCCCTTGGCGGCGGCGTGGTCTGCGCGCTTGCTGCAGAGCGACCTTCTGCGGCCCTTATTCTTCTATCCAGTTTTATCAGTGTCAGGGCATGTGCGTCGAGTTTTCTGGCGCCCGGCTTTCTTGTGCTGGACCCGTTTGACAATCTTCGAGTTGTCAGGTCTTACTCCGGTCCGGTCCTCGTAATCCACGGGAGAAATGACAATCTTATTGCATACAAGCATGGAGTCGCCCTTTGCCGGGCGGCGCAACACGGCGAAATGCTCACCTATGAGTGCAGTCACAACGACTGCCCGCCAAGTTGGGACGCATTCTGGAGAGACATCGAGTCATTTCTCATAAAGGCCGAAATCATTGACAGTTGACGGAAATGAAATGCTGCAAAGACTCCTGCCACGGCATGGGCTCATAGCCGGAGCATAGAGTGAAGAGGCTGGTGTCAAGCACGGAGTATTGAGGTCTCTTGGCAGGGCGGGTAAATTCCTGGCTGGTAGTTGGTTCGATTTCTTTGTGGATCCCCTTTGTCTTCAGGATCTGACTGGCAAATTCGTACCAGTTGATGCCGCCGTCGGTTTGGTCCGTGAGATGGTACACACCAAAATTGCCTGTACAGATCAATCTCAAGATTCCTTGGGCCAAGTTGACGGTCCATGTCGGGGACATCTGCTGATCTTGAACGACCCTCAGGGCTTGCTCCTTTTCTGCCAGCCGGAGAATAGTGTAGACGAAGTTGGCGCCATTCTTGCCGTAGAGTGAGCTCGTCCGGATGAGGTAGTATCGGTTGAGAATGGAGCGCACGAATGTCTCACCAGCCAGTTTCGATGCCCCATACGCACCAACTGGACAAGGCAGATCAAAGGGTTGGTAAGGCTCGGTTGATTTCCCGTCAAATACGTAATCAGTGCTGATGTGACAAAGCGCACATCCATATTCCTGACAGGCCAGAGCCAATTGTTGGACCCCGTATGCATTGACAAGAAACGCCTGCTTCTTGTCCTTTTCTGCCTCGTCGACCTGGCTGTATGCAGCACAGTTTACTATAAGGTCCGGCCTAATCTCTCCCACAACGTCAAAGACATTTTTTTTGTCAGTGATGTCCAGTCCATCCACGCCCAGGGAAGTTGTTTCATGTTCCTTTGAAATGATCGGAATCAGATCATGGGCCAACATCCCCTTGGAACCAGCAACCAGGACCTTCATGATTTGCTCCAGAACCCCTTGCTTTCCTTAGAGAGCCTTTCCTTCAGAGGTCTCCACCACCATTCATTGGCATGGTACCAGGCTACAGTTTCGTCGATACCCTTTTCGAAACTCATCTCCGGTTCCCATCCCAGTTGTTTCTTAATTTTTGCGTTGTTTAAGGCGTACCGCAAGTCATGTCCCGGTCGATCCTCAACGAACTTCAGAGACGATTCTTCCCTGTTAGATAAGGACAAGAGATGTCGTGCCACATCGATGTTGCGCTTTTCGGTTTCTCCTCCCACATTATAGGCCTCTCCGGGGTTTCCCTTTTGGAGGATAGCATCCACTGCCCGGCAAGTGTCTGTGACAAAAATCCAGTCCCGGACGTTCAAGCCCTTCCCGTAAATCGGCAGAGGCTTGTCTTCAATCAGGTTAGTGACCATGAGGGGAATGAATTTTTCCGGATATTGGCAAGGTCCATAATTGTTGGATGGTCGCACGATCAAGACCGGCAGGCCGTATGTTTCAAAATAGGCCCGTGCAAGAAGATCAGCGCCCGCCTTTGTGGCCGAATATGGGGAGTTGGGCCGCAAAGGGCTTTTTTCGGAAAAAGTCCCTTCCTGGCCCAGGGCGCCGTAGACTTCGTCTGTTGAGATGTGTACAAACCGGAATGCCTGATCTCGTGAAAGGGTTTCTGTCCAGTATTGAGTAGCAGTTTCAAGCAAGACGTGGGTCCCCTCAACGTTGGTTTGAACAAAATCCTTTGCTCTTGCGATGGATCTGTCCACATGGGATTCCGCAGCGAAATGAATAACGGCCTGAATACGATTTTCTCGGATCACTGAACTGACAAGGTCCTCATCCCTTATATCTCCGCGAACAAAACGATAGTGGGGATTATCATTCATTGTCTTTAGATTATCAGGGTTGCCCGAATAGGTGAGCTTATCCAGGTTGATAAGTTCATATTCGGGCCGGGCCACTGCCATGTAATGGATGAAGTTTGAGCCGATAAAGCCGCAGCCCCCTGTAATCAACGCCGCTTTTTTCAAACCTAATTTACCCCCTCAAAGAGAGTCATGCTAAACCTCAACCACGTTGTTGTCGCCGATGAGTAGTCGCAGGGCGCGGCTGTGGCTTTTGTCATGGCGGATGACTTTGGCCTCTCGTCCTATGAGACTGTCCTCAAGTCTCGGAATATTCTCAATGATGCACTTGTCCAGGACCACCGAGTGTTCGATGGCTGAATTGATGATCTGTGTTCCATGGCCGATGGTCGTGTAAGGTCCGATGAAAGAGTTTGTGATCTTACACCGTTTTCCAATGACTACTGGACCGCGGAGACTGCTATTGGTGATCTTGGCAGTCTTTTCTATTTGCACCCGCCCGTCCACTCTACTCGTGGCGTCTAGTTTGCCCGCTACGCTCTGTCTGACATAACTATCCAGCACCACCGTGTTGGCAGCCAGAAAGTCATCTTTTTTTCCAGTGTCGAGCCACCAGTCTTCAAGGATTTGTCCTTTAACGGACCGCCCCAACCGCATCAATTCTTGGATCGCATCGGTGATTTCAAGTTCTCCTCTGGCAGAAGGCTTGATCCGGTCAATAGCATCGTGAATGCTGGGGGAAAAAAAATAGACTCCCACGAGGGCGAGGTCAGAGGGCGGCTTTTTGGGCTTTTCAACAAGCTTGACAATATGTCCCTTTTGGTCAAGAACTGCCACTCCAAAGGCCTGCGGGTTCCGGACTTGTTTCAGAAATATCAGGGCATCCGGCTTTGCCGATTGAAATTCTCCCATGAATTCCCTAATTCCCTGGGCAAGGAGGTTGTCTCCCAGGTACATGACAAAAGACGCATCACCCAAGAAAGGACGAGCTACCTTGACCGCATGGGCCAGGCCCAAAGGTTGAGGCTGCAAAATGTAGTGAACCCGAACATGCCAGCGAGTCCCCTTGCCGAGAAATGCCCGCACGTCATGTTGCGTCTCCGGAGAGACCACGACACCCACATCCTTGATTCCGGCCTCTTGAATGTGGCGAAAGACATATCCGAGGATCGGTTCGTTTGCCACGGGGACGAGCTGTTTAGGCATGGTGTACGTGAGCGGTCTGAGTCTGGTTCCCTTGCCTCCGGAGAGCACCAAGGCCTTCATGGCATTATATTCCCCTTCCTGCCGCACCGGTACAGCCGGCGCTTTTTCTTGCAAATGCTTTCGTAATTTTCGTAATAAGTCAAGAGGATTGTTTCCGAACGTAACACTGGCAATGATAATGTCAAAGGGGAAAGATCCAAAAGGCAGGGTAACCTAAATAAGTACCCCTTCTTTGCTGAGGAAGACGATGCTGCCATCAAGGAAGAAAGAGATGATCAATATCCAGTCAACAAGATGTGCCGTGCCAGGAAAGACCCTGAATGCCAGAAGCACTAGAACCACGGCCAGATCAAGGATGGCGGCGACTTTAAGCTGGGATCTGTATATTGGGATCGAAGCGACTAGTAACCCAATGATTAACAAGCAGAGCATGGTAACTGTTCCAATGTTTTGAATGTCAAAGGATGTGGCATTTTGTCTCTCGGGGTTTCGCCTTTCATTATCTGTATCGGCATATTTCTCAAAAACTTGATAGCATAGGAGATTTTGAGCGTTATCTTTTTTGTGCAAGGCAGAAATCATCCGTGAGTCCGACGGAAGCCTGCTGCTTGACACAAAAAATATTGCGAAAAACATGAAATGTTGCTAAATATAATAATTTTGGCAAACAGAAAGGAGAACAATCATGCCCCTATATGAATTTCGTTGTCTTAAGTGCAACGACGTCTTTGAGATCCTCATTATCAGAGACGAAGACGAGGTTGAAATGAGATGCCCCCACTGCGGATCCGACGATTTTGAACGCGTATTGAGCAGCACCACATATGCGATGGGCTTTGCGAAAGGCGAATCAACGGGCCCCACAGTTGAATCCAGGCAGTGCTCTTCGGGCGCCTGTTCCACCTATACCTTGCCCGGTCACACCAAAAGTTGACGGCTTCGCAAAAAGTCCATCTGCGTCCTGCTGCGGGATTTATCCCCCTGTTAAATTCTTGCTACGCGAGACGGCGAAGCCGATTTGACAGGGTGAATCACTGCGATTTGCCGCAGGCGGACCTTATTCCTCAATCCCGCCGCAGGCGGGACTTGCATATGAACTTTTTCTTTTGTTGTCCATTTGCGGAACCTTATGAAATCGCGAAGCGATTTCATGGCCGGAGAAACAGTAAGCCTATTTGACAAGCCCGCCGTGGTGTATTATTTTTTTGAGAATCTAATACAATAAGGGACCATCTTATGGAACATATCCACCAACAAGAGAAAAAGCAATTCCTTCGCCTTTTTGAAAAAGAGGGAATAGACAAGGTTGAACCTCGAATGGCCATTATGGAGGTGTTTCTTGGCGTTGATGGACATATAAGCTTTCAAGATCTTATGACCCTGCTGGAAAAGGAAGGTCATCGTTTTGAACCGGACTTTGTAAAAAAGACACTGAACCTACTATGCCGATACGGCTTTGCCTCAAAGAAAAAATTCGAAGGTCGGCCCACCCTGTATGAACATCGACATCTGGGTCTGCACCACGACCATCTCATCTGTACGAAGTGCAACAAGATTATTGAGTTTGAAAACCGAGAACTGGAGAATATGCAAATCCAGGTAGCAGCGCTGCACGGCTTTCACGTACTCCAGCACAAGATGGAGATACACGGGCTTTGTGAAGACTGTCTGAAGGAACGAATTCGCTTGATGCCACTGTCATATGCCCATGAAGGAGAACGCGGCATCATAGAAGAGTTCATGGGAGGCTCGGGCGCACAACTGCGCCTGGCCAGCATGGGGCTGCGCAGAGGTGACGAGGTAGAGGTCATAACCAACAGGGGTGAAGGCCAGCTTGTTGTTGCCGTAAACGCCACGCGTCTGGCCATGGGCCGTGGCTTTGCCAAGAAGATTATGGTCAAACCAAACGGGAGCCGGAAGGATTTGCAGTGAACCTCAGTGAGTTGAGGAAAGGACAGACAGCCACCGTGGCCCGGATTGGGGGTGAGGGTCCTTTTCGCAGAAGACTTCTTGAGATGGGGTTTTTGCGCGGCACGCAGATCTACGTTGAGAAATATGCCCCCCTCAAAGACCCCATCGAACTCATACTCAAAGGCTATCATGTTTCTCTGCGGGTCGAAGAAGCTGCCGACATCCAGGTGGAAAATGTCAAAGGCGAGGGGACATAACGCATGGCCCGAAAATCAATAACAGTTGCCCTTGCCGGGAATCCTAACTCCGGCAAAAGCACTATCTTCAACAATCTTACGGGCGCCCGCCAGAAAATTGGGAATTGGCCCGGAGTCACTGTAGAGAAAAAAGAAGGTCATCTTGCCAGCAAAGGTTACCACCTCACCATTGTGGATCTCCCCGGCACGTACAGCCTCACCGCATACTCCATTGAAGAGATCGTGGCTCGCAATTTTATCCTGGATGAAAAGCCTGACGTGGTAGTGGCTATCATTGATGCCTCTAATCTGGAACGTAACCTCTACCTAGCCACACAGCTTCGGGAACTCGATACCAAGGTCATCTTTGTGCTCAACATGGCTGATGTGGCCAATGGCCGCGGTGACAAGATAGACGGGAATAAGCTTTCAGAACTTCTCGACGTACCTGTTGTGTTTACGGTTGGCAACAAAAACGAAGGAACACAGGGACTTATAAAAAGCATCATTTCGGTGGTGGAGTCTGATATAGAGCTTCCCCGCACCCGCCGGGTCAAGTACGGCAAGGACATTGAAAGGGCCATTGGTGAGTTTTCTGAATTTATAAGAGACAGGACCGATGAAAAGCTTCCCTATAACATTCGCTGGATTGCCATAAAGCTCCTCGAGAACGACAAGATTGTGAAAAAGCGAATACTGGAGATCGATAGCCAAAACGGCGAAGCCATACTCAGGGAGGCAGAGCAAAAGCGCGGAAAGCTCAGGCAGTTTTTTGATGACGAACCTGAGATCGTCATGACGGACCACCGCTATGGGTTTATTGCCGGCATTATCAAAGAGGTGTTGAAGAGCGTTTCCAAAAGCAGGGTGGATGTCTCTCGCCAAATAGACCAGGTTCTTACGAACCGCCTGCTGGGTATTCCCATGCTCATGGGGTTTGGCTGCAATGTTCCGGCTATCATGGCCACCCGGACCCTGGAAAGCGAAAAGGATCGCGTGCTGACGATTTTGATCAACCCTCTTATGTCCTGTTCTGCCAGGCTCCCAGTGTACATCCTGCTGGCCGGAACGTTTTTTGGAGCAAAGGCCGGCAATGCCATTTTTTCGATTTATGCCCTTGGTATCGTGCTGGCGATTGTTATTGGGCGTTTGTTCCGGTCGACCTTGCTCAGGGGGAAGATTGCGCCCTTTGTTATGGAACTGCCGCCTTACAGGGCTCCTATGTTGAGATCTCTATTGATTCATATGTGGGATCGAAGCAAGATCTTTCTAAGGAAAATGGGAGGCGTGATACTGATCGGTTCTGTCGTTGTGTGGTTTTTGAGTGCTTTTCCGCAGGAAGTTCAGTTTTCAAGGGATTACGAAACGGAGATAGCAAGGGGCACGGCGCAATATGAGATCTCCATCGCCGAGGCAGAGGGTGGCTTGCGGGAAGAACTCGTCCGGAAAAGAGACAAGGCCGTTTCAGCCATTGAGGCTGAGATGGCCAAAGAGAAAGTGGAAAGGTCTTACATGGGGCGTCTGGGAAAGATGTTTGCCCCGGTCTTTGCTCCAATCGGGATGGACTGGCGTGGCAGTGTGGCAGTCCTGACCGGCTTTGTGGCAAAAGAGATCGTAGTAAGTACCATGGGTGTTCTTTATGCCGTCGGGAGTGAAGAGGATGAAAGAAGCGAGGCTCTGAAGCTGGCCTTGAAAAGATCCGGCATGACCCCCCTTTCTGCATATGCCATGATGGCCTTTGTTCTGATTTATGTCCCATGCCTTGCCACAGTTGCCGTTATCAGGCGTGAAACCAATTCATGGAAGTGGACCTTCTTTAGCATTTTCTACAGCACTGGCCTGGCCTGGTTCGTAGCATTTATCATCTATCAGGGTGGCAGCGTCATTGGACTAGGTTAGTCGTTACGTCACCAGACATTCCCCTTTCCTTCAATTGAGATACAGTTTTCCCCTCTGTGTTTTTTGTAATATCGAAGTTCCTTCTGGCTCATATCCCACCTTTGAATGAATATCGTCAAGATGAAAAATCAATTTTCAGGATCGGATACCAATCCAAGCACTTTTGGGCTTTTTTTCGGTAGATCGAAGAAAAAATCGATTTTTTTTGTTGACATGCCGTTGCCATTATAGTAATTGTACAACAACTACAACAAAGAGGCGGTCCTGACGGCCGCCGTTTTTCTTAAAAAATAGTCCGAGACCAGCAACATATGGGGAAGGAGCGTGCCAGAGGAAACATGAAAAAGAAAGGATACAACGCGACGCAATGTTCGGCCTGTCTTCACCAGTGCAACGAGGAGTGCCCTGCCTTTAATGTCTGCGCCAAGCGCATTCTGATCGTAGGAGGTATCACTAAGCTCAAGGCCCACTATCGCAAATTGGTCGAAAAAAAGGGGGCTATCTTCGAGTATCACGATGGCTATATGAATGGTGGCACACGGGGACTGGAGGGGCGGGTGAGACGCTCAGACGTCGTCCTGTGCCCGGTTAGTTGCAATAGCCATATGGCCTGCTTATGCCTCAAGCGGTTATGCCTGAAACACAAAAAGCCAGTCCGTATGATTTCCAGCGCCAGCTTGAGCGCTATTTCAAAAGCGCTGATTGGACAACAGCCCGTATTGAATTGAATCCGAAAGGCTCCAGGAGGTTGAATATGACAATAGCACAAATGGAAGATTACGTGAGAGATCGCTTCAGAGTGGGATTGCACGAGTTCATCAGGCAAAAGGTGGAGGTGGAAAGCCTCTACGATTACGAGGTTGCTAACAGTCTTAAGATCCACGGCATACAAATCGGCAAATTGCGAAGGGCCTTTGGAATCAGTAAGGGAAACGGCTTTGCGAGGCGATTTGAAGGCAGGTATGGCAAGGGCGCAGTGAACACGTTCAAAGAGATCATACATAAGCGCGAGAACACCCTTGCTGATGCGGCCAGACATTTCGGGTTTTCCAGAGAATACGCACGCCAGGTCTACAGGAAGGTCTATAGACGGCAGTATACCGAAGTCTTTAGAAAAAAGCTTGTGGCAAGGGAACGTAAAAGGCTTGAGGCAAGAATGAAAACTAAAAGGCTTCGGCCTTTGATGGAAGTCATGGACAAGATGAGGTCCTTGGGTTTTTCCCCGTGTATTAGGAATGACGGGCCTTCCTTCACAATTGTTGCCAACGGACACAAACTTGGTTTTAGGTCTACCTCAAAACCCGTCAGTTTGGGTAGCAAGAAGCGGTATTATCGAATCAGTCAGGGGACTGGCTCCAATGTGCACTATGACTTCTTCATATGCCTTTGCGGGAACAGCGGAAAGGGTGTCCACTATGTTATGCCGCGGCATGTCATGCCAAAATACGGCGCTTATCTTATACCGGAGGCAGGGCCTGATGAGAGCAAGTATGCCAAGTTCAAGGAGGCCTGGCGCCTGTTAACTCATGAAAACCAGACAAAGGAGGTATCATGACAGGTAAAGACCGGAAACAGAGCTTTGCTGAGGCTTCCACGGATGCAGCCGGGTCCGGGACGAGTTCAGGGATTCGGCCGGGTCATATCAATTTTGGTTCCCACCTGGACCCCTACGAGAGGCTGAGCGCCAGGTTGAGAGCTGAGATCGACCGCCGCTTAAGAGAAATCCCGTCAAAATGACCAAAGGTCGCCAGGAGCATGATCAATACAGCAGAGGGAAAAAATGCCTAGGTTAAGCAATAGAAGATTGAAAATAAGGCAAAACAGAAGCCAGCATCAGCGTCTGAGAACCACCAGAGGCACCAGAATGCTGTCGAAAATCTGGTTACAGTGGTCGGCTCCTGCAAGCCTGAACAGATGTCGGCCAAGCAAACACTCTCAGGATGGTGTTACCGGCTGAGGGAGGAAACAAGTGATAGAAAAGGTCGGCTGGGTCGTCTTCACCGGCAGCCTGGCAGGGGTGCTATTTCTGGTTGCTTGGGTACTCTCAGGATGATTACAGGCGTACACGTAAACAAAAATGCGGAAAGACCAAGCAGGAAACAGCGCCGTGGAGAATGACTTTAACTTCAATATGTATGCCGAAAAGATGAGCGGGGCCATACGCGTGAGGCTTTCCGGACCACTGGACGCATCAAGGGCTTTGGATGTCTTGTGTTTTCTGGACATCTACGCCACGGGACGACAACCGATCATCATGGACACATCGGACATGTCTCGGGACAACAAGTTCGGTCTTGACGTGCTGAAAAAAGGTCTTCAAAGGCTTTCGGATTTGGGTCACCCTATCCTGGATTATGCGTTCCAAGAACTCGTATTGGGAGACGAGCAAACCTGACGAACCGCTCGGTACGACGTTTAGGACTTGCGTTCGCAGTGACACAATTTGATAGAATACACGGAAAGAACTCTGCGATTTACCTTCGGCTATTCTGATACGTTGTCCACGCAAATTCGGGAAGACCGGCGAAAGGAGCTCACTTTTGTTGCGGATGAGTGAAAATCACGGAAGATTGCGGAAATCACCGGGTTGACTTTTTGATACTGATTTATATATAATAGCTATTGTGATTCAGTTGCAAGTACAGCCGCGCGATTCTCTCGATCGATCTATGAAGAGCCAGCCAATAATGATGAAAGCGCTTTCAATAAGACAAGTGGCGGAATATTTCAAAGTCTCAACGCGCACTATCAGGGAGTGGGTGAGGAGAGATGACAGTTTCCCTCGGCCTTTCAAAAAGTTCGGAACCCTGAGATTCCGGCGCTCGGAAATCGAGAAATACTGGGCAAGCAACACCAGCGTTGAGAGAAACAACATAGCAGGGATTAGTTAGAGATAAGCTCTCATGCACACTTCGGTCGTTTTTTCGCATTTTGCGTTCAATGTTGTGACACATGGTTACCTTCATAAGATCGTTTTTCTGTTGGGAGCGGTTTTGTTTTGTCTGCTTTCTGCCGGGCCGACGGCCCTGGCGGAGACTGGGCCTCACCAGCTTAAGGAAAAGGTTGCGAAATCGATTGAGATTCGACAAAAAACGCAGAAAAAGGAGGATAAGTGGGCTGGGGAGAAGGCTGAATTGATGGCCCGCTACCGGTCCTTGAAGGTCAACCTAGGGCATCTTGAAACGGTCAGGCTCAGGACAGAAACAGCCCTCAGCGTCCTGAAGGATAGGGTCGCCGGGTTTGAACGAAAAACAAGAGAATCCGCCCGGATCAGCAAGGAGTTGCAGTCCTACTTGGAATCTGTGGCAACGCAACTTGGAGAGTTCATAAGAAGGGACCTTCCCTTTCTGGCAAAGGAGCGGGCTGATCGACTAGCTTCTATCAAGGAAATACTCGCGCGGCCGGACAAACCAGGCGCTGAGAAGTATCGGATGATCATGGAGGCCCTTCAGATAGAAACCGAATATGGCCGCACTGTTGAGGTTTATCAGGACACTATCGACCTGGATGGCCGATCTGTGCTGCTGGATGTTCTCAGACTCGGCCGGTTATCCCTTTTCTGTCAAACACCGGACGGCAAGATCGTGGGACATTATGATCGAGCCGCAGGAATATGGGTTTCACTGCCTTCCAAATATCGCAGGCAGATCAACAGGGCTGTGGAGATGGCACGCCGGCAACGGACCATCGACCTGGTCAAGCTGCCTATAGGGAGGATTAGGGTTCCATGAGACTCTGCCTGATACTGACATGGATCCTGTTTTTTTCGGTTCCGGCCTATGGCGAAGACATGCGAGTGGCCTCACAGAAGGCAAAGGCCGACCACGAGGCTGCATCGGCTGAAGCTCAGGCCAGCGAACAGCGCATTTTGAGAGATCGCGCATCCCTTCAAGAAGAGATTGACCGGATGGAAGCTGATGTAAAGGCGCTGAACGCAAGTATTGAGGCCATGGAGAGAGAACATAAAGAGCTGGATGAAAAGGCAATCAGGCTGTCCCGTCAGCAGTCAGACGATGAGATGGGTATACGGGAACTCTCCGGCACGGTGCGAGTGGTTGCCAGGGACCTTGAAACCGTCCTGAGACAGTCTCCATTCACAGCCTGCTTTCGTGAACGCCCCGGACTGGTCAAACCCGTCCTGAATAAAGACCGTTTCCCTGGAATAGATGACTTCAAAGCCTTAAGTGAGCTTTTCTTCAAGGAAATGGCCCTTTCCGGCGAGGTGGTTCTGGGCACGGGGCCTTTTGTGGACCGATCAGGGATGGAGCAAACCGGAGATATTTTGACCATTGGCAAGTTTACCGCTGCCTATACGACTGGAAACGA
>Ga0209986_10002664_pt1 | contig 16170 bp, 18 predicted proteins | sample BlataG_FD_183168 | JGI IMG/M metagenome (GOLD analysis project Ga0209986, IMG submission 183168) | Deep subsurface microbial communities from Black Sea to uncover new lineages of life (NeLLi) - Black_00105 metaG (SPAdes) (version 2) | ecosystem: Environmental > Aquatic > Marine > Oceanic >...
CGATGGAAAATCAAAAATCAACCATATCCTGTCAGATCACTCTAACTTAATCTGTCCAATCACAGGGGTGCAGTCCAATTGGGGGTTGTCGAAGTAGTAATTCAAGCTGACATAGATGAAAAAAGTAAGCGTCTTTGTGACTTATCTCCGAAAGATTGTATCAAGTATATCTACGTTAATGGTCAGTTAATTTTCCCAATAAGGCTCCACGCCAAACTTAACGCTACAACTTTTTCTATCAAGCGGAACATGGATCTCGAAATCCATTTCGATAAAGAATTAGGTTCCTCAGAAGTAGCAGTACCTATGACAAAGCTGAAAAAAAAGTTTCTTACCCAAGAGTTCTTCGATTATTTTTCTAACCGTGTTGTTATTATTGTATCTCCTCATAGTGATGACTCAGCAATCTCTTGTGGTGGGTTAATTTATTATCTGCGCAACTGCAAGCTTTGGCAGGTTCATGGTAAATGTCCTCCGGTTAACATTTTGATAATGACAAAGAGTCCAACGGGAGTAGGTCCCGACTATTTTAAAGAATACTCCACTTATATTGGATTTAAAGAGGAAACTATAGATTCACTCGGAGCCGAAGCGTATGCAAAAATCCGTTTTAATGAGAGCCTCGCTGAAAAGATGCTCTTAGACACAAATTCTCACTGGTTAAAATTACCAAAAAAAATGTTAGAAGATAAAAAAAGTGAATCTGTGAAAACTTTCGGTGCTTTTTTGGACCAAACAATACTCGCTCCTATTAAAAAAGATTATACCCCTCTGTTTTTGATACCGCAATTTGGAGATCAACATCGCACCCATCAAATCGTTACAGAATTTATGTTAAAGGTTATCCGGGAGTGGCCAAGTAAGAAGTTATCCGGTGCAGAGCTATGGATGTACGAAAGTCCGTGGGGGGCTCTCGATACCTCTGACATTAATAGAGTTATCCCTCTAGATAAGCACGCAATGTTTGCAAAATGCCAAGCTATATCTATGCATCAGTCACAGGAAGTTCGTACTCAATTCACAGATGTGGCGCTGGCCCGTAGTAGATATTATGCAGAAACGTTACCAGAGTCGCTAATTGGTGGTTATGGCAGTGGCGGTCTCGAATGGGACTACGTAGAAGTTTTCTCATCACGCGATTGGAGTCGCAAAATTTTTTTCCCAACCTGAGATTATACTAACCCTTTAAAATTTTGTAGCTCCTTAATAATTTGCTGGGAATAAGTCGCATAAGAACTGCGAAGACAAAAAGCGAAGAAGGCAGCAACATAAACTATTATGCTAATACTATATCAAGAAGAGTTCATTATGTGATTTCTGGTTAGGACACATGGACAGTGGAGTATTATGTACATTGCAATTTGTAAAACAATACCTCAAATGCGAGAATGGAGAAATGAACATTACCATTGGAATTTTTGGCGTGGCCACGCCAACTCTATTTGAATCCGCAGCAAAAATTATTTTACTACTACTTTTGTTTCAGGGTATCACCCTAGTAACGGTAGTCAATATTAAGAGTTAAGTTAACAATCCTTCATGGAAAGATTTTGCAAAAAGGGAAAAAGTGAGGATAATCATCGTTGAGGATTATGAGGAGATGAGCAGGAAGTCGGCCAAGGTCGTCTCAGAAAGGCTTCGTCGAAAGCCTGATCTAGTTTTAGGTCTGCCCACCGGTAGCACACCGGTCGGCATGTACCAACAGCTTATCAAGGCTCACAAAGAAAAAGGGCTTGACTTTTCTAGGGTGAGAAGCTTTAATCTGGATGAGTACTGGGGCCTTTCCCCGGATCACCCCCAGAGTTACCATTACTTTATGTGGCATAATTTTTTCAATCACATCAATATCAAACCGGAGAATGTCTACATTCCTAGAGGTGAAGCAGAAAACGCAGAGACTTTCTGCAACTGGTATGAGCACAAGATAAAAGAGGAAGGTGGAATTGACCTACAGGTTCTGGGGATAGGAAGAGATGGGCATATCGGATTTAATGAGCCCGGTTCCTCTTTGGGCTCAAGGACAAGAATAAAGACCCTGACCGAAGAGACACGCGAGGATAACTCTCGCTTCTTTGAAAAAAAAGAGGATGTTCCTTACTGCGCTATTACCATGGGGATAGGTACCATTTTTGAGGCCAAGGAATGTCTTCTTCTGGCTAGTGGAGATAACAAAGCTGAGGCTGTTCAAAAATGTATAGAAGGGCCAGTTAGTACTGAGACTACCGCCTCTCTACTTCAGCTTCACTCCAAGCTCATTATTATTGTAGATGAGGAAGCGGCTAAAAATTTAAAGAGCAAAGACTATTACAAGCATACACAAAGAATGGCTGAAAAACTACAGGCAGAACCAAGATGATCCGAGCTTTATGTATCTTCGATCCAGAAACAGCCTTTAAAATTTGACATCGAAAACATGAACGAATTTTGTCGCCTTCTGTGTAAAAGTAAGACATTCACCACTTTGCTCTAAACCCAAACCCGCATTTTATCTACCTTCCTATTTACCAATTGAGGACATCTTGTCCTCTTTTTCACCTAATGTTGACAAGCATTCGCAAAAAAGCTAAACTAAAGACAAAGAACAAAATTGGGAATTTTACTTGTACGAGTGCCGTATCCGAACGACTTCGGATATACCCCCAAGGGGGAGAATATCTCAGCAACTAGTTCCTCCATAGCACAAAAGGGTGGAAATATGACCCGGTCTGAAAAATTAATAGCGAGGCTGTGCAGGAGAACTTTTCTTTCCTTATGGAGTTATCCGAATCCGAAAAGAGCAGATACAAATGAAGAACTATGCGATCTTCTAGTCATATGTAATCCGTATGTTCTTGTCTTTTCAGTAAAAGAGATAGCCATAAAAGATAGTGGGGATTATGAAGTTGACATAAAAAGATGGTTAAATAGAGCAGTTGAAGAATCCTCTAGACAAATCTATGGAGCTGAAAGGACCTTAAGCAGACACGTTCAAGTATTAAGCAAAGACAAAGGGGGAATAATCAAACTACCCAAGAACAAGACCATTAAGATATTTCGTGTGGCTGTCGCAATTGGCAGAGGAGACAGATTTCCATTAAGCTCTGGTGATTTTGGAAAGGGGTTTATACACGTGTTTGATGAAACATCAGTACAAATTATACTCGGTGAGTTAGATACTATAACCGATTTCATTGATTACCTAGGGAAGAAAGAGTCATTTTGCGAATCAATTACAAAAGTCATTATGGCGGGCGGAGAAGATCTTCTTGCGTTATATTTGGGTAATGGCAGGCAATTTCCAACTAATTATACTACGATCATAATAGATAGTGACACATGGAACGGTTTCGTAAAGAAAAAGGAATATATTAGACGAAAAGAAGAGGATAAGATAAGCTATATTTGGGATGGTATTATTGAAGAGTTCTACGACCATTTCCGCAAAGGTACGCTCTATTATGGCGCTTCTCGCAAAGATCTTGAATACGGTCTGAGAGTAATGGCAAAGGAAAATCGATTTTCTAGAAGAATCCTAAGTCAAGCTTTCTTAGAATTTATCGGTTATTATAAGAAACCAACGTCTAGGGCAAGGATGCTTAAAGCTCCATCTAACGTTGTGTATGTATTTCTACTATCAAACCATAGCAAACGTAACAGAGAAGTGAGACGGGCAGAACTCGCGAACAGATGTTTTGTAGCGAGGGGGAGGCATAAGGAATCAAGAATAGTCGTCGGTATAGCAACTGAAGAATACAAGAAAGCTACAGGTCATTCGTACGATCTAGTTTATTTGGAAAAGCCCAAATGGACTGAAAAAGACCAAAAAATGATGTTAAAATTGCAAAAGGAGTTAGGGTATTTCAAACATCCAGAGGTTACAAAAAAGGAGGTTGACGAATTTCCTAAAAAATAGGTCTTTTACCCCTCGTCTAGCAGAGCATATGCGCTACCCTCGTAAAGCCCACTGGGCTCAGGGTACTTCGTATTAAGCTCAAAACGGAAAGATAAAACTCATGCCCTACCAATATAAAAGAGAACCCTTAAATGACGATGAGGTAAACTCGATAACTAACGCCTGTGATACCTTCCGGGAAAAGTTTGTTGTCTGGACGCTTCTAGATACAGGTCTGAGACTCTCAGAGTTTGCCGATCTTAAAAAAGATAATATCCAGTGGCAGGAAAGAAGACTGGTTATCTATGGCAAAGGTGGTCCTTATGGTAAAAAAACAAAAAGAAGGATCATCCCAATGACAGAAAGAGTAAGAAAATTACTGGAGTACCACTTCGCAGAAAACGATAATACGGAAATGGTCAAAAGAACAGTTGCAAGGATAGTAAAGAAAGTAGCTGACAAAGCTGCAATTTCAAAGCCTGTCTCTCCTCATGTTTTAAGGCACACCTTCTCGGTAAACTGCATTAAAAAGGGACTCTCAACCAGAGCCCTTCAATACTTTTTAGGCCACGATAGGTTGACAACTACTGAAATTTACCTAAATCTTTCCCCGGAAGATGCCATCAGGGAATTTTTAAATAAGTGGTGACCTCGCGCAAATCACAAGCGTTTATCGCTCAAATACCGGAAAGTAAAGCCAAGTGATGACCAAAAAGGGACCCAAAGCTAATCACAGCTCTAAAGAAAAAAACAAGACTGCTATCTACGTGGCCCTTATCGGAGCCGCGGCGCTAATCGTGGTTGCTATTATAACTGAACTATTTGGTCTTCTTCCCAAACCCCCCCCAAGCGTATTAGAGATAACCTCGCTTACCCCGAAAAACCCGTCATTGTTAGACGTTAAAGTAAGAAATATAGGGCCCGCGGAGGCACTGATCACAGAACTGACTGTGTCAATTCTCCGAGAGTCGGGAACTTTAGAGCTAACGGACCTAGGTCCACTCCCTTCCAGCGGACAATATAATTTGTCTGTTGCAGGGTTGCAGGTGGGTCAGTCTACGTCTGTACAAGTCTCTCACTCAGTCGGAGCAAATAAAGCTGATAGATTCCTGGTAGGTTTAGCTAATAACACTCGCAGGTTGATAGTGAAGCTCACCATTACATACAATCGTGACCAGATTGTCTCTGAAACGGTTTATATGATGGTAATTGATGTGACAAAGAACATTCCCCAGCCAATAAGCTTATCTACAACTGCAAAATGGTAAACTGTTATACTTCTAAGAAAGTACACCAATGAGCAAGTTTATCACCATCGCCAACAATAAAGGTGGAGTGGGAAAGACAACAATTGCGATGGATTCCTGGCACAAGAAAATCCAGCAACTCTCACCTTCGATGCCTACCAGTTACCATTCACTACCCAGTAGACCAATTGGGCCAATTCCTAGAAATTAAAAAGGGTGGCTTATCAAAGATAAGTTCATTAGAAGAACTCATTAAGACAAGACTGGTAGCTGCAACAGAACCAAGAAACAAATCCATCTTGCTTAACTGGAACACAAGAAATAATCTAGTGGATTCTCGAAGTCTCAACCACTGTCCGAGACACCCAAACCCAAAAACCCCACAACTAAACGCTATCCTAACCCAAAAACGTCCAATTCTCGGTGCCTATCAATCGTTCAGTCTGCGGTGCTTTCGCCCTCCAAGATGCGGTGCTTGCGATGTTCAGCATTCGGTGCCTAGAGGTGTGATAAAGAAAATAACTCTTCCCAGGCTTTTTCCACGTTGCTAAACCAACCCCAGGTGACAAAGCCATCATCAAAACTGAGGAATATATTTTCTCATCTCGGCTCTATCAACCTCCTTCAGTTTAAGAACAACGTCGGCTGGCCTAAACTCAAAATAGTCCTTCTCATCAAACCAGCCGCAGACAAAATTCCGGAGCCAAATTCCGGTCCTGGCACTCAAGGCTAGAGCATAAACCAAGAGCTGAGCCATAGCATATTTCTCCGTAGCCGCCATGGGCTTAAAATCTAAAAGATGAATATACCCAAATCTTATCTGGATTAAATCAATATGGCCTGTTATGCCTTCCCGAGAGTCCACACCCGAATTCTTAAGAAAACCGAACTCAGCCGCCTCATCAGGATACAAATACACCGGAACCTCACAGGCTAAAGTAGCTGTATCATTCGCCAGCATAAAATCCTGGACAACCCCGTGTCTCTCCCTGTTCTTCTTAGTCGTAGCCAGGGCAAGACCTGCCAGTCGGCAGGCATAGTTCCTTTTTCTCTCGGGCTTGATAGAAAAATCCAGTTCTATCTTTGAACTTCTTGCTTTCCCGGTGAAAAACATCCGATGGGGACACTTCTCAGGGATGTCTTTAAGGTAGCGAGCAAGCCCCGAAAAATAGTCTTTAATGAACATCTCAAGTTTTGCCCGGTGGTATTGAAACCTGTAAGGAATCTGATGAAAGAAAGTCCTTTTATAAATTATTTCCTCAGGCGGGAAAAGCTTCAAAGCTTTTCCTCTGATTCGCCAGTAGGTGCAGATATTGCTAAACTCCTTAATCCAAGAATCTACAGCTGACTTACTTACCATCGCCTTAAATCTCTTTCTGGTTCGTCTGACTGCCTCGGACATAGAATAGCCCCTATTAAAAAGGCTGACTGCTTCCATAATTACCTTGGCTGGATAAACTTTTCCTTTTAGTTCTTTGAAGCTGAAACTTCTCCCGCAGCTTTTGCACTTATATCTCTGAACCTGACCAAATTTATTTTTTCGCCTACCTTTTTTGACTATCCTGGCGCTACTGCACTCAGGACAGCTGATTTTTTCTTTTTTAGCCATGGCCCGAGTTTTACTCCCTCCATACTAGTAAATTACTGTCAGATCCTTTTCGTCGATAAGAGTTACTCACGAGAATAACCTCTGGAGAGAAATGATCAAAGTGGAAGAAAGGGAAAGCGAACGTTGAGTCTAGCAAGTAAACCTCTTAGCGGTCAGAGGGGTAGGAAATACTCAACTACATCAAGAGTCAGATCCGTGATCCAGGTCTTCAGCTATAGTAAGGAACATTCTATCATCAACATTGGTGTGGTGGCTCCCCGGAGTGGACGATGTTGACCATAGCATAACTCATTGTTAGCCTATATTTCCTTAAGAAAGTTCATAGTATTCATATTATCGCTCTTATTTTCGTGCGCGCATGTATTATTTTCGTGCGCGCATGTATTTTCGTGTATAATAACCTTATTCTGGTAAAACATAATAGGTGCCTTTGCCCTGTCCTTTTCGTAAGAGTTTTCTCTTCTTCCATAGTTTTGTCAAAAGCCTATTCGCCTGAAACACTGTGATATTACAGAGTTCTGCGGCTTCTCCTCTTTTTATCTTTCCGTGTCCTTGAACGTACTGGAGTACCATCTGTTCCTGTTGAATTGGTTCAAATCCTCGTGTCCGCACATATCCTGCTTTTTCTCCAAAAATCCTATAAACACTTGCAGCGAGATGGTATATTCTCCCTCGTTTTTCCCCTTTAGCTTCTATAATGCCATATTCAACAAGGTTTTCCAATGTAGAACGGACATCTCCTTCTGTTTTTTGGATTAATTCCACTGCACGAGAGATATTAATTCGACGCTCATATTGCAGTTCATTAAGAATAAATAGGGCGTCCAGAGAAAGAGTACGTCCTGCTCTTTCCTGTTCAACAACCCATTTACAAAAATCTAGGTTTGCCGGTCCTCCTCGCAATATCACCGTTACACTATCTTCTGTAGTTCTGCTATAATCTGGAATTGGGCGTCCATGCCTGACCTGTCCTTCGAAGATAGTATCAATCCCTCGTCCTGTGCGTTCAACCAGGCCAATTCTTTTAAACACATCAGCCAGACGCGGATTTCTTGGTCTGGGTGGTGTAACGAGTAAATTACTGAGAGTAACGCCTTCAACAAAGCCACCTGGATTACTTATTTCTATTCTATCTTCGTACCACTGGAAATGAACAGCACCGAGTTTTTGATAGTCTCTATGAATTAGAGCATTAAGAAATGCTTCTCGAATCCCTTGTTCTGAATAATCAGGAACCCCCATACGGAATAAACCTACCATTACTTCCTCTTCCCGATTACGCGCCCGAAATTGGCTCATAACTTCTTCAACTATTCTTATCAATGGCAAGCGAAAGAAATTGTTTACCTCGACCTTTATACCTTTTAATACCTGAAAAGCAACTTCATGAGCAGGAACATTCCTCTGTAAAATTTCTTCCTTTCCCAGAAGGAGAATTCCCGCCAGAGTAGGATGCGTTGGTTCCGTATCCCCTTCTACCAAGCCAAGTGCTTTAGCCATCTCAAAATTATCAAAAGCAAGTAAGGCTTTATCTCCACCATATTGCCTTATTACCCGTCTTAATCGGTCAAATTCAATGGAATCAAGATCTTCCCATTTCACAGAAGTAATAGGTTGAGCTGTTAAGTCAAAGAGACCAAGACTCCCCCTGCGAGAGTCCATTTCATGTGTATAAAAGGGGACACACCCAGGTTTGCCCGGTCCTATAATGGCACGGCGAACATATAGACCGCTGGCAGCACACACAGGCCGATCAGAAGTAAACCCCCGTTGCCATTGGCAAGGCATACAACTGCTTTATATAATTCATAGTCAGAGAAGGGAGATTTCTCCTCACCTTTGAATTCCACAGTAAACGATTCGCCTTGGGAAATAATGTTTAAAACTTCTTCTGCAAGCATTAAATAAGTCTCCTGCCATTCTGCCTACCACACTGGAAATGGTAAACTGAATTCCTAGTACTATGGTAAACAGAATTCCCATGGTAATGGTAAGCAGAAATCCCAGGGTAATGGTAAACAGAAATCCCATACGGGTGGTAAATAGAATTCCCATTTCAGGAGAGCTCCTGTATAGTTTTAGAAAACTCTACAGGAGAGGAAATGATAAGAAAAGAAATGTATGAAAAAGTTCAACTCTTTAAGAGACAGGGATATTCCATATCAGAAATAAGCTCTGATATGGAAATAGACCCGAAGACCGCGGCCAAGTATTACGCCATGGATGGAAGACAGTTCAAGGCTTACCGGAAAAAGCATATGTTTCGGGATAAGGTGTTTGAGGAATATGAGAAAGATATCCTCAAAGTGTACGAGATGAATGAATTTCAGAGGATCAATATGAGTGCTGTATATGATTATCTGGAGGAGAAATATGGCACTCTTGCGGGCAATGAACAAACCTTGCGCAACTACATAGATTATCTTATTGAGACAGATAAGCTGCGGTTGAATGAAAAGATAAGGCTCTATACGAGGGTTCCGCAGCTTCCCTTTGGACGGCAGATGCAGCTTGATTTTGGCCAGTACCGATGCAGAAGCGGCCTCAAGCTCTATATCTTTGCTTCTGTACTTTCAGCAAGCCGGTATAAGTACGTCACTTTTCAGGACCATCCCTTCAGGACAAAGGAGGTTATTTCTCATCTGCTTAACTCTTTTGATTATTTTAAAGGAGTACCTCTGGAGATAGTCATTGATCAGGATAACTTAATGGTGGTGAGTGAGAATGCCGGGGACATAATCTACACCGATGATTTTAAGTATTTTATCGAGGAAGAGAAGTTAAGAATGTATGTGTGCCGGGCATCTGACCCTGAGACGAAAGGTAAGATTGAGAACCTCATTAAATATGTAAAGCGTAATCTGCTCTCGATAAGGGATTTTAAGAGTGCAAGTGAGGCGAATGAAAGTGGGTTCAAATGGCTCAAAAGAAGGGCAAACGGGAAGATATCCCAGGCTACAAAAAAGATACCGGCGTACCTGATTGAACACGAAAGAGAACACCTCAGGCCTGTGCCGAACTCCATATTCAGGAAGAACTCTCATTTAGGCAGAGAGGAAAGGATTGCCAGCGAGAAAGCTTATATATCAGTAGAAGCATGCAGCTATCAGCTGCCTTTAAAATACCGGAACAAAAGCGTTGAGATCTATCTCACCAAACACAAGTTTTTCGTCTTTGATCTCTACGCAGGAGAAGAGATTATTTCCTATGAGCTTTCTTTTATTCCCGGAAGAACAGTCTCTAAGAGAGCGTATGGCAGAGAGACGGAGAAAACAGCACCGGAGCTGAAAGTGCTTGTTTGCCAGATGTTTGAATCAAAGAACTGGAAGAGCTTTACAGCGAGGAATTTCAAAACCTTTCCCCGATATGTCAGAGACCAATGTCTGGAGGCGAAACGATACTTTCTGGTGAAGGATATCGACCTTGACGTTCTGGAGCAGGCTCTTCAATATTGTCTTAAGAATGATACGGTCAGTTTTTCCAACTTGAATGATACCTATGCCTATTTTAAGCGCGCCTCTCACGGATTACATGATAGTGCGCAGGAAATACCAATACTGGACTCAGAATACCAAGGGGTGCATCAACCATTAGAGGTCACCGAGAGGAGCTTATCGGTATATAAAGAGCTCGTCGGGAAAGGTAAAGGAGCGCTCATATGAAAGCCTATGAAGAGACTCTGAGCTTTTTAAGCACTCTCAATCTGAAAGGAATAGCAGGTAGTCTTGATGAAATAGTGCATGATGCAGAAATAAGCAAAACCTCCTATATCACGTTTCTCAACACCCTATTTACAACTGAGATATCTTATAGAGTCAAACGCCGGGTGCAAAGAAACATGGTAGCAGCTCATTTCCCCATTATAAAGAGAATGTCGGATTTTGAGTTTGGTCGGGTCAAAGGAATAGGAAAATCAGAAGCAGTAAATCTTCTTGACTGCGCCTGGATAGATAATAAAGAGAATCTCTTATTCTTTGGTCCTCCTGGCATAGGAAAAACTCATTTAGCTATAGCTTTTGGGGTAGCTGCAGTAGAGAAAGGATATACTGTTTGTTTCGAGAGAATCGCCAACCTCATAAAGCTTTTGAAAACAGCGGAGATTCAGAGAAAATCTGAATACAGGATCAGGAAAATAATGAAGTCAAGCGTAGCCATAATCGACGAGATCGGCTATACCCCGATTGAGAAACGAGAGGCTAATCTCTTTTTCAACCTGATTAGTGAAATGTATGAAAAATTGTCCATTATCATTACTTCCAATAAAAGCTTTGAGAACTGGGCTGAGATGATGGGCGACAGTGTCATGACCACGGCTTTATTGGACAGATTATTACATCACGCCAGGATCTTCAATCTGGATGGAGAATCCTACAGAATAAAAAATCAAAAAAAGGAGGTATGATCATTTCTAACTTCTTGAGAAATGGGAAAACTGTTTACCGAGGAGGTGGGAAAAGTACTTACCAGACTACTGGGAAATTACCTTACCAGACTACTGGGAAATTACCTTACCGAAGCACTGGGAAAAGTACTTGACATTTACACACACAATACAGTAAGCGTGATAGATGCTCAAATCATTATTGTCCTCAAGAATATGTTGTTGATAATTTCCCCTCTGAGTAACATGATGAGGAAACCCGTCGGTACAGCCCTTGATGTCCGTGGCGCCTCAAAGGTATAGATACAGCGCGGTTCAATCCGTCAATAATAACGGTCGCTGTCCCTATTTTCTTTCTAAAAGAAAATAAACCGAAATGAAATATGCATTAACTGATAATAAACTTTAGATTCTAACGATAAAATCCAGCGGTGGCGTTTATACCATCCGCTGCGATTATTTATTAGGCTATTTTATATAATCTGAATAATTGAACAGAATCCTTAATTTCATTTTTAAAGACAAAGCAAGCTATATTTTCACTTCTATAGCCATATTTTGATATTGCTCTGTCTCGTTCCTCTGCTGAAGTAGTATAAAAATGATCCCCATTTGCTCGGTTATATAACCTATAAAATGGAATTGAATTCTTGGCCTTGGTTTTATATACATAACATGCTGTTCCCTCGTTTTTATAGCCATAATTAGAAATTGCTCTGCCTCGCTCTTCGGTAGAAGTTGTATAGAAATGATCTCCGATGGATTGATTATATAGCCGGTAAAGGGGAGATGATCTGCGAAGCTTATTTTTGTACACAAAACAAGCTGTTCCCTCGTTTTTATAGCCATAGTTAGAAATTGCTCTGCCTCGCTCTTCGGTAGAAGTTGTATAGAAATGATCTCCGATATTACTCTCAACTAGCGATTTAACTACTAAAATGCGCTTTGGCTTCTCTTGTAGTAGTCCGATTTTCACTTTAAGATCGTCAATAATATCGACAACAGTCAAAACAAAAAGATTCCGTGGTGCCGACAAAATTGAACGAAGCGGCTCTTTTTTATGCTTGGCATAATTAACACCCTTACTAAAATTATGGCATAAATCTTTTACAGATTGATTTTCCTCAAAGGTATGAACATCTAAGTCATGAGCGAATTGATTTCTTATGCCTTTTATTGTTCTCAACTCCTCATAATTTGATTTATCTATTAAGTTCAAAGCATGAGCTATATTTATACGTGAGGAGAATGTCCCTAAAGGGGCATTCGGAGCATGAAAAATCTCATCTGGCAATTTGTTGTTTAGGTTTATAAGGTTCTTTTCTATCAATTTCCCTAATAGATACTCTAAGAGCGCTGATCCTAAAATAGCACAGGCTCTGTCTGTCTCACCTTGAAAAACATTCATGGAGCTTTCTATCTGCTCCTCTGTATGTAATTTCTTTCTTTTGGCCATGTTGAATTGCCCAACTTAGGTTTATCTGTACTAATAAAATTACAATTGCGGCTATTTCTAACCATACAAACTTCCTTTCTAACTTGTAATTTTATAATCATTCACTTTATTTGTAAGCAGTCAGTGAAATGCTTCAGACCCTTTCGGACTTAAACGGAAACTTTTTAAGAAAATTGAGTATATTTTTGGATTTCTTTTTCCACAATTATTAGCTGAGCATATATCGAGGTCGTTATAACATTAGAACTCACCAGCCTGACGAAGCGACGAAGGCGCGAAGGATGGTCAGGTGTAGTGAGTTGTTAGGTGCGATTTTCTATAACATTCAATTAGATATTTTCCAATATCATAGAAATTTCTAATAACTGATTCTAAATCACAAAATCTTAAATTTTGTTTACATATAACCATGCTTTTTTCATCTTCAGCGAGGGAAAGCATAACAGGTTCTCCTTTGCTGTGTTCATCATTTTGAATTTTTTCATTTAGGTGTTTTATAGTATCTCTGATGTTTTTTATTATATTTCTATGGGCTTCGATTAATTTACGCGGAATCTTGGGAATAGAAGGAGACATGCGCTCATTTTTAATGGATCCCAAAAGATGGAGCAAGCGGCGAATGGCATTTACACAATTTTCGGCATGATCGACAAAAGAAAGGATATATAAAACCCTTCCTTTTTTTTGCATTTCCTCTGAAGATCGATTTTTTTCTTCTATTTGTAATAAAATTATTTCCCTAGCCTTGAGGTACTCTGTGACACTTTTATCAATTAAACGTATAAAATTTCTAAGATATAAAGCTGCTTTTTCGCTGAATTGATCCCCTTTTGAAAACATTAAGCTGAGAGTTAAGGCTGGAATGAGGGGATGTTCAGCTAACTCTGAGATATCTGGCATATAGCAATTATCTGGTAATTTCATAATTTTCTCACCTAACGGGCCCGTGGATAAGCGGTAGGATCGGATACGAGCTTGGCATGGGAGCGACTATCCGCTTCAGCCGCTTGATGGAAGGCGCGAAGCGCCGGACAAACAGCGGATGGTAATCCGTGGTTAACCATTTTCCTTATTTGAATAGTGCATCGAATCATTTATCTCCCTCCACAATCCGTATCTCCTCCTCCGTCAGACCGTAAAGTTTATAAACCATCCGGTCAATCTCCCGCTCCGGCGCCTTCACCTGCGCCTGCTTCTGCGGGTTTTGCAAATAATCCTCGTCTTTGGTGATTGTAAGGATGCGGTCAACCAATTCTATAAAGGGTTTTTGTTCGGATTCGTGAATTTTCTTTATAGGAATTTCGGAAAGAGGTTTTTGATATAGCTCCAAAGTCTCACCTTTTCTCTTACCACGATGATAAAGCCAGAGATAATAAGGTCTTGAATTCAGAAGAGCTAAAATATATTTTAGAGAAATCGATTTGTCTTTTTCAGTAATAAAAAATATATCTCTACTTGAATAAACGGGCATGGTTTCATATCCAAAAACATTTTCCTTATTTCTGTAAGGAACTAAAATTTTTTCACTAGCCTCAAATACTTTTTGTTCTCTGGGTCTATGTAAAGCATACCAAGGATAAGTTTCTTCATATCTCTTTTGTTGATCCATAAGTATTATTTTAAATCTCATTAAATGTTTTTTAATGTTTGGAAAATTCTCTATATTATCTTCCCACCTTAAATATATTAACTTATCTTCACCTTTGATAACTGTATATTTTGAACGTAACTTTTGTACAAATAGTGGGCAAAACCTCAAAAAAATGAAATAAGGATGATCATGCTCAAGTACAATCCTTGTATCTATGGGATCAACGGCTATTCCTCTCGTTATCCAAGGTTTCGCTTTGGTAACCACGACCATTTTGCCTATGCACATAGAGCAGTCTGCTGTACACTGGTACTATCTCGTCATTTTTTGAAAGGAGGTATGCCAATGGACAGCATCATGCAGCGTTACGAGCTGGCTAACTTCGACGACCTCTCCATCACAGGATTTCTTGTTCCCACCGGCCACTATGCTCAAAAGATTGGGCTCATTGGTCTGTTTAAAGAACACCTTAAAATCAGGATGAAAACCGTTCATCACACCCCGGCCGAGAAAATTATAGAACTCTTCGTTTCCATGATCTCCGGTTGTCCAGATGTGAAGACGGTTAATAATCGTCTGGTGCCTGACAAGTTGGCAGCAGCAGCCTGGTGTCAGAAACAGTTTGCCGACCAATCCCAGGCGAGTTTAGTCCTTCATCGAATCACACCCGAGAACCTGCTCCAACTGGAAGAGATATTCCAGATTCTTTTTGATGAGCAAAGTCTTACCAGGCATCATCCGAGGAATGAATGGCTCATAGTAGATGTTGATATGACTGGCCTACCGGTCAGCCCCAGTAGTAAAACCTATGAAGGAGCTACTTTCGGATTCATGCAGAAGGAAAAGGGTAAGGGTTACAAGCTCACCTGCCCTTACACTGGAGGAGAATTTGGTGAAGTATTCGGTGGATTGTTTGATCCCGGTAGTGCTCATTGTGCCACTAAATTGGTTGATCTACTCCTGCTCATTGAGAAACGAGTAGGTTCTCCCCCTTCCTCTGTTGTTAAACATAGAGCCCATATTCAGTCATTGCTAGCCCAGGCTAAGATACTTGAGAATCATGCTCGAAGACGAAAAGAGGAAGCCTCCCGTGCACGCAAACGTGAGCGTCGAAGGATACTCGAGCGAAGATCCAAGAGGCTCTATAGCCGAGCAGAAATCTTGCGAGAAGAGGCAGCTCAGGCTCTAAAGACCTCCCAATCTTTTGATACTCTCAGGCACCACAATCCTCGCCGGGCTATCCTTATCCGTGGAGATGCTGGGTTTGGTAGTATTGAGAATAGTACACTCCTAATCGAATTAGGATACAATTTTCTCCTCAAGGGATATTCACCTCACACTGCTCGTGTCTTAGCTCAAGGAGTAGCTGAGAGCCAGTGGATCCGATCCAATCCTGTTGTTTCTGTTGCTGAACTTGGCATTATTAAACTACCAGGCTGTCCATATCCGGTTCGGGTTGTCCTTGGGCGGACTAAGACTGCTAAGAGTCAAGTTTTTCAATATTTCCACTTAGTTACCACTGTTCCAGAGAGGCTAAAAGATGCTATTGAAGTGGTAAAGTTCTACAATGCCCGTCAGACAATTGAAGCTTTTATTAAAACGGGAAAGAACGTTCTTAACCTCAAACATTTTCGGGTGCGCAACTTCTACGGAATCGAGTTTACCTTAGTATTAGGCTTGCTGGCTCACAATTTCATGAACTGGGCAAGACGTGAAATCTTCGCTGGTACTCCCTTGGCCCGGATGGGAATTAGAGAATTTGTCCAGCAAGCCATGCGAGTCCCTGCGCGGTTGAAGCCCTTAGAGATGGATATGCCTATTACTCTTTTCCCTGAAACCAGCGTGTACGCTCAAGCCCTGGTTCGCGCTACCGAGAAGAAATCAACAGTTCAAATGCTTCTTCCCTTCTCCAATTGAGGATAAGGAGGAATAATGTTTCATTTTTTTGACGTTTTGCCCAGTATTTGTACAAAAGTTACGTTAAAGGTTCGAAAATTTTAGCCCCTCTTACTTAT
>Ga0209986_10002665_pt1 | contig 16165 bp, 14 predicted proteins | sample BlataG_FD_183168 | JGI IMG/M metagenome (GOLD analysis project Ga0209986, IMG submission 183168) | Deep subsurface microbial communities from Black Sea to uncover new lineages of life (NeLLi) - Black_00105 metaG (SPAdes) (version 2) | ecosystem: Environmental > Aquatic > Marine > Oceanic >...
AGGACTTGTACAGTTGCTGCCGGCAGACCCATCTCCAAGAGAGTTTCCATGTAGACTTGCCCAAGAAGTATAGAGCTGAGCGGAACCTTGTTGGGCGGCTTGAGTATGGTTGAGTTCCCTGCAAGAATCGATGATGTAAAGCTCCAAATGCCCAAGGCAAGGGGTGAGTTATAGGGGGTGAAAAGACATGCCACACCGTACGGCTCGCGAAAGCGGTAGTTCTTCCCGCCATCGAGTCCGGGAGACTCAATAACATCAAGCAGTTCACCCCAAAGATCAACCGATAGACGATACGCTTTCGGCTCGAAGAGCTCCCAAGTCCACTTCAAAGTTTCAATCGGCATTCCCTCTTTGACTGATATCTCGGCGACATCCTTGTATCTACCCTTTAACGCTAGTCCAGCCTTGTAGACTGCTTCTGTGCGCTCTTCTAGTGTGAGACCCATTCCGGGCTCTTTGAAGGGATTGAACAGTGCCTTGTGGTCTCGAACCCCCGCATCCAAGGCGCGGTTAATGTCGGATTCACGCGCGAGAGAAACCTTCGCGTAGGCTACTTCATCGAGTTCATCTTTGGTATGCTTGGGTACACCGTGATGTTTGCGGTAATCCCTTAGATACCTCATCTCAGGTGAACCCTTCGGAATCAAACTAGGCAGTCTTGAGAAGATAAAACGATTGAACACAGATGCCCCCCGCATCTGGAGAGAGATGGCCAGTCCAGGGTCTTCTATCACCTTTTCCATATCAGGGTATATAGTGTACTGACCAGTATCTACTTCCTCACCGTCTACTAAGATTGGATAAACTTTCATACTCAGTCCTCGGGGCAGTTGAGCAAGTCTGGACAAATAGACGGAACTATTACTCTTTCGGAAGCGGTTCCTTGTTTTGCGAGTCGGCGTTTCTGATATTCATTCATCGTTCAATGGCCGCTCGTACAGCTGGACCCACATACCCTTAGCCTGCTCGTATGGTTCCCCCCAAGGCTGAAAATTAAACTTCTTCATAAGTCGCAAGCCAGCCTCTTGACCAACTAGAATGTTGCAGTAGTTCCTTTTGCAGCCGTGTTTCCGCCCATACTCAGCGAACTGAATGTACATGGCAGATGCCAGTCCGGTGACTCTGCACTTCGGGGCTACTGTTTGTTGCTCACCATAGAGGCCCTTATCGGTGATGCTGGCTTTGTAGAGGCCAACTATCCTTCCTTCAAGTCTTGCGCCAAAGTAGTGAATTCCCGAGCGCATCTCCTCGATTATCTTTGCAGGGGAGTACATTCGGGCTTGTCGCCAATCTTCCGGGTACTCCGCGGATTGAGACCAGACCTCATGGAAGAGATGAGAGATTTCTTCGGCATCGTCCTCACCGAACTCGATAATGCGAATCTCTTCAGCGGGATAATCGGGCATGACTTGTCTTTTCTAGCGGACGCTGATTGGACTCATAAACTCACTCATGGGATGTAGCTTTAGCCCAGTCATATGCTTCCTGGATGGGGGTACACCCTCCGCATCGGTGACATCCAGCAGCCGTCTTGTTTGGGTCGAGTTCCCATTTGAGCAAAATCCAACCCACACGCTTGTAGAACTTCACGGATCCCTCCAAGTCCCCCAGATAGACCGGCTCGAAATTCGCAAGCTGGCTCCCAGGGGCAGGACGCATGGGGGCTACCACTGAAAGAACGCCCATCGAACCTAGCTCATCTACCAGCTCAAGTGTGGAATCAATGCTTTCTCCAATTCCGTGAAGCAGGAATGTGCTGACATTCCCAGGACCGAACAATTCGACTGCATATGCCCAGCTCTTATGATAGAGCGATAATGAGCAGTATTCATGCTTTCCGGGGCACATCTCCTTTCTCACTGATTCGTCAGCGCTCTCAGCATGGATCCCTGCCGCGTTCGCCCCTGCTTCAAAAACAGCTTTCATGATTTCCATGTCGGTAGGGGGTTCAAACTGAACGCCAATGGGAATTTCACTTGACTCGCGTATGCCCTCAATAATCCGAATCAATCTGCTACACCCCATATCAGGGGTGTCTGGAGTCCCAGTGGTCAATAGCACATCCCTGATTGCACCCTCGTCTTCAGCAGCCTTAACCACCTCGGCGACCTGTTCAGGGGTCTTCTCCAAGATTGTAGCTCCCGAACTGCAGGAATGGGGGATGGTGCAGAACTTGCACTGTGTGCCGCTCGCCCAATATCGACACGCTTGATAGACAGTCGTTGCAAGGGTTTCTGAGCCGTGGAGTAACGCAATCTTGTGGTAGGGTATGCCTTCATCAGTAGTCAGGTCGTAGAACCTTGGCCGCGGCACCATCTCAAGCTCCACACTCCCATCATAGAGCCAGATTGTTGGATCTTCAGTTGGTTCGAGTGTCGCAGAACCAAACCTCTCGGCTTGACTGCCGCGACGAATAGGTACCCCACATGAACGACCATTGGGAAGGAAGAAATATCGGCCCTGCACGGGACCTGCGCCTCCTTGCCGTCCGCTCCACTCCCTCTCAGAAAGAGTAGCACCTTCAGTGAGAAGGCGTATCTTGAGTTTCAGGAGTTCCTCTACGTCCATGACATTCCCGACTCTCCTCTCTTAGTGCCTAATCTGTTTTCACATGAGACTGCTTCTTCGCCATCTTGACAAGCTCAGGAAGGTCGAGAACTATCAAGCGGTCTTTCGCTTGCGACTCTAGCATGTTCTTGCAGAAAGGACATGATGTGACCAAGTACTTCGCTCCAGTTTGTTCAGCTTGCTGTACTCGTTCAGCCCCAATCTTCTTTGCATGTTCCGGAAACAGGGTTCTAAGACCTGCCCCATTACCACAACACATCGCATTGTCCCGATTGCGCTCCATTTCGACCAAGGCGCCCTTGGACACTCGTTCAATGACCTCTCGAGGCTGTTCGTATACTCCGGAGTGTCTGCCCAGGTGACAGCTATCGTGAAATGTTACCGGACCATCGAGCTCAAACTCTGGCAGGCTCTTCAGGTGTGACTGCAGGAGCTCAGCTATGTGCCGAACAGGCTTATTGATCTCCAGACCATGCTTCGGATAGTCCTGTGTGAGCACTCTGTAGCACCCAGGGCAAGTCGCTACAACCTCTTCAGCATCCATGTTATTCAGAATCTCAACATTGTGGCGTGCTTGTTCAAGAGCACCGTCAACAAAGCCGGTTCTCAATAGCGGTGAACCGCAGCACCACTCGTCTTCAGGAATATAGACCTGATAACCCAGAGAGGATAGGACGGAAACCGTATCCTGAGCGATGCTCTTCTCTCTGTAGGCTGCTGTGCATCCAATGAAGTAGACAAGTGAGCGTCCATCAATCGTTGGGATTTTGAGCCAATCGGTTCTTTTCTCATGAGGCTCCTTGTATGGATTGTGATGTGTGTGGATTGAATCAACCATAGGATTGAGACCAGAAGGGAATCTGCCTTCTTTGACAAGTTGTCTTCTCCTTATTTCGACGATATCTGCGATGTCAATCTCGGGCAAGCACCATGTTAGACAATGACTGCACTCCAGGCACTGATATAGAACCTCAATTGCTCTCTCATCCAGCGGTCGTGTCCCGGTAATCTCTTGGTGCAACAGAAGAGCACGTCCATGCGGGGTGGGTGATTCAGAGCGCCATGCCAGAAATGTTGGGCACACATGTCTGCACATCTTTGGGCAAGCGGCACACATTCGAATCTGCTGAGCGGTATCCTCGTCATAGATCATTCCTGCACCCCCAGACCAAGCTTGCCCGGATTCATGATTCCATTTGAATCAAGGACCTTCTTAATCCTCTTCAACACTTGGAAGCTTGACCCCAATTCATCCTCAGTGTACGTTGACCGTGAGAGACCGACGCCGTGCTGATGACTCATGGTTCCCCCTTCTCGCAGGCAAGCGGCAACTCCATCGTCCCAAATCCTCTTGTAAGCGGCCCACGCGGTTTCAGCATCGGGTTGTGAGGTGAAGAATATCATGTAGATGCTCCCGCCATTTTGATACATATGGGAGAAGTGTGACATAACGAATGCATCATGCGCCTCCATTGCAGTCTTCATGGCGCGATACACATTCTCAAGCTTGTCGTAGGTCGCAACTATGTCTATGGTATCACCGATTGAGAACCCTGCTGTAGTGAACTTTGTGGGGTAGTACATGTCGTATCTGTGCGCCCACCAGCGTTTGGATGGGCCATCACCGAAGTCCTTTCCGCCATTCTCCTGGCAAATCTCAACCGAAACCCGCTCTTCATGGTCCACCTTTTCAGCAGCACCATCAAAAGCTAGAAGCAACATGGAGTCGCCTTCTTCGATATCAAAGTGCTGACTCATTGCCATCGCAGTATCCTCAGGATCGTAGAAGCGAACCACCGAAGGCGTAATGTCGGCACGAAAGATGAGCCTAATCGCCTCTAGACCGCTGTGCACATCAGCAAATGCCATGCTCCTGAATCTGCGCTCTTCGGGAATTGGAAACAATCGCAACGTTGCCTCCGTGATTACACCTAGTGTCCCTTCAGATCCAATGAAGAGCTCGCGCAAGTCGGGACCTACTGAGTGGCGTGGAACCGCTTTTGTACGAACGATTAATCCATCCGCAAGAACGACCTCAAGGCCCAAGGTTAAGTCCTCAATCTTACCGTACAGAGACGACATGGAGCCGCCCGACCGTGTTGCTAGGAAGCCACCAACATTCGAGGCTCTCATTGATGTTGGCGTATGCCCGAGTGTGTATCCGTGACGATTGACCGTTTCCTCTAGGTCAATTCCGACCATGCCTGCCTCAACACGGACCAGCATCGACTTGTGATCGATATCGAGAACCTTGTCCATGCGTTTGAGATCGAGTTGCATACCCCCGTAGATAGGAAGAGTCCCACCACAGGTACCAGCACCACCACCAACGGGAGTAACGGACACCCTATTCTTGTTGGCAATCTTGAGTACTTTAGATACCTCTTCAGTGGAGCCCGGGAAGACTACTATGTCAGCCAAGGGCAACATCTCTCCAGCTCTAATCTTTGCCTCGCTAAGAGGCCAAGCATCATGGGCATTGAGTACAGTATCAGTTTCTTGAGTCGTTACGTGTTCGGCACCAACAATATTTTCCAGATGCTTCGCTATTTTGGCTTTAATCTTAGAGTCAAGCAATCTCTCTTTCACCCCTCTTGCGGAAGTCTTTGCGCTATGAAGACAGTCATGTCATCCACTTCAACTGAGCTGCCCTGCCGAAACAGGTTATCCTCAAGCTGTGCTGTACAGAGTGGACAGGGAGTGACAACTCTTGTTGCGCCCGTTTCCTCAATCGCTGCAATGTTCTCCTTCATAACAGCTCTGGCAACATCACCAGCATGGTAGGAAACGAGTCCACCTCCACCACAGCACGAATCATGAGCAAATGACTGAGTCACTTCAACGTCGGGAATCAGGCTTAGAATTTGACCCGCATAATCCATTGTTATGCGGGAAGTGTGTTTGATAAGATGGCAAGGATCATGCAGAGTCACACGCAGCGGTTCTTCTTCGGTGCTTTGCTTGAAAGCCGACGATAGCTTGGCTATGCCAATCTCCTCAACTAGATACTCAAGCATGTGATAGACAGGAATGCCCCACGCATCACGCTCAGCGATGTGCGCTAAGTTGGAGGTGCATCCAGCACATGTAGTAACCAACATCTTGACTCCCAAGTCCTTAACCTTCCTCTTCAATTTCAAGGCAAGTTCGAGGGCAGTTTCGTCATCGCCAAGAAGGGTGGCTGGCAGACCGCAGCAGTTCACCTCCTCTAGGAGGGTGAACTTAACTTTGAAGTGGTCGAGAATGATCTTGGCGGATTCCTTCACTTCCTGCGCGCGCTCCTCAGCTTGACAGCCGGGGTAGAAGAGCACATCCGCACCCTTGACCACTTGGTCGGGAATATATCGCAGGCCTAAGCGTTCCAGCCTCATGTTTCTGCTTTCCGTCTTCTCTTCGGGATCCTCCCAAGGCACAAACGCAAGACCATGTTCAACGATGATGGCGTCAGCAGTATGGAGCTGTTTGGGCACAAGGTCAGGTCGGTGCTTGAAGATGCGGGCACGGATGAGGTTGACTATCTCGGGGATATCTACATCCTTCGGACAGACCTCCCGGCAGGTTCCACATCCGGTACATAGATACACAACGTCTGCTGTAGTCCAATACTCAGGAGGAGAACGACTCAGTTCCACAGCGATGCTTCGGGGGCCACTGAAACGGTCAAGGCCAACAGCAGCGACAACGGGGCAGTGTTGAATACAGAGACCACAGTTGATACATCTCTCAATTGATTTAACAACCTGCATCTCATCTTCGGTGTACGGATAGATGCCCTCCTCCTTGAGAGTCGCCAGTACAGTTTGATATGCTTCTTCTTCGCTCAAGCTGACACCCCCTTCACATAATCGACTGCATTACGACTCGCCATGTACCCAGTGACAATGGCCACACCAAGTCCACTCTTCTCAGCCGGGTAGTTGTAACCTGCAAGAACCGAACCAGCTGCGTAGAGATTCTTGGCGGCATGGACCTCCTCTCCTGTTATTGGGCGGAATTGCGGGTCAATACTGAGTCCGGAGCCAAAAAGAGGATGACCTATGTGACTGAGTGCAATTGTGTTGGTCAGTTTCTGAGGCGTTGTACTTGTGGCAATGCGGAAGCTCTCGCTCACGGTCATCAAGTCGAAGACGGATTCCCGAATACCATTCTCAGTGCCGGTTATCCCCCCACCGATGAATTTCCCGGTTGCTAGGACTGCGGCCTTTGTGGATATCTTGAGATTCCGTTTAGGACCGACAGCTGTAATTTCTTTTACAATATTCGATTTTAGCGAATCCATTTTGGCATGATGGCCCACAAGGAGAGTGCCCCCGGCCTTCACAAAAGCGGTTTCAAGTCCTCTCTGAAGTCTAAGGCCAGGTACGGATGGCGGAAAGGATAGGAGCTCGAAGGCATAAGCCCCCGTGAGGTCCTGGAGAGCAAGCTGATTCTCTCGCGCTCGATTGAATCCCAATACCGGAGGCAGAGCTATGTGTGTTGCACCAATTCGCTCTACGTGCTTCTTCAGTTTTTTCGCTAGGACTGATAGATTATCCTCAGTGTCAAGATATCGAGCGATTTCTATGGAAGATATATTGTAATTGTTGCCAAAGGGGGCCATATCCAAGACATGGTGTCCCACCTTGCGTGGCGGAAGTCTGTTTGATATCTGGTGTTCCAGGAAGACCTGGGCAGCCATTCGTGGATTGAAGGCAGGGAAACCCCTCACGCCCGCGAAGAGAGCCACGCTGTCGGCGTCCAGCATCAGAGAACCCGGCCACATTGTTTCTTGAATCATGCAGGTTGGCTTCACTGTGCCGAGAACCGTTACAGCATCGAGGTTCGAGTCGATGTCTCCAAAGAGAGGAATGTTGGAGCTTAACAGGGTTGCTTTTAGCCATGATACAGCTGTACGTACCTTTTCGACTATGGTCTTCGAAACTGTGTCAGGCTCTGCATCGGTGAACCCGAGCAATCCATACGGGTGAAGAGGAAACATACTGGCGATTCCTTGAAGGCCCTCGACGGGCGAGCCCAGCGGCATTGTGCCTCCTGGCAAGTATCCAATGACGTCGATAGCACCTGAGGAGTATGCAGTTGCGCTTTGCCCCTTGCGAAGCAGGACAGTCTTCATACCCTCTTCGGTGGCTCTGATTCCTGCAACAAGCCCGGCCATGCCGCCACCAATCACAACGACGTCTGCCTCGAGGTTCATCTACAGCACCTCCTCCCAAGGCTTGAGGTCGTAGTCCAGCTCTTCTTGCGCTTGATCGAGATTTCCAACGCAGGCATAGATTCCCTGTGCCAATTCCTCTTGTGCTATCTGTTCGCCTCGGATGGATTGCCGTTTTCCTTTCCATCTCTCAGCCAGGAAGTCCGCTATATCAAGCTGGAACTCCTCCCCGCTCAGTTCCAGTTCTTCTGCCAAGATGGCGGCAGCTTTGAATGTGCAGAAGGTTCCTTGACACGGACCCGTCCCCAGTCGTACGCGCCGCCTTAAATCGTTCAGTGTTTGGGGAAAGGTTTCTCGTATTGCATAGCGGAGCTCAGCCTCAATTACTGGCTCACATGTACAGATTGTAGTTTTCCATTCGGGATGATCGCGAGTCAATTCTAGAATCGTTGCGGTTTCGCTGCCTCTCCTTGCTCTCATCCTCTCGACTGTGTGTTGTGAAACACCGTACTCCTTAGCTAATGCCATGATATCAACGTCGTCACTATTGCCAGGAAGAGGCATATTATGCGTCTTACACTCAGTTTCGATTCCAAGATTCTTGCAGACCAAATCAGTGGCTGCTTCTGCCATATGTCTGCACATAACAAGCTTGCCACCGGTGAAGCTAACAAGTCCCGAAACACCTTCCGGCTCATGGTCAATGACCTCGTAACCCCTTGTCACGTCACCTTCAGGTATCTTCCAAGTTGGAACAAGAGGTCTAACACCCTCCATTGTGCGAATGATCCGGGCGTCCCTGATTGACGGTATGACCCACTCCATGCTCTTGAGCAGGTATTCAATCTCATCTTGTGAAGCAACGAGTGTGTCAGGATCCTCCCAGGTGTCTAGTGCTGTTGTCCCGAGTAATACCGTATTCTCATGAGGAAACAGATAGATCATGCGGCCCTCGATGGCCTTTGCGATCACTCCAACATTGACGACCCGTCGATCCAGAATCACGTGTGCACCCTTATTGAGTCGCAACTCGAGTTTCGCTCCTGCGAGAGCTGCAATCTTGTGTGCCCAAGGACCTGCAGCGTTGATTATGGCTTTAGTTTTGACAGACTCCATCTTGTCTGCAATTCTATTGAAGTACTGAACACCGGTGATAGAGCCGTTCTTCGTGAGGATGTCCGTAACCTCACAATATGTTTTGATGTCTGCACTGTGCTGTTTTGCGTCGAGTGCTTGGAGCATGCATAGAGCAAAGGGATCGATGAAGTACTCCTCGAAGTAGAGTGATGCAATCAGGTCAGGGTTCAACATGGGTTCAATCTTGAGCGAATCCTCAGGAGTCAAGAACAGAACAGGAGGCACGTCCCGCGTCTCGGCGCGCTTGGAGTATTCCTCAGCGAAGTTTCCCCCACTAGAGAGATCACTCATCTCAAGAAGAGGCGTGAGTATGGGATTCTTTGCGATAATGTGTCTGGCAATCCGCTTAAAGTACACGACTTCATCAGAGCACATGTCGACAATGTTGGGTTCATCCATGTACTTGAGACCGGAGGAAATCATTCCCGCGCATGTACCCACAGTAGCAGAGGCAATGTCATCGCGCTCAAGAAGCAATGTCTTGAGTCCTCTCATCGCACAGTCACGTGCAACTGCAGTGCCGGTGCTGCCGGCGCCTATTACAACCACGTCGTATTTTGCCATCGGATTCACGTACTCCTGATATGCCGCTCTTTGCACTAACCGGTGTCCAATCTTCTACGTATCGACACAATTGGGATGCCAGCGTAGGATACAAGCGTTTCGGATGAACATGATGTCGTCCATGCTAGCTTACGTTAAAAGGTTCAAGCCAGACGAGAAGGATAGTGAATAGGAGATGGCTAGCTACGACTTGGGATCAGCGACTTTTTTCAGCCACGACGTAGACACACTCACCGAGGCCATTGGCATTCCTGAAAATCGCTTCAATGACCTAGTAGATTTGGCTAAGGAAGCTTGGGAGCATGAAGACACGATTAGCGAATCGCTGGAATACATTGTGGAGAGAGTAAACGGCTCGGAACTTATCCTCACGCTGGTCTTCTTCGGTCGAATCTGGGAGGGCAGTGAGGAGAGCGAAGAGGAGAGCAGTGAATAACTCCTACGATTGCACTCTTTTGATTCACTTATAGCTGGTACGTGCCATTATCTCCCCCATCTCGGCGATGATCAATTTGTTGTATATGCCATATTGCTGCTCGTACACAGGTATATTCTCAGGAATAGGTTGTCTTCGTTCCTCGACATGAAACATGTTATCTATTGCTTTCTCGAAGCTGCCATAGATTCCAGCTCCTACTGTTCCTAGGATAGCTGCGCCCACGACCGTCGAGTCACGACATCGAGGCAGGAGCACTGGCTTGTGGGTGCAATCAGCAATTATCTGGCGCCATAGGGGGGAGTTAGATCCTCCGCCATCTATTTGAATCTCATTAAACTCCAAATCAAGCAGACCCTCCATCATCTGAACGTAGAACTGGATTGCGTACCCATTCGCCTCCATTATCGCCTTAGCGATATGCGCTTTTGTGTGCCTGAAACTAAGATTGTAGAAGATGCCCTTGTCATAGGCCATCCATGGGAAGAACACAAGACCATCGCTTCCTGCAGGAACGGATGCCAATGCTGCTTCCATAACCTCCCAAACATCTCGGTCGGTCCTTGCGGCTAGAATCGTTTCAGGCTCGCAGTACTGGTCTCGAAACCATTTGTAAGCCAACCCGGTTCCAGGAATCACTCCTTCAAGAATCCATGTTCCTGGGATAGCTGCGGGATTGCAGAACATAACGAAAGTGTCCTCAATGAAATCGTCAGTGTGGGTTATGACAAAGGTTCCTGTGCCTGTTGTAGCTTTTGCTACTCCAGTCTTCACGGTTCCTGTCCCCAATGCGGAGCATTGTTGGTCACCGCTTCCCATAATTACAGGGGTGCCCTTTCGCAAGCCTGTGGCTCTGGAGGCTTCAGAATTGACGTCTCCAATCACCGTGGCAGGGTCAACAATCTCAGCCAACATATCCAGGGGAATGTCAGCCTTCTCACACATCTCCTCAGACCAGGTGAGTGTTTCATGGTCGATGGGGCCGTATCTTGCGTTCGCGGGATCGGTTGACATCTCCCCACAGAGTCGGTAATTGATGAGCGCATCAAGAGGGAGTATTTTGTAGGTTTCCTTGAGCAAGCTAGGCCTATTCTCAGCAAACCACATTATCTTCTTTACAGAGCCGCGAGGACCGATCTCGTCACTCATCTCATGAGCCCGGTCGGTTGATCGGAAGTCAACCCACGTAACAGTTGGGGCGAGCGGCGTTCCCTTCTTATCAACCAGTGTGATGCAGTCGCGCGTTGTGGTGACGATTACAGCCACTATAGCTTCGGCTGCCCGATCAATCTCAGAGAGAGCTCTCTGCATAGTGTTGCACGAAGCCCGCCAGTACGCATCCGCAAGCTGCTCGTGAACTCCAACCTCGCGAGGTGGAGGAGGATATTCCTCATAGGCCTTGCTGACTTCACGCCCTTCTTCATCCATCAATACGGAACGGGTACCTGTGGTGCCAATGTCGAATACCGCAAACAATTGTTGACTCATTATGCTCACCTAATCTCCGAAAGGAGCGACCAATCAATGCTCAGAGCTCAATAATAATTGCTCGACAGAAAGAGTGTTATCCCCCAGGGATTGTGGACAGCAAGATGTCTGACTATCCGGTGCATACAGAGATTGAACACAAGGTCCATCTGATTCGAGGTGCAAATAGGGCCAGGTTCCCTGAGGCCAATGCCCTGCTAATAGATGATGAAGTTCTGACTCTGGTTGATGCAGGAGCAAGTAGAGACCACATAGTCACAACACTGAAAGATCTTGGACACAAGCCGGAGGACATTGATAGGATAGTCCTTAGCCATTTCCATATAGACCACAAGGGGCACGCAGCTCATTTCCAAGAGGTTTCCGGCTGTACTGTGATGAGTCACCCAAGTGCGGACCATGGAATCAAGACTCTGGATGGCCTTATCGAATTCTACGGGATCAAGACTCACAGATTCTTCGACCAATGGCGATACTTCATTGAAGCCAGACTGCCTCATGTGATATCGGACTATAGAGTAGATGAGCACTTTGACGATAGCACGCCTATTGATTGTGGTGAGGTTGAACTAATTCCCATTCATGCACCGGGACATTCCGTGGATCACACCTGCTTTGGGATCAATGGCTACGACACAATACTACTCGTGGATATCGATTTGACGAGATTCGGGCCGTGGTATGGCAACAAGGTAAGCGACATCACGCAGTTCAAGGAAACGATGAAGAGAATCATCGAACTAGAACCAAAGATAGGAATATCCAGTCATCTTTTGGACCCGGTCACTAAGAACCTTCGCGAGCGACTGATTAGCTTCGAGGCTGCATTCGACCAACGTGACAAACGAATACTGGAACTTATTTCACAGGGTCACAATACGATTGAGAAGCTTGGTCAGGTACCTGCAATCTATCCGCGGATTCCACACGAGGTGTTCCTGACATTTGAGGAGATCATGCTTGAGAAACATGCAGATCTTCTCTCAGAGAAAGGGCTGATTCTCGTTGAGGACGGTCGGTTACAGGTACAGAAAGCGTAGGGGGCCTAGACCCCACTACGTCATTACTTGTGTTTGAATTTGGGCGTGTCCTTTGATTTTGAAAGGAAAGCATCGACTCCGATTTCCTTGTCTTCGGTTCCAAACGTCTGGCAGAAGACATCAACCTCGAAGTCAAGATTCTTCTCCAAGGGCAAATCCCACGCGTGATTCAGTGACTGTTTCGCAAGCTTGACCGCTACGCCAGGTTTTCCAGCTAGCTTCTTCGCCAGAGCTGCTGTACCTTCTCTCAGCGCATCGACCGACTCGAAGACCTTGTCCACAAGCCCGATTCGTAGCGCTTCTTCGGCTTTCAGATTGTCACCAGTGTAGACAAGCTCCTTGGCCTTCCCGAGGCCTACAAGCCGGGGAAGACGTACGGTTCCACCAAAGCCAGGAATGATGCCCAGGTTAATCTCCGGCTGTCCCAGTAGAGCGTTAGCTGAAGCATATCGGATGTCACATGCCATGGCAATCTCACAACCACCACCAAGCGCAAACCCATTGATGGCGGCAATCACTGGCTTGCTCATTGATTCCATGTACTTACAGAACTCCTGGCCGTTTTGCGCAAGGGGCCTGACAGTTTTGGAATCCTTATCCTTGAACTCTGCTATGTCTGCTCCGGCTGCAAACGCCTTCTCTCCAGTTCCAGTTAGAATGACAACTCTCACAGAGTCGTCTTCCTCGGCCTGCTTCATCATCTCTCTGAGTGTGCCCACCACTGCAGTGTTTAGGGCATTGTATTTTGCTGGCCGATTAATTGTAACTGTCGCAACTCCATTATCAACTTCGTATAGAACATCCTGCTCAGACATTGTCTGTACCTCTCCGGGTTGATGTTCATTTGGCCCGGATGGTCCATAATAAGAGTTCGGAAACAGGACCTCGTCTTTCGCGCCTTTCATGCTGCATCATCCGCGAAATTGGGCAAGTTCATAACTCTTATTTAGGGGATTTTTTCTGACCGCTGATTAGTCTACCAATTGATGGTGGGAAATATGAACATAGATGCCTGGAAAAAATCCCTTGAAGCCATGAGAAGTTCGGTTGTCTCTTCATTTGAATTGGGGACGCTATCACAAGAACAGGAACTTTTTCTTGAGGCGTGGACGTCGCAGAAAGACATCTCGTTCATAGGCTACCGACAGAACGATGGACGACGGAGAATACAGGACATAACTGAAATCATAGATGATGCCCTCGTCAGCCTTAATGATTGCGACTACAAAGCTGCAGCCAGGGTCTACCATGATACGTTGAACAGGGTATCCACGTTGACGCTTTGGGCACACTTACTGGAATCCTCTTCCAGCGCTGGTTCTTGAAAAAGAAAGGGTGAGAGGGCATCAAAGCCCTCGTCATGACTATACTAGCCATTTGTACGTGATCTTCTTATCATCAATGTGCTCGAATGCGAGCTTGAGTGCCATCCCCACTTCAGGCACGCTCATCAAGTTCGTGATGTGTGCTGTCAAGCGAAGTCCGGAGGGGAACTCGCCTATAGCCACAACGTATGGCGCTTTCGACGTCAAGCTCTCCGGAGCGAAGTCCACAATGACATGGGACCAGAGTTTCGCTTCAGTTTCAGTAAACTCCTTGAGCTCGCATAGGCTTAAGCACTTCTGACAGTGCTGCCTTGGTGGTAGAAACTCGGTGCCGCACTGCGTGCAGACACTCTTCATGAGCTTCTCTTGATCGAGAGCTTCCAGGAATTCTTGGAAGAACGGAGTCACTGCCTTATCCGAACTGTATCCAAGGTAAAGTTCTTTCTTCTCGCTCATCATTACCAACCTCGTTCAAATACAAAGATGTTCACAAATTGCCCGCTCTGCCCGACATTATGTGCAAGACCTATCTTGACATTGTCAATCTGGCGGGACGGATTCTCAGCCTCGCCCCTCATCTGTTTGAGAATCTCGTATGTCATTGAAAGTCCCGTGGCCCCTAATGGATGTCCCTTGCTCTTGAGGCCACCATCGCAATTGACCGGTATCCGACCGTCATGATAGACGTCCCTATTCTCAATCAATTCGCGACCCTTGCCGGGCTCTGCAAGACCGAGGTCTTCGTAGGCTATGAGCTCAGCAATGCTGAAACAGTCATGAACCTCAACCATGTCAAGGTCCTTGGGTCCAACTCCAGCCATGTCGTAAGCGGCCTTGGCTGCTCGTTTTGCGCCGGGAATAGATGTAAGGCTTTCCCTGTCTTGAATCATCATCGCAGATGCCCCTGCGCCAATGCCTTTGATCCACATGGGTCGGTCAGTGAACTCCTTCACCCGCTCCTCAGCAGCAATGATAACACCTGCGGCACCATCAGTGATTAGACTGCAATCATAGAGGTTTAACGGCCTGCATATTGGTACTGCATTGTCAGCCTCCTCGAGGGTTACCTCTCTTGGGAGGTGCGCTTTTGGATTCTGTGATCCATAGTGATGTGACTTAACAGAAATCTTGGACAACACCTCATGTGGCATGTTGTATTTATGCATGTATCGTGAAGCCATGAGAGCGTAGAAGGCTGGAAATGATATCCCGTAGGGGTATTCCCAACGCATATCTCCGGCTTGTGACATGTACTCCGTCGCCCTAGCCGACGACACCCGGTTCATCTGTTCCACCCCGAGGACCAACATCACGTCATAGAGACCAGCGGCAACCATTCCCCAGGCTGCCCTTAGTGAAGCTGTGCCTGTAGTACACGCAGACTCTACTCTCAGATGTGGTACATTCTGTAGTCCCAGATAGTCAGCCATAAGTGCTGATCCAGCACCCTGACCCGTGAACTGCGATGCCGCATAGGAGAGAACTGTTGCGTCAATCTTATCCTGGGTTACACCAGCATCATAGATTGGCTTGTATGCTTCCGCACAGAGCTCTCTCATCGTGGCATCGTAGCGCTTGCCGAATTTGCTGTGACCAGCTGCGACCACAGCAACCTTTCTTGCCATTTATTATCCTCCATAGGAAGAGCTTGACTGATCCAGGCAGTACACAGCTCTACAGTGTCTTTTGATTCGAGTTCCCAACCTCAGGGAACCCCATCTTAAGGATTCTGATTTCTCATGAAGAGGTAATTCATTGTCGATTGTGGCAACAAAATATTGGATGCCTAGAAAGACCTCTACAAGGGTGAGCGAAAAATAAAGGGAAGAGTGACCCCAGAGTTTCTGGGGCTCACACCCTAAAGACTACTCACCTGTGAACTTGCCTCTTCGCTTTTCAAAGATAGCAGAAATACCCTCGGCCAGGTCCTTGGTTTCAAAACACTTGTAGGCAGCTTCGACTTGGAAATCAAGATTCTTCTCATAGGACTCCTCAAAAGCCATGTGTGTGGCCTGTTTGGCCAACTTCATAGCAACAGGAGCATTACCGCCCAACTTGGCACCGTACCACATAGCTTGACTGAGCAGTTCCTCGATAGAGGTGACCTTGCTCACAAGGCCGCAATCTAGCGATTCCTGTGCGGTCAATGTGCCGCCTGTAAGAATCATTTCCATGGCCTTGCTCATTCCGATGATGCGTGGCAATCGCACACAACCACCCCAAGCAGGGATTAGCCCAAGACTGACCTCAGGAGTGCCAATCTTGGCCTCTTCGTCACAAATCCTGATATCGCATGCTAGAGCAATCTCGGTGCCTCCACCTAGGCAGAGTCCGTGTATAGCTGCGATTGTGGGCTTGGTTAGCGTCGCAAGCCTATCGAGGGCTTTCTGACCCTGTGCGATTAAGTCCTTGACTTTGTCCATTTCTTTGAACAGACCCTGTGCCATCTTAAGGT
>Ga0209986_10002669_pt1 | contig 16151 bp, 12 predicted proteins | sample BlataG_FD_183168 | JGI IMG/M metagenome (GOLD analysis project Ga0209986, IMG submission 183168) | Deep subsurface microbial communities from Black Sea to uncover new lineages of life (NeLLi) - Black_00105 metaG (SPAdes) (version 2) | ecosystem: Environmental > Aquatic > Marine > Oceanic >...
AAAGCAGGCCAAGACAAAATCGAAGGCCCTGCAGGAGATTATCGCCGGCAATGAGTTCTTCAAAAAACAGAACGAATCATCCGTCGCATCCTTCAAACAAGCCCAAAAGCTACAATCACCCCAGACACGGCAAATCGTAGCGGAAGTGAAAGCATGATTTGATGCTTGATAATCAGTGTTCGCATTCGACTCACTGTCTGGCCATTATAAACTCAAAACTCGAACCCTTGACATGTGCAGGCGATTTTGATATTGTTTTCTCGTAGCTTGGTGTCGGAGGGGCGGTAAAACAGATACGAGTATTGAGTATTAAGAGTCGAGTATGATTATCGGTGTAATGAAAGCCGTGATTCATATGCAGGGAGTCACCTCGCTGAAGGGAAAGAGGAGCATCGTCAAAAGCGTGCTCGGTCGATTGAAGAGCAGGTTCAATGCCTCCATTTCGGAGGTCGACCATCAGGACAGTAAAACATCTGCAGTCATCGGTGTTGCAATGGTCTGCAACGAGACTCGTTTCATAGACCAGCAGTTCGACGCCATCATCAATTTTATGCAGAGAGACGGCCGATTCTACCTCGGGCAGATTGAGCGGGAAACCTTTTCTTAACGCGATTCTTGTGTCTACGGCTTCTATGTGTTCCCTTAGAGGACCCTGTATGTGATAAAACTTGCGCAGAAGAGTAAGTCAACCGCCATTGCCAAAGATAGGAAAACCAGCCGCAGTGCGGCGAGCCGCAGTTTCGCACGTGCCATAAAGAATATCACGCATGTCGTAATTGCACCGAGGATATACATTTCTGCGGTTTGCACAAGAAGCCTTGCATATTTTGCTCCAAGCCCTGCAAATAGGTTGTCGTATTTTATCGCCAAAAGCAGGGTAATAATGGCAAGGGCCGCCATAATCCCTGCGGTAAACAGTACCCATTTTCTGTCGGCGAAGCCAGCCAGTGTGAATCCCTGTATCCCCGCCCCAATGACGACCGAACAGCACAGTATCGGGATGGTAAGCCAGATAATTGGGCTGATGTTGAAAAAAGGGTTGCAGAAAGCCAATATTGTTCCGACGGCCAAGATTACCATTATACCGAACCGCCGAGCCTTGAGCAGCATAGCCAAACCCATCACCAGTGCGGCTATGGGGACATGGTAGAAGCCGACCAGAGGCATCGTTCTCTCAAGCGCGACGAGCGGAGCCAAAAGACCGGCTAAGTCGGCTAAATGTAACTTAGTGTGTAATGGAATTGGGAACAGGCGGTAGTGGACAGAAACCTGGAAGGCAAGCCATATCGCCAAAAACGGCAGGGTTGAGAGCGGCGCGCTTATCCACCACCACTTTCTTTTCGAGCAGAGCCCAGCCGGGCAAAGCAGCCACGGTATACTTGCTGCTAAAAGACCAACCGATGGGTGGAAGCCTGACAGCCAAAGCCCAAACGGCCCGAAACCATAGATGGCTCCTGCAAAAAACGAGCCGGCAAATGAAGATACCCACCGCCGACTCAGCACAAAGCAGCCCAGAGCTGCCAGGCAAACATTTACAACCACAAGGTACTGTAGCGGCTCGAACTTCTTGAAATGCGGTTGATACAGAAAGAGGGCGAGGCCGACATAAATGCCTGCGGATGCAGCGAGCTTAGCTAACCTTATTTTTGATTTGTGACTTTCGATTTTCAACCCACAAGTCACGGCACGTAAATTTAGAACTACCTTGTAAAATCACGCTTAGAGTGCGACCTTTTTTTCTTTTTTCTTCTTTATAGAGGGCTTCTTTATATCCACTATTTCTATAGCTGCTTTTGGCCGAGCTGATTTTGGACATTCGCCCGTCCAGCAATAGAGACAGAGCTTGTCTTTGGGCAGCCCGATAGCCTGGACCATGTCGTCCACAGTCTGATACCTGAGTGTTGAGACATCCAAATCCTTCTTAATCCATCCCACCATCCTTTTATATTTTTCGCTGTTTGTATCTATATATTTCGACACATCTTTCAGATCGTGACCTTCCAGACTGCAAATGGCTTTGCGGGCGGCAAGTTCATGGATAGAGCGTGTGGAGAGATTGAACCTGCATGGGAACATCAGAGGCGGGCAGGCTGGCCTTACGTGCACCTGCTTGGCGCCGCAGTCCCAGAGTTTCTTTATAGTGAAGTTCTTAAGCTGCGTTCCCCTCACGATAGAATCTTCGCAAACGACGATGCTGTTACCTTTGATTACCTCTTTAATGGGGATGAGTTTCATCTTTGCGATGAGATCGCGTGTCTGCTGAGAAGGCGGCGTATAGCTTCGTCCGTATCCCGGCGTGTATTTCACAAGTGGCCGCCTGAACGGTTTGCCGGATTCCATTGCATACCCTAATCCGTGGGCGGCACCGGAGTCAGGCACTCCTGAGACCACATCGACGTCGATGTCCTTGTCACGTTTTGCAAGGCAGCGACCGCATTTCTCTCTGACTATTTCTACATTTATGCCTTCATAGCTTGAGGCGGGAAAGCCGGTGTATATCCAGAGGAATGCACAAATTTGGTTTATACTTCCTTTGTTTGGCCTTCTTTGTATTATGCCATCTTCACTTATCAGGATTATCTCTCCCGGTTCGAGGTATTTTGTTATCTCAATGTCATTGTTTGGAAAAGCGCAGGTCTCACTCGTTACCGCCCATGCATCTTCCCGCTTGCCAATAATAAGTGGCGTATATCCGAATCTGTCTCTTGCCGCATATATACCGGTTCGGTTGAGCAAAAGAAGTGAGCAGGAGCCCTCTATAGCATCAAACATCTTCTCTATACCATCTACAAGGTCGTTTCCCTGGCTGATTAGTTTTGCTGTCAGTTCAGTGGTATTGACCGCTTTTTCACTTACCTCGCTGAAGGAGATTCCCTTCTTGAGCAGCTTTGCCGCTAACTCCTCTGTATTTTCTATGATTCCGTTGGTAACTATGCAAAAAGGGCCGAATTTTGAATTCAGATAAATAGGCTGTTCCTCGGACGTGCTGATTACACCGATACCCTTATTGCCTTTCATGCGCTTATAATCGTCATAAAATTTTGACTTAAACTGGCTCTGGCTTACGTCATGGATCTGGCGCGTGAAATCTTCTCCAAGCACCGCCAGGCCTCCGTATTCAGTTCCCAAATGAGAATGATAATCTGTGCTGTAGAGAAGAGTTTCTGCGCAGTCATTCTTCGAGACTACTCCACAAATGCCACTCATATTTACCTCCTTTGCGATATGCGGTTTTCATTCAGAGCGCTTAGCGACGCTGCTAAGTCGTGTGGTTGCCACATCTTGTCATCCTTAACCTATTTAAGGACTACTTTGCCAATCCCTGTTGTGATTCTGCCTATTTTATATACTTTTTCGCCGAAACGCGAGAGTTTTTTAGCTATCGAATTGGCGAAGTCCTCCGCCACTATCAGCACAAAGCCTATCCCCATATTAAAGACCCTAAACATCTCTGGCTCCTCGACGGGTCCTTTTGCCTTTAGAAACGTAAATATCTTTGGCACAGGCCAGCTCGATTTTCTAATCAACGCGTTGCAATCTTTCGGCAGTACTCTGGGAATATTGCCGAGAAGTCCTCCGCCTGTAATGTGTGCCATTCCGTGGACGATACGTTTGACCTTATACTTTGAGAGCAATTTCACTATCGGTCTGACGTAAATTCGCGTCGGCTCCAGCAGCACGTCACCCAGCGTGGCGCCGTCCAGCTCGTCCAGAGTGTCAGTCATTTTCAGAGCGGCTTTCTTGAAACAGATATTGCGAACCAACGTATAGCCGTTGCTGTGCAGGCCGCTTGAGGCCAGGCCGAGTATTACATCACCTTTTCTGATTGTTTTGCCGGTGATGATTTTTTTTCGCTCAATTATACCGACGGCGAAACCGGCCATGTCGAAGTCACCTTTACGGTAGGTGTCGGGCATTTCGGCGGTTTCGCCTCCTATCAGGGCGCAGTCAGCCAAGCGACAACCAGCGGCGACGCCCTTTACCATAGCGGCGATTATCTTCGGATCCAGTTTATTGACAGCCAAGTAATCGAGGAAGAACAACGGCTCAGCTCCCTGCACGAGCATATCGTTGACATTCATCGCCACCAAATCGATGCCTACGGTGTCAAACTTTTTTATTGTGCTGGCTAATTTAACTTTGCTGCCTACGCCATCGGTACAGGCGACCAGTACCGGATTTTTGTAATTTCTCTTGAAGAGTTTCTCATCGTAGTCGAGCCGAAACATCCCAGCAAAGGCGTTCTCGGATTCAATGACTCGTGGCCCGAATGTGCTGGCAACGAAGGACTGTATTTGCCGAACCATCTCGTCGCCGGCATCGATGCTCACGCCGGATTGTTCGTAGCTGATGTATTTACTCATTTGTCTCTTGTCAATTATCGAGTGTATGCTTTTTATCGCGCTCCATAGTAGGATTGCTACACGCAGTATCTACCGGAATTGGATATTTGCCGGTCCAGCAGGCGGTGCAGTAATGGTCTTTCGGCAGCACTGCACAGGACAGCAGTCCCTCCAGCGACTGGTAACCAATACTGTCTACTTCAAGGAAATCTTTGATTTGTCCGAGATTGCGGTTATTTGCCAACAGCTCTTCTTTGGTTGGGAAATCCACGCCGTAAAAACATGGGAACCTGATTGGCGGACAGCTCACCCGCATATGGATTTGCTTTGCGCCCGCCTGACGCAGCGTTCTAATCTTGCCTCTTGTGGTAGTGCCGCGAACGATTGAATCGTCTACCACGACGACGCGCTTTCCACAGACGACTTCTTTCACTATCGCCAGTTTGAGTCTGACCTCCAGCTCTCTTAATTGTTGGTCTGGCGAGATAAATGTTCTGCCGATGTAGTGGCTTCTAATCATTCCCATATCGAAAGGCAGTTTGCCTTGTTCTGCGTACCCTATTGCTGCTGATGTTCCTGAGTCCGGCACCGGTATTACTACGTCGGCGTTGGCTGGGTGGTCTATTGCCAGTTGTCTTCCAAGTTTTTTTCTAAACTCATGCACGTTTTCACCAAAGAAGTGTGAGTTTTGTTTGGCGAAATAGATGTGCTCAAAGATGCAGTGGGCCGGCGTGACATCGCCCGGCTTGACGAAAAATCTGCTGGAAAAGCCGTCTTTGTCGAGCCGAACGATTTCGCCGGGTTCGACTTCGCGAATGAACTTTGCCTCTATGGCATCGAGAGCACAGGTTTCGCTGGCCACGACGAAGCCACCTTTTTCGGTTTGGCCTATGCATAAAGGCCTGATGCCGTAAGGGTCCCGGGCTGCTTCAATCCGGTCAGCAAACAGAAACAGCAGGCAGTATGCTCCCTGAAGGTGGTTCAGTAAATGTGCCAACGGGTCGGGATTGGCAGCATGGGTCGGCTTTGCAAGCAAATGAATGATTATTTCGGTATCGCCTGTTGATTTGAAGATACTGCCGTGTGCCTCATATTCATCCCGCAGCAGTGAGGCGTTTACGAGATTGCCGTTATGGGCCACTGCCACCTGCCCGCGGGAGTACTCGGCCAAAAGCGGCTGACTGTTAACGGCTTTACTGGCGCCCGTCGTTGAATACCGCACGTGGCCGATCGCTATTGGATTAGCCAATTTTTCCAGCAGACCTGACCCGCTGCGGAAGACCCTCCTTATCATCCCCATACCCGTGTGGCACTGTATGAGGTCGGTATTGCTGGAGGCGATTCCTGCTGATTCCTGACCGCGGTGCTGAAGACTATGCAGACCGAAATAGGTCTTTTGAACGGCTTCCTCATCACCGAAAATGCCGAATAACCCGCAGCTTTCCTTTTTTTCGGACACGACCCGGAACCCATCGGTTTCTGAATTCGTTTTCGTATTGTGGATTTCGCGATTAGTAGTACAATTCGCGAGTCACGAACCAATATTGTAGTAAATTGCTCACACAAGTCAATTAATTCTCGGATTGAGCCGGAATTGGGGCTTTAAATATTGACACTTTCGGTTTTTAGTGAAATAATAGCTCTTTCGTGGTTGGTGAAGTATTTGATTTCTTAACTTATAAGAAAAGGTAGCAATTATGAATAGATATCTTACGATTTTAGCTTGTCTTGTAATATTTATTGTTGCTTTTGGCTGCCGACAGAAGCCCTCTGCCGAAACCGAGACAGAGCGTGCTGAACCGAATGCCCCTGCCCAGATTGACACAAAAGCTGTTGAACCGAAACAGGTTGCGAAAGCAGCGGCTGACGGAGTTGCAGTTACTGTCAACGGCGTGGCTATTACGGAAAAAGAGGTAGATGCTGATTTTAAGAAGATGACTGCACAAATGCCGGCTACATTCGTCGAGCAGAACAAGGTAAAATTCAGGCAGCAGATACTGGACAGGATAATAGCAATACGTCTGATAGGTGAAAAGTCAAAAGCGGCACAAATAACCATCACTGAGGAAGATGTGCGCGCTCAGGTCAACGAAATAGCCGCTCAGCAGGGGATGTCAGTAGAAGAGTTCAAGAAAATGCTGCAGAGCCGTGGTATGAATTATGATGAGTGGGAACAACAGATCCGGTGGGGTGTCAAGCTGGGGAAATTAGTCGAGGCCGATTTTGGCGATCAGCTAAATATTACAGATACCGATGCCAACAACTTTTATTCTGCAAATATAAAGCAGTTTGACACTCCTGAGCAGGTCAAAGCAAGTCATATTCTTATAAAGCCTGATACGGCCGACCCTAACACCGATCCGAATGAAGCTAAGGCCAAAGCCTTGGCAAAGGCTCAGGACCTGCTGAAGCAGGCCAAAGAAGAAGGCGCCGATTTTGCCGAATTGGCCAAAGCCAATTCGGATTGTCTATCAAAAGCAAAGGGAGGTGATTTGGGTTTTAGACCCAGAGGAGCATGGGATGCGTCTTTTGAAAAAGCCGCTTTTGCATTAAAAGTCAACGAGGTCAGCGATGATGTTGTAGAAACCCAGCTCGGATATCATATAATAAAGGTTACCGACCGTAAAGAAGCCGGCGTTAAACCATTTGAGCAGGCCAGGGACGAGATAATAAAGATGTTGAAGCAGAGGAAACAGCGTGAACTTTTTGCAAAGTACCTCACGCAAATCAGGGCCGAGGCGAGCATTGTTTATCCGCCCGGCAAAGAGCCGCCGCCCGTAACTCCCGGTCCATAATCGGATGCTTACCTCACGAGACTCGATTTAAGAGTATGGCCGGGTCGAGATTGGCCGATTCTATATCTTTGAAGTATTTTACGGTGCCCACCTTTAGCTCTGTTGTCGCTTCTTCGTCGCAGACTATGATACCTTTAGGATGCAGTTGCAGGGCACTGATTGTCCACATGTGATTAACACTTCCCTCGATGGCGTGCCGTAAGGCGCGGGCCTTATTATGGCCGTTGACAATAATCAGGACTTCCTCAGCGTCCATAACGGTTCCTACTCCCACGGTCAGAGCGGTTTTCGGTACTTTGTTGATGTCGCCGTCAAAGAATCGTGAGTTAGCCACGATAGTGTCGTAAGTCAGCGTTTTGATGCGTGTTCTCGACGACAGTGACGAGCCTGGCTCATTAAATGCTATGTGGCCGTCAGGACCTATGCCGCCCACAAAAAGCTTGACGCCGCCTGCTTTTTTGATTTTTTCTTCGTAGCTCGCGCACTCGGCTTCCAGGTCAGTGGCATTGCCGTTGAGAATATTGATGTTTTCTTTCGGAATATCAATGTGGCTGAAGAGATATTTATTCATAAATGAATGATAGCTTTCAGGGTGGTCCTCGGCCAGATTCACATATTCATCCATATTAAAAGTGATAACATTTTTGAATGAAACCGCACCTGTCTTATAGAGTTCCACCAGTTCGTTGTACATCCCTATCGGCGAGGAGCCTGTGGGAAAGCCCAGAACAAAAGGTTTCTCCCGAAAGGGATGCCTCTCGGCAGAGTCGGTCGGGCCGGATTCATTTATCTTTTTGGCAACATAGTTGGCGGCCCATTTGCTTGCTAATTCATAATTTGGTTCAATGATGACTCTCATAAATTTCTCCTTGTCAAATGTGGTTGTTGACGCAGGTTTTCCATTCGGCTGATGAGTTCGTCGCCGAGCGCCGTTTTGCTGGTTATATGCTGTTCGATTTCAGAAACAAAATTATCTTCTTCAAGTATTCCTCTCACCGCTGCAAAATCGCTATGTTTTGTTTCTTCATCGCCGTCGAGACCGTACCCGATTTGAGCGGTAGCGGCAAATTCCTTTTTGGCATCGTCATGGAGAGTGTGGTCGAGTTCTATGACGGCTTTTTTCCATCGTGTTGTTAGCTCAATAATGTCGTCTGCTGTTATTTTGTCGATTATTTTTGACAGACGCTGCTGCAGGACATTTGCTGCCCAGGCCCACTCATACGCTTCGTATCTGCTATGCATTGAGCGGAAAGCCTCTGATACATCTGACATCTGCCTGATAGCACCGCTTTCAATATCGGAGAGCAACTTTTGCACCGCTTGTTCCGGGGCGAACAGGCCGGCCAGATCCACCCACTTGCCCGGCCCTACATTGGTTTCCGGCTGTAGTACCGCTCGAAGTTCGTCAACGTTGTTGAGTTGTTTGTTTTCCAGTCGTTTAGTCAGACAATTGCCCAGGAATTTATCAATGCCCATCTGGTAGAATTTTATGCCTCTGTCCAGCGAGGAGCTCTTGATTCTGACATTGTTGTAGGTATAGTATTCGGTGCTTTTGCCGGACGTTGTTTTAAGGTTCTCAAGCAGTTGGCAGCCGTTGAGCATTTTCCCAATTGTATATGGGCTTAAAAGCCTGAAATTTATGTAGTCGAGGTTTTTTGGACTTTTTCGCCTGTCGCGTCTCGGCCATTTTCGAGCGTCTCGGACGGTACCGACGCTGCGCAAATTCACGCCGGGGACAAGATTGCTTTCGTCTTCGTGCTCAATCAGGTATGAAAAAGGCAAATCGGAAGTATCTGAGTTTCTATAGTGTCTTCCCATCACGACGGTAAAGGCCCCGACCTTTACGGGCCAGAGCATATATGAATCGCTGGCGGTTTTGCAGCCGCGCTCGACCACGCCTTGATGTACAGGCCCCAGTTTGTACATATGATTGCTCTGGTTGGTGCCGCTGCCGGCGTTCAAGAAGGAAAAAAGCCCGGCAATCAGCAGCGTGGATTTGTGATGTGTTACGGTGTAAGGCCCCGCAAATATCGAGCAGACCTCACCGTGGAAACCACCGCAGTTGGCGAAGAATACCGAGTTTTCCGCGGAATACTGCTTGGCTAATACCGTCCCCTGGCCTACAAAGCTTCTTGCTATTATTGTGCCGTCGGTGACCTTTGTGCCGCTGCAGAAAATGAAGTCTTCGGCAAAGACGCCGGGCCCGATATAAACAGGGTCTTCCGGACAGCTATTGATTGAGCCGTTCTCCAGTCTGTTTATTCCTTCAATGACACTTGAGGGACCTACTTTAACGTTTTTGATAATTCGACAGTTGATAAGTTTTGCCCCTTTTGCCACAAGGCCCGTAGAGCAAGTGACCGAGGCAGTATAGTCGGCTATCATTTTTTTCAGGATTTCAATTACTTTCGGCCGGTGACGGTAAAAAGCTATTATATAAGCGGTGTGGGCGGACAGGTGGTCATAAATCGGTATTTCTCGGCCGCCGGCTTCATTGACAACTGCAACTTCGGTGCCGTTGCCAAAGGAGCTTTCCCCTTCCACCGCAAGCAGGTCAATATTGTCTATTACGACATCGTCTTCGATTGTATAGTTGGCGATGTAGTTTCTTACCTGATTTATGTATACATTATTGCCGATTGTGCAGTTGTGGATTGTTGCATTGCTGATCCCTGCCGGCTTAGTAAAGCCGCCGAAAAAGGACACGTCCCCTCCAAACGCGCCCAGCTTTACGGAACCTGAAAAATGTGTCGATTTTACTTTTGCTGGGTCAAAGCCTTCGGCAACCTCAACCTTCGACCAATCGGCACAACTGCAGCCCTGCTCGGTCAGCTTGGCAATTTCCTCTGAAGATAATGGACGAAATTCTGTCGCCATTTTTTTCTCCTGTTTTTTACCTCATCAACACCGGCAATTCACCGTTTGGTTTTTTAGCCCGCGTGATAATCTACGGTTTTATAATAAGCCTAACTTGGCACTCGTTTTTATCGCAGAACAATTGTGTTTAGTCAAGCGTTTTCCCGAAAGGGATGCCCCTTGGCATTGGCTTTACTATTGTTATGGCCAAATCCGATGATTTGGTTCAAAACAATGATGGCTGATAGCAGAACCTTACTCGGTGTCGGCCTGGTGCAAGCCGAACCGATTTAAAAGTTCCAAAAAGCAGCTCCATATCTGCAACTTTGTCGTCTACGAAAACCTTCCAACCACGATCCCAGTTATCGATAAAGTTCAGATAGCCCTCGACGGGCGCGTTGATTTCCCACATAAGCTCATCACCGGTATAGGATACCAGGTGGCCGGGACGCCGGAAGCCTGATGCATCGAGAAGAAACGATCGAACAGTGGGATGCTTTATGGATTTGGAAAAGAATATCTTTCTGCCGTCACTGCCGAAAGGCATCCCGTTCGGGAGTACGCCCAGCAGTACTCTTCTGGCTTCCAGGTCATCTTCGGTTTCTTTGAGGAATTTGTTATATCGGCCGAAGTACCAGTTCGGCAGGACGCCGACGCTGAAGTTCGCTCCCAGCGCAATCGAATCTCTGCGGTCAGTCCGGCCAGACCCGAATGATGCCTCATTCAATTTTGCCACATTTAGGTGAATACGGCCCTTGCCGGTTTGTCTTTGATATGTCCACACGCGGGCGCCCACGTGCCGTATCTCGAGTGTCGCAGTCAGCACAAGGATAACAAGTGCCGCTGTCAGACCTCGATTGGACTTGAATCCAATCCATTTGCTAAAGAGCAGCAGGGAACAAATCACAACAAATGCTGCTCCGCCATAAACAAGGAACTGTAGGGTGTGTTCAGAAACGTGCTTGAAGTATATTGTCCAGAGTCTATCGTGAATATTGTTGTGATAAAAATAAATCTGGATAATAAGGACAATCGTGTAAACTGCCATGAGGATAGCGATTGGTGCGAATAAATATGAACGCTTATCAGGGACGGACACTTTTTTGCTGTAAAGCGTCGCTTCGAACGAGGCGTAGGCAATCGACAGCAGCCAGGCGAGAATCGGCACAAGAATGATATTCAACCTTCCCCAGACGCGGAGGCTGGAAAAGCCGGGCATAAATTTCCAGAGCAGCTTAAACAGATACGAGTAGCGTCCATAGCTGATGTAGGTGATAACGCAAATCCAGATGATGAAAAACAGTTTGACCCAGAGGTCGTGGTTGCGCCGTGGTGTTGGAGTTTCTTTTCCGAGACCTTTTCCTTTGTCCTTATAGTTGACTGTTTTACCCATAAACATATACAGCAGAATCAGCAAAAGCCCGGCAATGCTAAAGAAATACCACCCTTCTACGGATGCCGCAGGCGGATACACAAGGCTGCCTAATGTGTCCTCGAAGTTGAATATATGAGAGGTGGAATAATCAAAATCTTTTCCGGCACGGTCTATAGTTTCCGCCATCAGGCGTTTAATCCCGACCAAATACGGGGCGCAAATCACCAGGGCTGCACCGCCCGCCAATATAAACGTGCCGAATGTGCGTCTCCAGTTGATTATGCAGGCGCCGAACAAACGCTGACGTAACGGCTTAACTATAAATGCGAACAGGTAAGGTACAAATAGAAAGATGCCGTAGTAGACGTAATAGGGATAACCACCGGTGAATAGGCATATCAGAAACAGTGTCAGCAGGATCCCACCGACAACGGCGTCTTTCAACGACTTGCTCAGTAAAATTCTGGTCAATGCGTAAAGAATCCAGGGATACCAGGCTGCTGTGTGGACAGCATTGGGGAATCTTATCATTTCTGTGACTTTGAAGCTTACTGACATTATGAGCACGCTGAAAACCACAGCCCTCAGGTTGGTGCTTATCAGCCGTAGCCACATGAAAAGACCCAGCGCGAATATCGAGATGCCGATGACCGTAAAAAACTGATAGTCCAGCGGATTGTATCCTCCTGAGATTTTGTACCAAAGTACAAGCAAAAGGTTGAGCGGATAAAAGGCCTGGGTGAACGGATTGGTGTAAAATGGATATCCTGCGCCTTCGGCCGGCGACCAGAGGGGGAAATGAAAGTTGGCAAGACAGGCTAACAAATAAACTTTATATTTATAGTATAGAAGAATAAAATCGTTGCCTATGGCGGCATATTGGCCGTTTATTGGGAAAACGTGGCGAAACAGATAGAGGATAGGCCAGCAGAACACGGCAGCAGGCAGAAGAAGTTTTGACCACGGGTGTAGGCGGTCCTGAGAGGCGAGCCCCGTTAGAAGTCCACGACGACTTACTTCTAACGGGGCGAGCACTTTATCCTCAGCAGTAGCCGTTACTTTTCGTCGCCTCCGGCGTTTGCTTGGCTTTTCTGGACTCACTATGTTTGGCCCTCCGGCTAAGCGGGGTCGCTGAGCTTCTGCTTCTTGGCTTCGTGAGCGTCTTCCAGCAGATGCTCCAAAGTCGGCAGGGGTTTGGCGATAATGGCAATCTGATACGAAAACATGCCCTTGCTAACGAAAATTAGCACCCGATTCAAAAACAAAAGAAAACGCGAAAGCCAGCCTTCACCCACCGCCAGCGGAAACGGTGCCGGTATACCATGAACCGAGACAACCTCATAGTCACACAGTTCCAACGTCCGGCGAAGAGTCGAAAACGTGAACAAACGGCTATGGTCCATATCCAGTATCCCACGGCGACCATAGTTAAAGCTGCCCAAAAACAAGCCGATACGAACAACAAAAAAGCCTATGTTGCCCGTGGTAATTAGAACCTCCGGACATGACCGGCTGTAACGTTCTCGTAGAAGCTGCAAAAGCCGCTCTGGTGATTTCATATGCTCTATAACGTCTAATAGCAAAACGTAGTCCACATCGCCGAAATCATCGGAGAAATCGTATTGTTGGAGGTCGACTTCGAGCCATTTCCAGGAGTTTTTACGAGCATTCTTCTGGACCTGTCTATCGATGGAGATGGTCTTTACATTCTTGGCCGCGAGTTGTTCAGCCATAAGCCCCGGGCCACAGCCGATGTCCAGCACTGTTGAGCCGGGGTTTACTCGGTCCAGCGCAAGCTGATGCGAACTGGGGTATCCCAGTTTCGACTCATAAGAAGACATCGAGCTGCGTTCGTAATCAAATTTTGGATGATAGTAGATTCCGAGCCTCATTATCCTGGACAAAATACATGCGAAGATAATGCGTATCGCGTATTTGATGCCGTTGACTCTGGATATTTCATCGCCGTAGAAAGTAGGAATGGGGATTTCCTTAATGCTTTTTTTGGTGTCTAAAAGCTGGATAATGATGTCTGTGTCAAAGTCAAAGTAGTTGGAATTATGCTCAAACGGAATGGAAGCGAGGGCTTTTGTGTTGTAGGCCCGATATCCGCTGTGAAATTCCGATAGGCGGGATTTCATAATGCGGTTCTGGATGCCGGTAATCAGTTGGTTTCCGATCCACTTGTAAAGCGGCATTCGCCCTTTCAGAGCGTCCAGCCGGCGTATCATTCGGGAGCCGAAAACTGCATCGGCTTCTTCATCAAGGATTGGTTGTATCATCTGGCCAAGATACTCAGGTGCATACTGGCCGTCTCCGTGCAACAGGACAACGGCATCAAAGCCCTTCTTGATCGCATAGCAATAGCCGATTTTCTGATTGCCACCGTAGCCCTGGTTTTTTGGATTATACAAAACGTTGATTTTGATTTCCGGTCGTCGGCGGGCGTAATCATCGACCGCGTAAAAGGTTCGGTCCGGTGATTGGTCGTCGATGACCAGAATCTCGGTGGAAAAATTCTTGTTTTTCATCACATCGTCTGGGATGCGGTCAAGGACCGACTCAATCCATTTTTCAGCGTTATAGCAAACGACAAAGATTAGTACCTTCTTCTTGTCCTTTGCATTCTGAAGAGATTCGCTCTTGTTTACGTTCGTTTCCTGCATAGCGGTCGCCCGGCGCCGCGAGTCGCACTGTCTATCACGGCTTGTCGAATGTTATAACTTTTAACAATGTCGAATTCAGATATAGATAACCAGCCTTTGGCAATTTGATATCCGCTTTTTTATCAGAGCATGTGCATTTCGTCAAGCTTTTCTGATTCTTTGAGAGCTTTGGCCGTTCAGGTCAATGTGCTGGCAGCTCCAAGTGTACTTTATCGTGTTTGGCAGGGCCGCATTTCGCAATTTGTTATGAAGCGGGAACACGGGCAATCGCCATATTTAAATTGCAAAATTTTTTGCAAAATTTGGAGTATTCTATTGACAAGTGTCGATAATAGGATAGAAAATAATGACTGCTTTGGGTAGTCATTTGTATGTGAGCTGTTTTCGGGGTCCTTTTTGCCTGCACTTAGTTTGCTTGCGGCGGAAAAATAGGAGCCCCCCAAGGATGGGACGATGTCAAATCAGCCAAGGGTGGCCAAAGTTTTAGCAGCGCTGCTGGTTTCAATGACAGCCGGGGCAGTGGTCTTAATGGCCTTGGGTAATAATCCTCCCTCCGCCGGTGTGTTTTCTCTTTCAACCTATTATCTTAAGAATCTTGATTCTGTCGAAGAGGCTGTACGCTCTCGCGCCCATCAGTCCCCCGGACGCTGGAATCGTATTGAAGTCTACTATAGCGGCACCAAAGCGGGTAATATTGAACAGTTGGCCTCTCTGAGCGGCTTGGCCAGTGCCGAGGATATCAACTGCCATTTTGTCATCTGTAACGGTCTTGGCGCCAGTGACGGCCAGATACAGTCGACCGAGAAATGGCAAAACCAGTGGTCGATAATACCGGGCCGAACCTGGTACGGCAGCGGTCAGACTATCCGCATCTGCGTTATAGCTGACGGCAAAACCGCTCAACCGACTGATTCCCAGGGACAAATGACGCAGGTACTTATAGAAGAGCTTCACAGAAGGTTTGACATTCAGCCCGAATCTGTCTACTACCCCAGCAATTGGCGGTAGTGTAGCTGCTGAATAATACCACAGGGTAGTATGCCATCTGGTCTTTGTTTTCCATATAAAAAATGGATGTGCATCTGGTTGATACACATCCAGTTGCTTTATGGCTGGATTATTTCTGCTGAACAGTGTTCAAGTCATCTTTTCAGTTATCCTCTTCGGTGATGCGTCAACTGTCAGAAAGAATCTCTTTTTGCCTAATCCATCTCTGGTACTGGGTCCTGAAGCCACGGACACCATGGCGCCGGAAAACCTTGACCCCGTCCGCCCATACCTCTGCCTCGGAAATCTCGTCCCGGTCCGCCCATACCTCTGCCCTGGAAGCCTCGTCCCCAACCTCCCATACCTCTGCCTTGGAAGCCTTGCCCCCGTCGGCCCATTCCTCTGCCTTGGAAGCCTTGCCCCCGTCGGCCCATTCCTCTGCCCGACATCGGCGGCCTTGGCCTACCCACGCCTTTGGATGGCTGCATACCCGGACCTGGCCTGCCGCGGAAGCCTCGTTCGCCTTTGGCAGCGACAGCATTTTTTTGTTGTAGTCTTTTTCTAATTTGATGCATTTTCCTGAGGAGTTGTCCCATCTTTTCCCTGTCGTTTTCCCGATAGGCCTTTGTAAGTTCGTCTAACAGTCTGCCAGACCCCTCTTGCATAGGCCGAACTTGGCCGGGACGAAGCTGCTGGGTTGCCTCCATACGCTTACGCGCAGCTGCTGTTGCCTTTGCCTTTTTAGCCCTTGCCTTCTTAGCCTCAGTCTTTGCTTTGCTTGCTTGTTTTTTCTGGCCTTTTTGCACTTGTTCTTGTTTTTGCTTTGCCTTAGGCTTGTCCTTCTTTTCCACGGCGAGCAGGTTTTCAGTTCCAACGAGCAAAATTAGAGCCGCAATACCCAACATAAACTTCTTCAGCATTTCTTGCTCCTTTCCAAATTCTGTTTTCGCTTGTGTCGTGTTTTATTGATAGTCTTATAACTGGCTTTTTGCCGTTCTTTTCTTGGCAGTTCTGTTTTGTGTTGCCTTTTGCTTTTTGCTGGCCTTCTTCGCCGGGCCGATCTTCGCTGGCGGACGCTTGTCCGGCTTGGTCAGCGAAATGCCATCAAGCGGCGGCTCGACCTTTTTCA
>Ga0209986_10002670_pt1 | contig 16142 bp, 15 predicted proteins | sample BlataG_FD_183168 | JGI IMG/M metagenome (GOLD analysis project Ga0209986, IMG submission 183168) | Deep subsurface microbial communities from Black Sea to uncover new lineages of life (NeLLi) - Black_00105 metaG (SPAdes) (version 2) | ecosystem: Environmental > Aquatic > Marine > Oceanic >...
GGGGGGGGGGGGGGGGGGGGGGGGGGGGGGCGATCGCCCAACGCCGTTGTCGCGACCAACGCCGTTGGCTCTCTCAGATTAATTCTAATCGCGCAGGAACAAGGAATTGCATACCAATCAATTACTGGCACTGCTAAGGCAATTATTTGTTCTGTGTGTCAAAACTGGATAGAAACTCACTCCGAGAAATCGCCTGCAAATCACTGCTGATTGAAAATGGTAAAGAAAAGAGGTGGCAACGAAGACTGGGATGGCTCAGATAGTGATGATGATGATTATGATTTTGAAGAGGAGATGGGGCGAGGAAACAAAAGGTGAGCCATAGATTTTCCTGGCGATTACACACTCTTTGATTCATAAACAACAACGCTTGTTTGGGCCCATATTTCCTATAACACGCCACTAACACTAACATGATCCATCCTACTCCTCATTCTTCTCATGCACAGCGCCAAAAGACAGAAAATCAACGAGAAATTCCAAGGCCCCGACACCGACAACGAAGATGATCGTGATGGAGATGACCTCTTTGAAAACGAAGAAGAACGCACCAGAGTCATGAACCTCCCCGAACTCCAACGTGAAATGATCCTTGCTGAGCTCACAGAAGCCAGGCAACGCAAGCTCGAACGCAAACGCCTCCTTCAACAAGCAGCAGCAGCTGAAGCTCAACGTGGCCCTCTCAAGTCCACTAGAGAAGCCAGAGAAGAGGCAGCCAAGAAGTCTGCAATACAGGAACTCAAAGCTGCTAGGGAACGCAAGGCCAAGGGAGAGAAAGGAGGTACAGCTAGAAAGAAGAAGGAGGAACCTGCCTTGGAAGAGGAATACGACGAAGATGATGATGAAGAGGAAGAGGAGGAAGAGGAGGAGGGTATACTTGCTGGAGATTATGTGATAAATGGAGAAGATGATGAAGAGGATGATGGCATTCTTGAGAGGATGAGAAGAGCACAAAAGAGTGCTTGGTATGGTGAAGAAGAAGATGAAGAAGCTACCCTGGAAGAGCTCCGATCGATCCAACTCAAAAGCAGAGATCTGGTAAAGTGGCTGAAAGAACCTCATTTCAAGAGAACTGTTCCTGGGTGCTTGGTACGTGTCAGAGCTCCTGAGAAACGGGGCCCTGATGGTAGGCCCATACTAGATGACCAGGGTAGGCCTAGAGTTTCCTACCTAGTAGCCCAGGCAGTAGGTATAGAACAAAGACCTCCGGGTGTGTATAAGGATTCAGGAGAAAAGTGGCCATCTCCCTATCGATTTGGGCCAAAGAATGAGAAGATTGATCTTTGGATGAAGATATCTAGAGGAGGGAGTGACAGGTTGTACCCCCTTGCAGTCATATCTGATAAGGACATTACTGATGATGAGTTTGAGTCTTGGTTGGAGATTAATAAACAGAAGAATCTGGTAGTTATGAGGCTAGAAGTGCAGGAAGTTAAAGAGAGATTGGACAAGGCTCACAATTATACATATACAAGTGAAGATGTGAGGGCTGCTATTGAAGAGAGGAAGAAGAAGGGACTGGCTCCTGTGAATTATGCTCTGGAAAAGGCTAGGTTGGAGAGAGAGTTGGACCATGCAGTAGAGCAGAGGAATGAGGAGGGGGCTGCCCAGTTACAAGCAGCACTGGATCAGTTGACTGAAAATATGAAGAGGCAGGGGGCTGGTTTGGGTCTTGGTGGGGGCATGTCTGCATTGAATAAGAGAAATAAGGAGAAGAATTTCCAGACTGATTTTATCAAGCCTTCTCAAGATGGCCCTGGTAATGGTGGTGGTGGTAATGGAGGTGGTGATGGTGGTAAAGCTGCGGCAGGAACAACATTGGATCCATTCAGTAGAAGAGCTACAAGATCAAGAGTGTATTGGAACACCAAAAAGACAGGCAATGGTAATGGTAATGAAGTAGTGGGTGAGGGGGAGGGGGAGGGAGGGGGGGAGGGTGAAGAGCAAGATAATGGTGATGGTGATATGAAGGAGGTAGGGATGGCTGAGCACATAGGGAATCCAGAAGAGTTGGCTGCAGTGATCGATCTGAGTGGGCTAGATATGTCTTTGATTGTGACTAATGGTAGTGGTGGTAAGGGAAGTGGAGGCAGTGCATCTTCATTGGTAAAGAATGTCTTGGGGGGTAGGAGGAGGAATGGTAGTGGCGGTGGTAGGGGGGTGAGTATTGGAGGTGCAAGACCATTGACATTGAGTGAATACAAGGTACACAGAGGCATTGCTTGATTGATCTAGCTTTGTATGTATATTTGTATGGTGTGCGTTACGTTTTCTCTAGGTACGTGTAAGTAAGTAAAAGCAAGGTTGCATTACAACCCAAGATCGTTACTATCTAGCTCAATCAATCAATTAGTTATTGTTATTCTCCCTCATCTCGGCAATTTCATCTAAATCCAGCTTTGCAAATAATATCAAATACCTCCTCAGCCCATCCAAGGCAAATACAAACCCAAGCTCTGCTCCTTTTGTCAGAGGATTACTCTTTGACAACTGCAACAACTCCCCATCCACCCACTTTGGGTGCTTATACCCTTCTTTTGCAACCATTCCTTGACCTTTATATCTGGCCACTACTCCTAGCTCTGGAGGATAGGCCTCTGAGATGGACAATCTAGCAGCCCTTCCAACTTTAGCTTTGAATGATATCTTACCAGCTGGGACATTCACATCTCCAGTGAGCTTAGTGGCCACTACCCACTCTTCTCCATCTTTTTTGTTGGTACGAGTGACTTGGACAATCTCAGGACCATGTGGACCGAATGCACCGATAAACAGACCACTCAATGGGTCAGTTTTGGTAGCTTGAGATGGCGGCAGTCTGCTGTAGGCTAACGTATTGCCGTCGGCCACAGAGTTGAAGAAGAGCATGCCATTATCGCGGTCCATTATTTTCTCATCTTCCATTGCAGCCTTCATTACTTTAGTAAACACCTTGTTGAATATCTCCTTGTCGTCCTTATCTTTATCGTTGCTATTATTGCCTTCTTTCCGTTTCAACCTTTCTGCTTGAATGGCCTCTATTTCAGCAGCAAGTGATTCCAGGGTAAGATCGTCGCTATCAGACACCAACCTGGCTTTCAAGTCTTCTATAGTTTCTTGTACTGGCTTCTCCAAAATTTCATCAGTAGTAGCTGTAGTAGGGGTGGTACCAATAGGTGAAGATTCGTCATCATTGTTATTGTTATTATTAGAGATAGCAAGCATGGCTGCCTCAGCAGTAGTGGAGCTGGTACTTTCATCATGCTCATGATAATAATCAGTAGTAATCGAGTTGATGGTATCATCTACTGTGATGGTAAAGGCATCCCTACCTTGCCACTTAATATCAGCAGGTACACGTTGAAATTGAATTTGCATGCTTTCAAATGAGGTCAGTTCCCCCTCCTCTTCAGCAGTATTAGCAACATCAGCATATCGCCTTGCATGTATTCCATCCATTTCCTGTTCAGCACCATCATTCTTTTTCTTCTCCGCTGCTTCTTCCTCCTCATAGAACTTTTCTAAGAAATTCTCAACATTAATCTCTCCTTCATCATTATCATTATTAACATTATCATCACTTTTGCCGCTACTGAGGTTGATTCTAACAAATTCTCCATCCTCATCTGCACCGCTCTCTACCGACACAACTTTCTGTCCATTGTCAGTCAGATCTCCAGTTATTACCTCTGCTAAACTTTCAACCATTGAAGGCATAACTTGATTCACTGTATCTGGGTGGACACGGATGGCAGCTACCTTTTGTTGAATATTAAGTGAAGCATCACCATCATCACCACCCTCATCACTACTACCATTAGGTTTGAGAAACACTTCAAATACAGGTCTGCCATATTCAATTTGTTGCTCATCTTGGTCCATAAACCCAGAAAATGCATCTTCCAAAGCACCCAATGATGTTGATCCAATAGATGATGTAGCAGACATGAGTATGGAGGCTCCATTGTCAGGGCTATCCAGTGGTCTTCTTTGTTCTACCAAGGATGCTAGATCTTTAGCTGAGAACGCCTCCCCTACTACACGACCAAAATCTTTAGAGACGTACAACAGATGGCCATGATCATTGGTACTACTGGTACTATTACTGTCATTATTAGTACTATTGGTTGTAGTGGTACTCTTGCCAGCCCACCAGCCCAGTAAGCCAAGCCCAGCTCTATCCCTGAGAGCAGCTGCATGCTGATAATCTTCTATTTCTAATGCTTGTTGTAAAGCTTGACTGGCAACTTCTACATAATCCTGGGCCTTGAGTTCTCTAAGTTCAGCACTCATTTCTGATGCTAGGCTGTAGTTTTCAGCTGCTACTGCTTGGTTTAATTGTTCTTCTATTTCTTCACCTTGCTCGGCGAGTTCATCCAATGAGTCAAAAAATGCCAGCCATTCGGCCCAACTGTCTTCGGCTGAGGAAGGGGGAGGGGAGGATAGAGATGGGTTATTGATGTTGGATGGTGAGGTGGAGGGATTGGTGGAGGAGGTGGAGGAGGGAGGTGTGGTGGTGGTGCTGTTGTTGATGACGGCTGGTGGTAAGACGTCGCCAGTGCTCAAGCGAGAGTTTCTGATGTCGCCGGGTGCTGGTCGGTCAGGGATGGCTTGTGCAAAGGGTAGACGTGTTTTGGAAGATCTAGAGGTGATAGAGTGTGTCAATGGACGCTTGAAAGCGGCATTTTCAGCTAGAGAAGCAAACATTTTCTATGAATCAGGGATTGGTTGGTTCAGCAAAGTCGATAAATGATCAATATATCTATATTTGCGCACTAAATTGCCTTAACGAGGGTTAATCGAAGACAATCTCGCCTTGATACTGCGGAAATACGACCACAGAGTTCTGAAACCAGGGAAGAGATGCAAAATCAACACAGTTGTATCTTGTCGTTTAATAAGGGGAACTTGGATGAATGGGCGCCGAAATCAATTATTTGAATGATGAGGATAGTGCAGAAACCTAAGCTGTATATGGACAAGGACTCATCGATGCATGGATAGGCTCTGGAAATCGGGCGACGGAGAGGGAAAAGTTCTTAAACCTGGCTCGGCGGCCCTGTTGCCTCAGATCCTTCCGACCTTTGCTTTTCTTAAGCAAAGGTTAGTTCTAACGGGGTATGATGAGTGGTCCAATTCAGGCTTGTGTCTGAGGGGAGTTGCCTGCCCCGAACTTTACCTTGTTAACAAGGAACTCCTGGTGAATCCAGCTCTGACCCCTTCTTCTTACAGTCTTATCGAGTCATGTACATGATCTTACACGTATCTTTCATATGCATATGCACACGGCATCTTCTCCATCATCACCAGACCAAGGCCACAATCATCATCGACGGCTCAGGGGCCTCCTTCCCGTTTTGAAGAACAAGCTGTACAGAAGAACTGTCACTTGCTCTAAATTCTTTCGTACTAGGTAAGTCACTCTATTGATAAGCTGTTACAACCTCCATCCCTTGATTTCTATATATACAAGATGCACAATATATTACAGTCATTGCCAAGATGGTTGATGCCCCACTGAGCCCGGGCGGCCCGGGTGCGGACTTCAAATCCGTAGGCCGTTAGCGCGGCAGTGGTTCGACTCCACCTGAGGGGCGAATCTGGCTGATGATTATTACTAGGAAACAGTGGTGTTTTGCAGACCCCTATGTTGGTAATGCAAACCAACTGATTCCCATTCTCTCTTCTTAGTGACCATCTGTTCTACTTACCTTGATTACTTCTCCACCTTGAACTAATGTTACTAATGACCATATGATAATCCATTGCATTTATCTATTGAGCTGTAACTCACTTGTCCTTCCAATCATGTAACTCGCTTTTCAGAAGAAGATGGAGCTCATTGAAAATCACAAAAGACGGGCTTGGTGAGCAGATTGCAAGGGTGAAAAACGTCATCATCCATGCAAAAACTAACAAATATGACCCAAATGAAGCCAGATATTTCCTTCTAATGCAAGCCAGCAGTGTTTTTATGCAAATAACAAGTCGTTGATTATTGTTTTCACCTCGTTCCATGCCAAACAGAACCAAAACTAATCACAGATCAGAAGGATTCACGTGTTGAATAATGAATCAATTTCCAGCTAGGCATGGCACCATAGATGAACACTCAGTCAAATCTGTCGGTGCCAAAATAGTAGGCGATGGAGCTGGTATATCTATCAATGGCTGGACAATCACCACCGACAAAGCACCCATTGCAGGTAAGACACCAACAATAGCAAACATACAACTATCTATCTTCCCCCACAACACATCAACTCCACATCTCTTCCAACAACCCCATCATCATCACCATCACCATACAGGTGAGCAAGACCTAGAATCATTAAAATCCCACCTCACAGCCCCCAACCTCCCTGAACAAGTCTACTCTAGAAACTCCCTCTCCCTCTCCCACCTCCCCTCTGGACTCTGCCTCACATTTACTGCCAAGGATGCTCTCGAGTCATGGATGAATGATGAATCTGCTCCAGTACATGTAGAGGCAGCCTCTTCTTGGCAAGAGACTAGAAGAGAGGAAATGAAGGCACAGAATGCTAAAGTATTAGATTATGACTGGTAAGTAGATGATGATGAGAATTATGCTTTAGCTGTAGCAACTAATTCTTCTTCTCTCCCTCCCTCTTTATCCATTTATTTATTCATTTTTATACATCATCCCTCCCTCTTTCTTGTACAGGACATTCACAACCAATTACGAAGGATCAGCATCATCATTATGTCACTCCACCACCAATGGCACACCACCATCGTCACTATCATGGATTCCTGTATCAGAGCCTCCAGATAGATCAGCCCTCCTGGCCAGAGAACCCATCCTCCTATGGGACGAAGTAGTACTCTATGAAAGTGAATTAGAAGACAATGGAGCCAGTCAACTGATGGTCAAAGTACGTGTAATGCCTCGGTGTTGGTTGGTACTGATGCGGTACTACCTGAGAGTAGATAGCGTGATTGTGAGGATGAGGGAAACCAGGTATTTTACCACATGGGATAATGAAAATGATGGAGTGGGAGATAAGAGGGTATATAAGGAGGTGAAGTGGCATGAAGGATCGCCTACTAGTATGAAACATTGGGGATTGTGTATGGAGCATCACGATCATGGAGGGAGTGATGGAGGAGGGAGAGGGAAGGGGAGTGTGTGGAAGGATGGGGATAGTGCTGTGAATGCGTTTCAGGCAGTGGCTCCGTGTGGGGTGGTTAAATATTGTTTATACTCATTGGAACTGTAGATTGTAATGTACATAAGAGAGAGAGAGAGAGAGAGAGAGAGAGAGAGAGAGAGAGAGAGAGAGAGAAGATTTTTTGCTTGTAGTATTGAAAATACAGCTGCTCACTGCATTTAGCAGTAAGTCCGGAGCTGCTATAAAAAGAAAGAACAATTGCTGAAGCCTTTGTACGCTTGTTGCACCACCTGCCAATGGTGTCTACCCTTTATGCTGAGCCGTGTCATACATTTACTGAAGATTGACCTCGATGATGATGGCTGACATAAAAGGATGTGTGGGCAACGAATGTGGGCTTCTTGTTTAAGAAAGGAGGGTTTGTTTTGGTATGAACGCATAAGATGTAAAATATATTGCTAATATTCTATATAAATGTTATGTTGCACTGGAACTCTGCAGTTCAACTCAACCATTAAACTCAAGAAGGGACATGATACCAGTTCTAAAATATCACAATATATTCATTTATTCATTCCTCCTCTTCTCCTTACCACTGATCCTCTTCATCATCAATTTTAAAGGCCGTCTCCTCATCTCTAATACCCTCTGCCACTCTGGCTGATCCATCACCACTTTATATCCATTCTTCTTGTACAACTCCACTGCTGCACTATTATCAGGATCAACATGTAATGCTATACATTTACATCCCCATGCATCTCTAGCCAACGTTTCTGCAGCTACCAACAACATCCTTCCTACTCCAATCCTTCTCTTAGAGGGGTGTACTGCCAAGTTTGATAGGTAGGCTATGTCTTTACGAGGTTTGTTGGTGTGTCCATTGGGGGGGAGGTGTTGGTTGAGTGTATCTATGACTACTGCACCGAGTGTGTCTCCATGTTGCCTTCCTAGGTTGTATTTCAATTTAGGTGGGAGAATGAGAGACAAAAAAAAGGCTGCTAGGGGTGATATAGTTGGTGTGGTATGAGTAGTAGTGTTATTGGGAGGACAGGTACTCTCTTCCTCTTCTTCCTCTTCTTCCTCTACTTCCTCTTCTTTTCTCATCTTGGCCAGGATGCAGGAAAACCGTCCCCTGGCAAATACATCTTGACATTCTCTTCCTATTTCTAAGGCTATAACTCTATCTACCATCAAGAAGGATGAATTGTACTTGTTACTGTTGTTACTGTTGTAAAAGGCAGTGCAGTGGACATCTGCGGCTTGCCAGTAATCTTCTTGAGTGGCGGTGGAGAGCTTGATGGATGGTCTAGGGCAGAGGGTGGAAGGAGTGGTGTTGCTGGGAGGAGGAGGGGATACTTCGGAAGCAGTGCAATTGATAGAGCATGGTCTTCGATGTACCCCTCTGAGCCCTAACATGGCGAATTTTGCGACTTTAAGTTTGTGCAGATCAGAATCTCGTGGTTTTTTAGAAAAGATATAAAAAAGAGAGTTTGATACCCGTTTTAATTGAGTTCTACCTCTTAACAGTACACATATTAATCAACGGTCGATTTAATGGGTTAATTTGTGCCCATAGGATGACGTATGATGCTCACCGCCCACTCACTGCCCAGATTTCGAGCTGAGAAGTTCCTGGTAAGATGTCAGCAACGACAAGCTTATCTGCACAGCCAACACCTATGCCATGGAAGTCGTCGATGTCAGTCATTGTCTGGACATGTGTGGTTGTTGCTCAGAGTTAAAATGCATTTGGTATTCTGCATTGGTGATGATAGAGGATTTTCCTCCAGGCCATGAGCGATGATCGATTCGCAGATGTCTTAAATGTGAATGCTTATCATGCCCCGCCAGGGAACTCACTTCCTATATCCCTAGTATAATCCAGAACGTCTCAGTTTTTATAATTGAATTCCCACCTCTCAGCAGCAGAGAACTAACCCCAGCTGCAGATTTCCAGCTACACTTCCTCATTCTGATCTAGTTGTGAAGCCGGAGACGGCAGTAAAAATGAATACAATGAAAGGCTCCATAATAAAATTCCCATCGCGCAAGATCTCGCTTGGGTTCACCCAAACTCCAAGACTGAGGACATGCGCGATCGATCAGAAGGACCCGCCCGACCTCTCTTCGGCATCATCAAAGCCTCCCAAACTTGACCCAGCAACTCTAAACTCCCCAGCAGCCATGAAGATCTTCCAACAAGCACAGAAAAATATCCTTGAACTTAATGAAAGCAGACTCAAAGCTCTCACTGAGCTCGAAGCAGCTAAAGAAAAGATTGCAGAACTTGAATCTCGCCTCCAAAGAACAGCAGACTCTGGTGCATCTTCATCATCTTCTTCTTCGACACCATCATCATCTTCACAGCCTCTTGTTGGCTCTATCACCATCATCTACGAGACAACATGGCACAAGGCATTCATCCATTACACAGCTGCAGGAGCCAATAATAATAATGATGATAATATTAATACTATTCCAAAGGCAAAAGATGATGAATGGGGTCAATGGACAGAACTGCCAGGTCAGCACATGTCTGAGATCCATATAGATAGATACGTCATTACTGTACCAGCTATCAAGATGGAGTTTGTCATGACTGATGGTCAAGGTGGGTGGGACCACCCTGATGGTGATATTTCTAGGAATTATATATTGGAGGAGCCAGGGACATATCTCCTTAGAGAATCAATTGTCAGGAAATTGTAAGAGTAGAGTCAATCTAAAGATATATATAATAATTAACAATATTATTTTAAAAATTCTCAATTCATACTAGTACGATCAATAATAAGCCTTGAAGCCACCCCCAACCTTGCAATAGCCTCTATCCTAATAGTCTCCGCCTGCCTCTGCCACATCATCTCTGCTAGTTGCTGCTTTGCTAATGGATTCTTCCTCAAATAGTCCTTTGCCTTGGCCCTTGGAATGACTGCCACCTTGACTGCAGTATCAGCTACCAACTTGCCACATCTTCTTCTCACTGTAGCAGAAGAGGAATGGGTATGGCCAGCTAGGAGGCCCATTTCACCTATGATGTCTCCTTCTCCTCTGGTTGCAACTAGGTAGTCGTAAGGGGCGCACCGCATTGCTGCTGATGTGGAGGCGCATTGTATTAATGCTTTTTCTAGTTGAGCAGGTAGAACAGGAGGAGGAGGAGTGGTGGTGGGTGTTGTTGTTGTTGTTGTTGTTGTTGTTATTGCCGTCGTACGGATAGGAGGAATGGAAGCTTCCACATCACTCATACTTCCATCATCATCATCATCGCTACTGCTACTATCATTGCTACTATCACTACCTTCCTTGGTATCATCATCCTCATCACCAGCAGCTACAAATGAATCTTCCATAGTAGGTGCCATATCTCTCTTGAGACCAAAAGGACCAGGACTAGGAAGGACCATTGTGGACGAAGTACTATGATATGTTCTATCCGTGACCATTGGTGTGTCATTATCGCAATCACCATCATCATCAATGTCACCATCCTCTTCTTCCTCCCTTGCTGATGGTGTAGGTAGAGAGGCTAGTTGTAATGGAGGTGGTTTAGGACGCTGGATATCACTGAGTGTATAAATGACTTTTACCTGTCCCTCCAGTATGAGGAGCAATCCACCAAGCTTTGACAGATGAGCACCAGGTTCGTATTGAACTACTTGTATATCCGGAGTATAAATACCAGCTAGATGATCTACCTGCCTAATTGGATCCTCACATGATGATAATAGCGGTAAGGGGTACTGACCATGTTCTGTGATCCAGGGATGCTGAGCTACTAGTTGTAAAATCAACCTTTGCTCTGGTCTCTTTTCCAACAGCCCCAACAACAGATCTTTCAATTCTTGTGATACCACTGGAGAGTCTGGGAATTGTAGTGGCTGGGTTTGGACAATGGAGAATAACTCTTGTACTGTAGATGCAGTGAAAGGTATTCTGCCATATACGAATGTATATAAAGAGGCACCTAGTGCGTATACATCAGCAGGCTCTCCAGCATACTGAGCCTTGGCCACTGTCATTTCTGGAGCTAAAAAGGCAGGCGTACCATTAGAACGGTGGAGCAACTGATTGGTGCTTTCTACTTGCTTCGCACACCCAAAGTCAGATAATAATGCTTTACCAGAAGCACACATTAGTACATTTTCTGGTTTCAAATCACCGTGGATCAGTCCCTGCTGATGAATGTGGTGCACTGCTCTCACCATGTCTCTACAGTAAAACCTTGTCAGTGGTTCTGGTACCGTATGTCCAGCTTCTAATCCCTCTCTAGTCAGTGCAGGACCACCTTCTGCCCATCCCATAATGAGTGCTACTTTGCCTATACTTCTATCTTCTATACATTTTATTAGTGGTACCACACAGGGGTGAGATGCTGTCTTCATTGCTGCTATTTCCCTATATAGTGCTGCCAATGCACCCTTCTTCTTGTTGTCCATGTGCTTGATGATCTTCAGTGCATACAATGATGCTGTTTGTACATCCATACAGAGATATACTCTCCCACTGGTGCCTTTACCAAGGAATTTGATGATGAGATATTCATTGAGGAAGGTGAGACCTCCAAATTTACGAATAGCCAGGGGGTGATTGGTGTGAGGGTCGGTGGAGGTGGGAATGGGAGTGGGGGGTTTGGGGGAGAGGGCTGGTAGAGAGCGGGAGGTTGGGAGAGGGGTGTCTGCTAGGGTACCGACATGAAGTGGGGAAGGGGAGGGAGAGGGGGATGATGATTCGGAGGGGAGGGAGGAAGAGAAGGAGGATGACATGGAGATGGAGCGGGGGCTGACAAGAACAACAATTGGGGAGAGAGCGGGGATGTTATGGGAAGAATGGTGAGTTTTTCTTCTTTTGTTTGGGTGATCAATTTTATTTTGTTGATAAATGGTAGTTAGCAAAATAAGTGTCTCACCGAGGCGATGAGGTCTTCTGTTTGCTTGAAGCACAGCCCATTGTGTCAATTTGATCTGATTTTATGGTTAATTAGTATTATTATCCAAGTTTAATTCCCAACGACATGCTTCAGACTGTTATTCAGGTCTTTCAATAGATGCTTTAATAGATCTATGAATAAACGATTGAAATAAATGAGAATGTATTGACTAATTGGATGATGAAGTGGTGTTTAACGTTCGAATAGCGGGAGAGTTGTCCTCGAGCCGTCCTCGTCATCAATAAGCAACCCCGAATATTCAAACTTCAGCTCTTCTAAATGTGGCCAGTCACCAATCTTGATTTTGACTAAGAGCCATTTCATTGAGATGACAAGCTGCTAAACTGAGCTCTTTTAGGGAAGAGAGACACAGCTGCCCTTCCATAGCTGCCAATGGATAATCAGAAAGGTGATTGCAATTTAAAGACAGCTGCCCTAATTTTGGCCAGTCTTGATTTGTCTCACTGCATTTCTAGTCAAGTCACACCCCTCCAAATAAAGACAATAAAGTGATGCATGACACAGCAGTCCTTTCATAACGGCTACTGGAGCATCGCCCAGCTTATTACCAGACATCTCCAGTTTCTCTGAATGAGGTCAATCACCAGGCTTGATTTGACTGATTGACTCTCCAATGAACTTACAGTTGGCTATACATAGGCTGACATTCCATTAATCCTTTAATACCTCCCATTGGGTCATCAATGAAATCATTGCCTGCTTCACAAATTAAATCTTGCAATTTAGGCAACCTGCCCGGGTTGAATTTGAGCTATAGCTTGACCATTGATGCCTCCTATTTCCAACCACAACTTTTCAAGCCCAACCAGGTGGAGAAGTGCTCTGATAGTCAATGTATAGGCTTTCACGTTTTAGGGACCATGGACTTGAAATCAAAAAAGGGTAAGGTGACGTAAGCGAGGCCAAGATCCAGGCTGAAAATGGGGACTTAAACCCCACCGGATAGTGCTGCCAACGTACTGACCAGTACTTATACAAAGAAGATATGGTTACACAGGTCAACCCAGTCATGAGTCAGAGCGACAGCCTTTGGTGATTGGTCGTTGAGATGAGAGATGATGGTCGCAAGCTCCAGTGCGCACTGTTCAATAGTTCCGAAAGAGAGCCTAGAAGTCAAAAAGAGTCATCTGTGGGAAAAAAGTGATGCAAAGGCAGTTCCAAGTCAAGCCCATTTTAATCTTAATATACCAACAAAATGATGGCAAAAATCTAGGTTATTTTCCAGCACTCAAAGAACTTAGTCTTAAGCTCTAATTAGCTGTTGGTTGTAAAAGAATAACAGAGATTGCTACCAGCGATCCTGACATAGGCCAGCCTACATCACATATCAGGAGTTTTTCGAATAATCGCCATCTGCGGGTAATGAAGGCCTTCATTTGGGCTTGTTAGATGAGTCTAGCGTGTAAATTTGCCATCTATGTTTCCTCAAACATTCATTGCAAAAAGAACACCGCGGCGAAACAGTTGACATTAATCGCATGCTTTAACATCTTTTGGTGGCTCAAAACGGCTCTGAATTGAGATGTTAGTGTCGCAATCGATTCCTTTCATGGTGTATTATTATTTTGAGAGTACTCGGGTTCATCATCTATAATATCGAACTAAAAATTGGCAAAAATTATTCTTCTCTTCCCAACGGGGAATCGAACCCCGGTCTCTCCGGAACCGTCTCCGTTGACAGCGGAGCATACTAACCACTATACTATTGAGAACTGTCTTGCACAGATTGAATTTCCTTCTACCCTTATCTATATTTCACCACCAAACCAGCACCCATAATATTCTTTTTCTTACACTCTACATGGCCACCAGCTCACATGTCATCACCTTGTCTCCACAAGTAGGAGAATGTAGCTGGGACACTGCCTTTATCTGGATCATCATCATCACTCTCTCCTCTTCCTTCTATTTTCTTTGTGCACCAACTATATATTTGTGTGCGCTACCTCTACCACCCATACATCTTCTTAGCCCCAAACCTCCGCTTCTTCTCATCTCCCCCCTTGTCATATTCCTCCAACTCTTGTACTTTGGCCATTTTATACAATGTATGAATTGACTTCCCCACTGCACCTCCACCTCCCCTTCCTCCTCCCCTTCCTCCTCCCATTGCAGCAGTTTCTCTTCTTAAGTTTTCTATATACTGATCATGTTCAACATTAGATGAATTATGACCTACTGGTCCTGCAGTACCACCGTCAGTACCACCACCTCTTAATGCAGTGGCAGATACCTCGGTGAATTGTATTGATGTATCTTTTAATTGTTGTTTTAATAAAGCTTCTACTGGGGAAAGAACAGGTTGGTGATGATCGTACGATGATGCTCCTGCTACTGCTACTGATATTGGTGGTGGTGGCAGCATGGGGCCTACATCAACACGATACAATTCATTACCCCCAGCAGCAGCACCTGGGACGGCTACTTCTTCATATTTATCATTGAAATGGTCCACTACTTGTTGCTGGCTAGCTGTTTTTCGTCGCTTGGGGGCATCCTTCTGAACATCATCTAGTTCTTCATCGCTGCTATATGTCTCTATTATCAGTGATTTCTGCGAAATTAGGTGAGGACGTTTTGATGAGGGAGCTGGGAGACTCGCAAACAACCCAGATGTCGTTGGGAGATTGAGGGGGTCGGAGCGGTCATTGGCCTTGTTGCCAGTTTTTGGTGGTCCAGCCACTTCTTCATCTCTTGTACAATCTTGTGCATTCGTGAACCCCTCGATTTCTTCATCCCTCTCAGCCTTTTGTTGCTCTATTTTTGTTTCTGCAATCTCTTGATCAGAGTGGTGCCCCTCCTCCTCAGAGCTTGCATAGCCAGCTAGTGCATCCATTGTGATGCTGATGTGTTGGTTGTTAAAGTTAAAAATCAAGAAGTGAAGATAATGCGCAAGGTTTGAAGGAAATGAAGCCAAAGGAGGCAGAACTCTAAGAGGAGGATTTCCGAGGCAACATTTTTTTGGCTCTACCACCACACCTGTCTCTCTCTACCATTGCATACATCTGTTTGATCCCATTGACCTCCTGCCGCATACTAGATGAAGTTACTTTTCTGAATAGACATTATAAAACGAGAGAACTTCACTCACAATAAAACTCGCCTCCATCAATTAAAACGAAATGTCTGCCAGAGGTTTTGTCCTGGCACCATCAACAGCTTCTCGTGCCCTAGGCCGAAGCACAAGATTGAATGTAGTAGCTCATGAGAGTCGAATTGGAAAACAGCCAGTGAAATTGCCTGATAAGGTGCAAGTCACAATTGATGGAAACACCATTAAAGTAAAGGTAAGTCTTGATACCGATAATGTTTGCTGTTGTCTAGCCAAAATTTAGCATCGTGGTGCTACCTGAGAAGTCTCCTTCTCCTGATGATAGATAGATAATGCATGCCCCCGCTCTCAAAATCTAACACACACCATCTCCTCTCCCTCTCTCTACACAAACATAGGGCCCAAATGGTGAGCTGGAGAGGACAATGCCCAGCCTTGTAACGCTTGCAATTGTAGACAACGTTATTAGGGTATCACGCACCAAGGAATCCAGAGAAGCAAACTGCCAACACGGTTTGGTCCGCTCATTGGTTTCCAATATGGTGGAGGGTGTCTCCACTGGCTGGACAAAGACTCTCAGCATGGTTGGGGTTGGTTACCGTGCCTCTGTTGCAGGAACCACTCTCACATTAAACGTTGGATACTCTCACCCAGTTGAGATGCCAATTCCAAAGGGACTGAAAGTTGCAGTTGAGAAGAATACCACCGTAGTAGTTACCGGATATGACAAGGAGGCTGTGGGACAGTTTGCTGCTAACATTCGCTCCAAGAGGCCACCTGAGCCATACAAAGGCAAGGGTGTCAGATATGTTGATGAATATGTTATGCGCAAGGAAGGAAAGCGTGGTAAATAAAGGAGAGGCAATTACTGCATGCATACTACACCTTGTAAAACATACAACGGTATGGAACTGTTGTCATCAATGCATTACTATGTGGAAGAATATGCTTAAGGAACCCAGTACCTTACCTATGTTCATCCAAAGGAGCCAGACTCCATGAGCACAGGTACTAGGACTACTTTCAA
>Ga0209986_10002671_pt1 | contig 16136 bp, 15 predicted proteins | sample BlataG_FD_183168 | JGI IMG/M metagenome (GOLD analysis project Ga0209986, IMG submission 183168) | Deep subsurface microbial communities from Black Sea to uncover new lineages of life (NeLLi) - Black_00105 metaG (SPAdes) (version 2) | ecosystem: Environmental > Aquatic > Marine > Oceanic >...
GCGGAGACGTCTGCATAAGCTAGGCATTCGTGTGCTGCAAAGATACGAGTAGGGTTTGTTCTAAAGTCTGTGATGCTGTAAATACCTGCTCTGCAAAGGAGCTTCAGACGTTGGTAGGCGAGCTCGCGTTCCTCGTCGATAGAGATGTTCCACCGAGGGCGGAAAAGTGGGTCCCGCATTAAGTCTTTCATTCTCTGGCGATCTTTGTGGTTATCGTGTTCTAGGATATAACTCAGCTCTTGCTGAATATTGCTAAACGACACAGGATTGGTCGTGACGTTCGCAGATGATGTTGCAGTCAAATGGTGCATGGTTTTGTTTGCACGTGCTGCAGCACGGTCTATTTCACCCGTCATGGCTTCTAGCTTGACAAAGATTTAACAACTACTCGGAGTTTTGTAAGGGTTGGGTTTTTAATGGCCCTCCTTAGTCATTTTCTTGATGTATGAGGTGGCGGAGAGAAGAGGAAAGAGCTGGGCCTGAAATGCGGACAACTGAAATTTAGAGATGGCCCCGGAGGGGAAAGAAGGGACGTGTCTACGGCTCGCGTGTCGAAAGAATAAAGCACATCGGATCCCAGGAAACATCACACAGCATAGTGCATATTTCTTGTATAATTAGTACACATATCAGCAAGTAAGTGCCAACAGAAGCTCTTTGTGCAGCATCTTGGATTTGGCAGTTACTCACAGATATCACGTCCCAAAAATCATTTGATAGGGATATATACTCAAGTAATTCAACTAACAAGGTACCCTACTACCCATCTGCAGTATATAATAGCAATGCATCTTGCTTTACGTCAAGGTAAGGCATTTCTATGTTGGAAATATTTGCTCAACACGTGTATCACGGCTCCTTGCACCCGACAGCTCATGTGACTATCATAATCACACAAACGCATCAGTCCAATACAATTAGACAATCTCCGTCCAAACTTGTGTTCAGATCAATCCCCAACTGCCCACATGTCCACCCCATTCTCACCCACAGATCTCTCCCAACCGTTGCCAATTATACAGGAAAGATGAAGTTGCTAAGACTATTACCATTCTTGGTAGCTGTGCTTGCTGTTTCAGCAAAGAGTAAGTAATGCAAAACCACACAACAACCCCATTGCCACCCCCCTCCCCATCCCTCTCTCACTCCCCCTCCTTCCTTCCCTCTCCCTTTCATGCAGAGAACTACTGGGCTGAGATCCTGGCCACCCCTGGATCCATGTTTGCTGGTCTTAAAGAACCCCTGACTTGGAGTATTGGATTCAACCTGACTGACGGTGTATCCTATGCTGCCCCTGTCGACTACAAGGCCAAGTGCTGGGTGTACTCCATGTCCTCCTTGAACATTGCCGACCCAGAACTCGGCGTGATCAAAAACAGATGGCACGTCATTGACTACTGCCTCAATCGTACCAAGGTTCCTAATGACAATCCATGGGCATACACTGAATATGTTGTGAGTGGATGCGGCAGAGAGGCCGCTACCAAGTGGTGCCGAGCCCAAGGCTGGGACAAGGCCGGATGGATTGGTGGCAAGCCATTCTCAGTTGATATTGCAGAATTCCGTACTGTGTCTATGAACAATGGTTACATGTGCGATGGTTACAAGAAACTTGGCTGCATCAGTTTCAAGGGCATTGAGTGCTTGAAGAAGAATGTGAAGAGAGGAACTTGCTACGATAAGAAGAACAACAATTGGGGAGTTGGCAACCGAGGCAGAAACAATGTTGGAAACTACAACTGCCAAAAGACCCTGAACTGCAGGGACAATATTGGTGACTTCAATGAGAAGGTCAACAACCTGGGAGATGCCAATGGAGGGTTCAATAATATAGGTTGGGGCAATAAAGGAAAATACCATATTGGAGAAGGAAACCAAGGAACTGGCAACTGGGGTACTGGCAATAAGGGTAAATACAATATTGGGTACAAAAATGAGGGAACTGGTAACCGCGGAGCTTATAACATTGGAAACAGGAACTTTGGCCAGTTCCTTGTAGGTAATGGCTTGGGAGGGTCAGGAGCAGCTCCTCCACCACCAGCTGGACCAAAGAGAAAGGAAGCCAAGAAGGAGAAGAGGTTGAAAAAGAAGGAACAGGAGAAGAAAAACAAGCTCAGGCCATAGGTTTATGAGTATTATCCCTTTTCTTCTCCCCTTTTTTCCACCACCACCACCTTATAAAATAGAATGAGGGGAGAGAACCCCTGCGTCTTTGCATTCAGAGCTGTGCAACAACAGAGAATGTGTGCATGCATATACCGCATCTGTGTGCCTTGTTGAATTATTATTTTGGCCATTCTTTTTCCTTCTTAGAAAGGTATTTTTCACCATCATTACCTTATTTCACAGCACTATCTATACTATATCAAGAAGTTGCTTTCAGACTCCTCCCCCATACCCTATGCTGTAAAGGTTGATTTTAATAACTTACTTGCTACTGTTCTCTGAAGTCATCTATATCTATGGTTTCTTTCCTTCTCCCTCCTCCATATCACCATTTCTCCCATTATTATTCCTCTTATCATCATCAGGTTCTGCTAATGAGCTCCTTCTGTGCACCAGATCGTCTCTTGTCAAGTGATGCTTCACGTGATAATGAACAATCTCATCATCCAGCAGCTCAGTTTCATCGCCCTCCATCTCACCTTCCATCGCAGCACCAGGCTCCAACGGAGGGGCCTCTTCGGTATCCATTTTGTCCAGCTCCTCTAAATACAGGGGTTTGAACATCTTCGGCATGGCCCACTGCCTAAATGGCACCAACAGCATAATCGGTATAGGGAATAATATACCTGCAATACCTGCCCAAGTGAGGCCATACACTGCTCCCAATAGAGCCATCTGTAGCAGAGTAAACCATACAATAATTTTAAAAGGGACCGTTTCAATATAAGGTGCATGTCCGTGTTGATAGATGAGGTACCGTTTCTTGGGGTCTGTGAGGAGGAGGAGGAAGCGGTCCCAGAATTGACTGCCTGGGAGAGATTCAATGGCCATAAAGGCAAAGTAGCCCCATAATACGGCGGCTGGGATTTGTTTGATGGCTGGAGTAATGGCTAGACATACACCTACTGCAAGAGCTTGTAATAGGTTGGAAATGCGCTGCTCTGACACTTCTAATTCGACAACCCTATTGATATTATTATTATTATTATTATTATAACCATTAGTAGTACCATTAGTAGCAGTCATCCTCCTTCCCTTATCTTCTTCTTTGTGTTTTACTACCTTGGAGAGACTCTTGGTATGCATCGGAGCTTGAGGTAACACTCCATTCACAGGAGGGATCCCAATCAGCCCACAAATCAACTCCATCACCCCCAATAACATAAAGTCCCAATGAAACGAGGTGGGTTTCTTTAAATTAAACTCTTCCTGCTGAGCCATTTGACTACTGACGTTGTGATCAAAATAGAAAAGTATACACATAATCAGAGCTGGGATCATTGCCCCTGCTATGAGTGACCCTGGGATTTGATTCATTTGGGTGGCTACTGTCCAATTGCTGGTGACGTCCCACGTGTTGGGGGTGTTGACTCTAGAGGGGATACCATTCGGTGTATCTGTAACAGCGAATGAAATACCACTCCATAATACAACCATGACAGGGACGCCATAGTCCGCTAGTACGCTTCTCAAAGGTCCTCGGAGGAACCTCCATTTTCTGGCATTTCTAGTGAACAAGCATGTAAGGATGAGACCGAATGCTAAGAATAAAGACCAAATGCCATTGACCATTCTCCAGCTATATTCTGAAGCTTCAGGGTCAGTGGAGACATTATCATCATTGGGGACTTTAAATTCATCTATAAGGCCTTTAATAGCCTGCTGCATGAATAAGATGGCAATCAACATGCCAAAGAGCTCACCGGCAAAGCGGGTAAACTTGTTTATGTATGTACAAGAGTTGACGGCAGATAGTATGAAGATAAAAACAGCTGTCCATACGCAACACCAAGCTGCCCATGGTAGGAAGAGGGCACCATACTGGAGGTCTTCACTGTCTTTGGCAAAGTCATACATGTAACCGTATACTAGGACAATGGGCTCTGCGACACCTATGATGAGAAGCGGTTGACCGCCGACGAGGGATTGCGTGACGCCAGCGATGGCAGTAGAAGTAAGGACTTGAACTACATTGATGGTGCCGTTCGTTTTGGTGAAGAATTGCTGGCCGAATGCGAGTGCAGGAATGGCAGAAGCGAAGAAAATGTAGGTTGCAGAAGCGAGGATGCGGAGCTTTTGTTTGGTCTGGAGCGGGCCGAGCCAATCGTCTTTATAGTGAGGAATTCTACCAATGATATCTCTACAAACTCCACTGAATGGTGTGATACGTTTGATAGCCATCAAGAAGGGCAAAGCAATGGGAGAGAGCAGCCGAACTTATGCTGCCAAAAAATTGGAACAGCAAGAGGCTCCCCAGCAATTATCTGTGAAATGACGCTCAAGCGTATCTGCATATGTGTGTATATATATATATTAATTGCACAGTAACAAAACTTGTGGTCACTTCATTTACAAAACGATGTCCAGATTCCTAATGCTTATGAAGCTGTCAGTCCGATCGACGCCTGCCACTTTCAAAAACGACACAATTCTCCTCATCAAACCCTTCTCCCTCCCTTCACCTCTTACTTCCCACCAAAGAAACAAGGAGACCTCCCAATCACAGCTACTGGAGCCCTCTTTCTCACCGCTTTCAGCCCCACAGAGTAGGCTGCTGGCCCAGGTGAAACATTCCCTCCTCCCGCCACTTTGTCGTGCTCAGCACTAATAAACATCTTCCCTGCTGCTTCTCTGCTAGCTGTACCAAATGGTACACCTCCCTTTTTCCTGCCATCAGTATTAACTTTATAGGCACCTGGCCCAGGAAATGAAGAGGAAGATCCCTTCCCTCCTCCTCCAAGTCCACTATCCTTCTTACCATACCCAAACCCCGCTGCTGGAGCTGACTCTATGTTTGAAAGCGGTACTTTAGTGTTGGCAAACATAGACGGAATGTTGTAACAAGGTCCCATTCGTTCACCTCCGCCTTGAGATTTAGATTTCGCTCTGTCTTGTTCTTTGGAGGTGTAGAGCTTGTCTGCTCCTTCTCGGAAACTGGAGCCGAAGCCGACTGATGGAGAGGAAGGTTTGGTGCTGATTGATTGGTCTCCAAAGCCGCTACGGAGAGAATGTGTGGCCCAGGTATTTGATCTTGGCATTGTTGTAGATGGATTATGTGATAAATAATAATCACTTCTTTGGAACACAGATAGAGAAGACGATTATCGAGGATTGTGTTAAAAATGGGGGAGGAGGCGGTGATCCTCAAGAGGAGGATGGAACAACTCAACTGATGTCGTCTGGCCAAATAACTTTTAGTCACACGCACTATATACTCTCTCTAATTATAGATCTCAGACAATATTAATCAGCCTCACTAAATAGTTCTCATAGGGAACACATATTTCTGTCTCTCTCTCCCCCCCCCTCTCTCTTGGGATCTTCACTCCCTCTCAAGAACGACCCACCCACCATCGGTGGGCTGAGTCATAATGATGGATGGCTTCATCACAATGGAAGCAGCTGTTTCCACACTCTCTACGCTCCCCGAACTATCATTCTCAACTTGAACCACAACCACCACACCTTTTTGTTGTCGTTCTTCATTCAACACGAGACCGGTTATTTTATATTGCCGACTCAAGGTGCATCCCAACCATGTCAATGCCCCTCTTACTTGTTCTCCTCCTCTTCTCTCTTGACTATCATCTGGAGACATACTGCCATACCAAATATGATACCTCAATATATCATCATCATCTTCTTCATCATTATCGTGATTATTATTGTTGCGGATGGACCACTCCAAGAGCGCATTCATTTGAACTACCATACTAGTACCCCTTTTCCCTCCACCTCCAAATCCAGCTATTCTAGTCACCTCTACATGTGTGCTGGTAAGGTTAGTGACCACATTGCCTCCTCTAACACAATAATAATAATTATTATTATATGCAGTTTCATTCTTTAATAGAGAAAAGGCATTCACTGACCAGTCAATAGGAAAAACACACTGCTTGTCTTCCACTGGTGAAGATTCAGGTCTGGGAATGAAACTTAGCTCTATGTTTGTGATGCGATTATTTGGACAACACATGTGACATGGGATGTCTATAGAGAGGACATACATGTGCCATTCATTGTCATCACTGAGTTGTGAGTCGTTATTATCTACAATAATCCAGTAGTAGTTACTGTCTTCATTGTTTGATTTCATTGGATGGCTCAATGGAGCCGTCACTGTGTACTGCTGCCGATGATGATGCTTTTCATCTACTCCTACTGCTACAGTCAGCTGGACAACCGTTGTCACATGGCAAGGCATCGCTGTTGCAACAATATACGCCTCCAGCTGCTGCATATTTTGATTGAGTGGTATGTTGACTGGAAATAAGTCCACTACAACGGGAGATTTACTTCTCAGATGACCACTTATGTGCAAGTAACCCCCCCTCCCTCTCCTCCTCCCTCCCCCTCCTTCATCATCCTTATCATTAATAATTATACTAGCCTTCACACTACTACTACTACTACTACTACTATTATCATCACTGGGGTGAATGTTCAGTGAAGGTTGTAATGATTGTACATCTATATTATACCAAGCTAATGAACTCACTTTCTTCCCTTGAAGATAGAATTGCCTTCCTGTACCATTGGAAAATGTACTATGAAGGGGAAGCCTCCTTGCTATTGGGTGATTAGTAATAGTACTATCAGCATTATCATCATTCCCATACCATGCAGCTTTGATTCTCCTCCAGAATACATCATCCCTTTCTCTCCATGTCACCTGTCTATTCTTCTCTTCCTCCTCTTCTTTTTCTTCATTCATATGTTTCAACCAGCCCTGTCCATCTTCAAACGGCCAGCCAACAGCAAACAATGCCGCAGACGCCCCTATATCAGTTATGTACCTCAAGGCAACATCACAATGCAGTCCACCTCCACCAATAGTACCCCTTCCAAAGCAATCCACTCCTACAAACACATCACTAGCATGTCTACCTGAACCCTTATGAGCTAATTCCACAGTTCTCTCCAATGTATCTGGCTTCCAGGTGTAGTTGAGATAGATGGCATCACAGGCATCAAAAAAAGGTTTGTTCAGTGGGGTCAGAGCATCTTGCCACTCTAGTCTTCCTTGTACCGTCACTGCATCATACCATATTATTAAATTATGATCATTAATAGTATGAGACATATCAGTTAATGTCTTCAAGAAGAAGATTAGATTATCTATTAATTGAGTACTACTACAGCTGCTGCTACTACTACTACTGCTGCTATTGTCCAAAGTATTTTCTATATTGACCAGCCAGCCATCAAAGCCATAGTACTCTGCTATTCTAACTAATTGCCTGGCTGTGAGTTGGCACTGCTCTTGGTTAGAGAATAACTGCTCACAATAGGATCTACCTTGTTCTCCTTCGGTGATGAATGTGCCGAGGATCTTGACGCCGTGTCGGTGGGCAGCATTGGTCCAGGCGGGTGGGGGTGGAGAGACGAGGTGGTGAGAGAAGTAGTTGAAGATGTCTATTTGGGGCCAGTGGGTGAAGACATAGGCGCTGGCGTCGTGGCTCCCCTGGGTAAATCTGTCTTCTAGGTAGTTTCCTGCCATGTCGTGGCATGCGAGGAGCTTTGGTTTTGAGATTAATGGGTCGTCCTTGTTTTCCTGGGGGATGGGGGATGGTGACGGTCGGTCACAGTGGGTAAGGGTTGGCGAGGATGAAGTGGACTGGGGATACATTCAGTGGCAATAAGATAGATGGTACATATGTCTTAGGATACAAAATGAGAACCTTACTTTAGGGAGTGGTATGCTTGCTCTTGAAAAGGAATCATGAAAATTTGGACTCCAGTCCAAAAGTTCTTGAGGTTTGCGCAACGGACGTATCTGTGGAGGTTCGTAGCGTTTATCCATGTCTTTGGATACCGAAATATGATGGATTTAAGAAGGAAAAGTGGCCATACTGTCTCAGAGAGTAGAAAAGAAGAAGTTTTTGAAGCGTGCCAGTTTTGGTTTAAAAACCCAATTGTTTGGTCATTAGAAGCAGAACTACTACATTATCATGTTGTTTACACTTATGATGTCATCAATTAAGTCTTACAATTAGTTGATACACCATATTGTTCACTCAGATCGAAATTAAGTGATCGAAATGGAAGACTCTTACAAAGTTTTAGGTCTACAAGACAAGGGAACTGATGCAACAAATGCAGATATCAAGAAGGTAAGTGTACTTCGAGTATTTAGCCACACTTCGCTCTTAATATCCAACCCCCTTTCACCGTCTCCCTTCATACGGCACAGGCCTATCGCAAGCTAGCCTTACAAAAACATCCAGACAAAAACCCAGACAACCCCAATGCAGCAGAAGAATTCTCATTGATCCAAAAAGCCTATGATTTACTCACTGATACAGAAGCCAGGGCCGCTCTGGACAATCTCCTGAGAGCCGTAGCAGCCAAGTATGAACGTGCAGCTGCTAGAGATGAGAAGCGTAGGAAGATGGTAGAGGATTTAGAAAGAAGAGAAAGAGCATCTGAAGGAGCTAAATCTGAGGAAGAGGTAGCTAGAGCAAAGTTAAAGGCAGAAATAGAGAGATTGAGACAAAAGGCAGCAGTGGACAAGGAACGTTCTCGAGCTGCTTCTCCTTTTCCCTTTCCGACTACAACTGCCCCTCCTCCTCCTCCTCCTCCTCCTCCACCACCACCACCACTACAATCATCATCAGTACTAGACATGACAGATCCGTTAATACAAGAAAGACTATCCAGGACTATCAAAGCATCCTGGATCACAGGGTCAGGTGAATATTCATCAACTCAGTTAAGACACATATTCTCCAAGCATGGAGAAGTAGATGATGTGGTCATCAAGGAGGAGGAAGGAATGAACAAGAAAAAGAAGAAGAGGAAGGGGAGGGCTCTAGTGGTAATGAAGACGGTAGAAGGGGCTAGGTTGGCTGCTGGTGATGTCAATGGGGATCTTTCTAATCCTTTGTTGGTAGTACCATTTACGTTCAAGTCAGAAGATGGTAGTGGTGGTAGTGGTGGTGGTAGTGGTCCACCTCCCGTGATAAGAAGAGAGGGTGGTCTAGCTGTACATGGTGTATCATCATCAGCTACGGTATTGACAGCTAAACCTACAGGGCCATTATTTGCTGCTGCAGCAGCAAGCAGAGGAGTAGGAGTAGGGGTGAAGCAGGCAGGTAATAGTAACACAGCAGCAGCTCTCAGTGGTGGTGGTGTTTCTTTTTCATCATTCAAAGCACCGACTGGAGGACGAGTAACAAGTGCTGCTGAGGAGGTGATCTTAGCTAAAATGAGGCAAGCAGCTGAAAGGCAGAGATTGTTGGAGAAAATGAGGCAGGAAGAAGAGGAAGAGGAGGAGGAAGGTGGTGGTGGAGAGTGAGCTCGGAGATAAGGAAGACGGAAGGATGGATCGGTCAGCGACTTGGTCTGTGTGGCAGCTGTGTTTATACTGCAAGAATACAATTAGAGGGGATTTCTGTAAGAAATCAAGCAAAAGTTGTGATAGTATCTATACTATCTCATAACTAAGGTCTTAAATATCGAAGTCAGGATAGTTTGAAGGAGGTTTAAAGTGATCATCTCGCGATTCGATTTAACACGCTTTATCGACCACAACCATCCAAGAACCCTCTATTTGAATCTGTATTTACCACTAGTAATCAGAAATGAGGTCCTTGAGTCTAGCTGTGTTGGTCCTCTTGGCCACAACTTGCGTCTCCCACTATGTCATAGCCGACCCTCTTGTCGTCAAAACCGACACTACAGCAGTTGAGGAAGAACAAGAAGACATCTACATTACCATCAAACAGAAATACATCGACATGGCTGCTGAGTTCTGCGACTGCGATGACACATATGAGCCTCTCTGCGCTAAAGATGGTGGCAACTATGCCAACGATTGTGTTCGCAATTGCGCTGGCATTGAAAAGGCCTACGATGGGATATGTGAATCTTCTTGCTTCCCACCTGGTAAACGCAATTGTAATGGTGATTGGGATGGTACCATGCCAGTATGTGTCTTTGGACTTACTTTTACCAACTTGGCTGAAGCTCAGTGTTCTGGACGTGCTCTCCCTGGCTCTTCTCCTCTCTGTTCAGCCCAAGGGGTGTGCGAGTATGGCGTGAGAGATGGAGAGGTGGTTACTGTCTTGACCACCGATAAACCACGTCCTGGAGTTGCATGTACGTGTATATATAGATACATATTTATACAAGAAAAGTCTAGCAATGCCTTTGCTTGGTTTTGTCCACCTATTACTCCTGTAGCCCACCACATAATCTCGCTTTCTTTTAATTCTAACCCACCTCTCCTCCTCCGTCCCTTTCCCTTTCCTCTCAATCTTTACAGCTGTGGCCCAAGCCAGTGTGAACACTACAATGCCTGATGGATCTTCCCCACCCCCTTACAACTACGCTGAAGCTCTAACGAAGACCATGCTCTTCTACGATTCCCTAATGTCGGGCAATTTCTCTAAAGACCGTCGTCACCTCGACTGGCGTGACAACTCCTGCTTTGACTGCATCGGCACCTATGGTGAAGACTTATCTGGAGGCTACTACGAAGCTGGTGGTACCTTTATGAAGGCCACTGTACTGAATACCATTGCTTTCAACGTCCTGGCCTGGGCTGGTCTTGAATTTCCACAAGGATTCAACAACACTGGCAATCTTGATGATTTGAAGTATAAAGTTAAATGGGCAGGTGATTATTACATGGAATGTCATCCAGAGGAGGAAGTAGCAGTTGCCGTGTTGGGTAATAGTACTCTTGATTATGACTATATCGGCCCTCCAGAGTTGTACGAGGAGTATGTGGAATTTAGACCTGCTTTTTATGTGACTGCTGAGGATCCAGGTGCTGAGATCCCTGCTGTTCTGTCTGCTGCTCTTTCTTCTGCCGCTCTGTTGCTGCAAGAGGATGACCCTGACTGGGCTGAAGAAGCATTGGAACACAGCGTTTCTCTGTACAACTTTGCTAAAAAGTACCCAGTCAGTGTGAGGAAGAACTCAAATGAGGAAGTCAATAACTACACTGGAGGGAGTTTGGAGTCTGAAATGGCATGGAGTGCTGTGTGGTTGTACAAAGCAACAGGAAATGACACCTACCTGGCAGAAGCACAGGCTTACTTTGATCAAATGGGCGGTGCAATTGAGTTTCCTCCAACCTTTGAAGCTGGTAAAAAAGACGTTGCAGTAGCTATTCTGTTAGCAGACATCACCAAGGATACTGCTTATGTCAACTATGCCAACACTCAGTTCTTTGATGCATACCTCAACCAAAACGTACAACACACCAATGCAGGTGCAGCTCATCCCTACCACTGGGGAGGCAACCGCGCTCCTGCCAACTTGGCCTTTTTAACCCAAGTCTACGCACCAATCGTAGTGAAGATAACCGGCGACACTGCATACGCTGCTCGTTTACTCAACTATGGAGCACATCAAGCCAACTACCTCCTTGGTGATGCCGGTCGATCTTGGATTGTAGGTTTTGGTGGCTTTGGTGAAAGCAACGACAACCCAGCCTACATATGGCACAAAGCTTCCTACTACTCCATCAAAACATGGGATGATTCACTAGGAGAACACATCTTCATGACCCCCATCTTTGGACCATGGGCCTCCAATCAAAAAAAGCCAACAGTCATGAAGAGTAAATTGTTATTTGAAAGTAGTAGATTGCCTCAAGCTCATATTGCGTATGGTACCATGTTTAGTTCTCCATTGATGGATGATTCCATGGTGGCATCCAGGAAGGATTACAGTTATACTGAGCCTACTTTGGAGTATCAAGCGGGATTGGTAGGGGCTTTGGCTGGTATGTCGGAGATGTATGGGTTGGAGGAGTGGGAGGGGGATATGATTGGAGTTGTTTATGAGTAAAAGAAGAGAGAATTTGTGTGTGTGTGTGTGTGTGTGTGTGTGTGTGTGTGTGTGTGTGTGTGTGTGAGAGAGAGAGAGAGAGTGACTAGGAATTTTTGACGACTCGTTATTGTGCCCCTATGCGTTCATTATTTTAAGGAGTTTTTAATGTGCGTATGGATTTTTGAATTCATAGTTTATTTTTTCTCCATGGTATCAGTGCGTAACAAGTAAAGTTCAAGGTAATGACTCTGAGAAAAGGAAGAAGGCGGAGTATTGATGTCGTTTGAGCAGGACTTGGAGAGAGGTCGGTGAGGACTAATGCAACCTATGAAGAATTAGTTCTCCTTGCTCCCAGGCATTAAGATTGTAGATTTCATCCTTACAGAAAATAGTTTCAGATAATTTGAAGCATACAAAGTATTCTTCTTTTCTTTCAACACTTGAGTTGCAGCCATTTACATCTTTGTTTGGCGAAATGCTTGGAAAACCTTAAATAATGTCAAATATTTGGGAAGCAGGGGAAGCTGGAAGCTTCGTTGGTTCTGATCTCCGCGACAGAGGACAACAACCTGCTCCATCAGAATCTCAGCAACAGGGAGGTGGAGGAGCAGACTCTGTCAATAATGGCACTCAAAGTCCAGTAAGTTCTACAATTTCCTCCATCCTACTGAACAAAATACCACTTGCATTCTTTCTATATCGCCACTTTCGCTCTTCCTGATTCCTGTAGTGATCACCGCCCTTCCTCCATCTCTCTGACCCCGTCCCCCCACATTTTCCTCTTCCTCCCCCAATCAACAGAGAGTCCCACGCAGCCAGATCAGCAGAGCCCACCCTAGTGGAGTTCTAGGCCAAGGATTAGGCGAACGCGCCAGTGCAGTTCTCTCTATACTCAGTGGTGATGATGAGACAGCTCTCTCAGCAGCGGAAATGGCAGGAGAGCACACCTCCCAACCAGCAGAGCCCACAACCCAGCAACCCCCTCCTCCTCCTGGTACTGGCACAGCAGCACCTCCTATGCCTTTCCCTATGCATCATCATAATCATCAACTTCATCATCAAGCTGCTAGTAATCTACAAAATAATAACAATCCTAGTCAGCAGAACCTTACCCATAACAACACCAACAATCACAATCATCATCAGCATCAGCATCAGCAGCAACAACATCAGCAGCACCCTCACGGTGGTTCCCCTCCTTGCACGTCCACATCGCCAATAATAAGAGCCAGCAGCATTGTATCCCAAAATGGATCAACTGTTGTCCCTCTCTTTAGATTCAAACATGCAGAAATAGCTGTAGGTCATGCTACGCAAGCAAAGCAGGCTCTTCTTGGTAGTAGTCCCAATAGTGAGTTTCAACCTAAAGGAGGAGGAGAGGGAGGAGGGGGAGCTTTCCCTCCAACCAGTAACAGACGCACAGCTAGCTTTAGATTGGCTGCAAGCAATTCATTTGCCAGACAACAACAACAACAACAACAACAACAACAACAACCTGCAGCATCAGTTACATCTCAAGGCGGACCAGCCGCTGCACCTCCATTAACAGCAGTAGCAACCATAGCAACAGCAGTGCCTGGTGAGAAATCAGTGCCTCTCCCTGTAGGTCTCTCTGTAGCTCAGTTAGGAGCCATGGCTGCTTTATTTACTGGAGGTGGAGGAGGAGTAGCAGCCAACCCAGCCAACCTGCCTCAATCATCATCTGCCCCCAATAGATCAAATTTGAGGCCACCCCCTCCTATTAAGCCGAAGCTTCATTATAGTAACACGCAGCAACAAATGCAGCAGCATCTACAGCATCTACACCAGCAAGAGAAACAACAACGGAAGCTGTCTATTTACAGTCAAGATCTTGCTGATGAAGCTATGCGGGAAGGTAAAGAAGAAGCGCAGAAGAAGAATGGTAATCTTGGCAATGATAAAGGCATAAATTGTGGTCAACAGCAAGAGCAACAACAGCATGCCTATTCAAACGAAGCTGTGACGACTGAGGAAGAAGAAGAACAAGAAGCAGGTCAAGAACATAATCAATTAACATACCAACAGGATGAGCAACCAGAGTTGTCATTGATCCAGAGTAGTAGAGGTCCCGGTGGTGGTAGAGGTCATGTAGCCGTGAATGCTGAAAGAGCTGGAGAACAGCATCACCATCAAGAAAGGGAGCAAATGGTACCTCCACCTCCTCCACAACAAAATTTATCAGTAGAGGCTATGGAAGTTGCTTTTGAAGAAGAAGATGAGGGTGCTTTGGAGGTCCAACAACAACAACAACAACAACAACAATGGCTGCTAAACCAAGTACCTCGTACCACTGCGCCTGCTCGGCCACCTCAACGACAACCACAACAGCAAGGCCACCACAATGCATCATCAATCGGAGCGGTACTGATAGCAGGAGGAAGAGAGGACGCAGCTGCAATGTTAAGAGGAGAGGAGAAGGGTGATGGTAGCATCTTTCAAGGTATAGACAATCCTCAGAACAAGGCTGTAGCAGCAGTAGGAGGAGGAACGACAATATGCAAACAAAACAACAACAAGAAGAACAGCTCGCCTACATACCTATCTGAAGCCCGCCCAGCCCTCGCCCAGCAAGACGGCGGTGGTCCAGCCACCATGAGCACCGACACCACCACCAAGGACAACCACCAAGGAGAAGAAAATCAAGCAATAACAGCAGAAGCAGCAGCAGCAGCTGCAGCACAGGAAGAGAAACCCATTCAAGGAGCTGCTCAAAGCAGCCTGGCCACAATGTCAACCGGAGACCCTAACGCAGCTGATGGGAGCGTTGATATGAGTGCTCCTCAGGTGCAGAAGAATCAAAACACACCTTCTTTGAAAGAACAGCAGCAGGTTGCAGTGGATATGGTGGTGGGAGGGAATGAAGAGAGAGATGATGTTGCCGATCAACGAGTGATGTTTCCAGGACGTAATGGCGGTGGTACTGGCGGTGGAAGTGGTAGTGGTCGTGTAGTACACGCAGTAGTGATGCCAGCTTCAGTAACAAGAAGAGTAGCAGCAGCAGCAGCAACAGCTACACTACAGGTAGTTGATGAACTTATGAATGTAGCTGACATTGGCATAGCAGCCAGGGAGTCGGTGATCTTAGATGCCGGTGGTGAAGAAAAAGAAGAAGCAAAAGGAGGAGGAGGAGCTGCTGCTGTGCCACTGCAACCTTCTGGAGCAGCAATTCAAAATGTAGTTGGACCAATGATGATGATTGCAGAGGGGCACCCAGCCCCACTAGCAGCAGCAGCAGCTCAATCAGTGATAGCAGCAGCTGGGGGAGTTCGATGCGTCTTTCCAAATGGTAGTAAGCAAAATGATGATGACGACGGGGTAGAAGCACTGAGTCCAATGATGACAGCAGCAAGAGGGCTTGCTGTTAGCCATGCAAAAGAAAAGAACACTAATAAAAGAGGTAAAGGTGCAACAGTTGCTCCAGCAGCAGCAGCACCAGCACCAGCAGCACCAGCACCATCTCATCTGAAGGCAAGGCCTGCTGCAAGAGTTGGTGGTAGAGGAGGGAGAGGGGCACATGGTGGACGACCAAACACTACTACTGCTCATGATGCATTACAACCACCACCACCAATAGCAGCAGTTAGTGGTGATGATAATGATGCTGTGATGCAACCAATGCCAAGTACACTAGGTGTATGCTTTGGTCCTACAGATGAAGCTGGTGCTACATTTTCTGGACAGCCTGATACTTCACTCATTCCTTCTCCTCCTGCTGATGTTAATGCTGCTACTCATGGTGATGCTCCTCCTTGTCATCGTCCTCAATTGCCACCTCAATCAGTGGTTGAGGAGTATCAAGGCAATAATAATAATAATAATAATAATAATGGAGGGGGTGTTGATAATACTGCAAGAGCATATACTACTACTACCACTCATAATAATGTGTCTAGTAGCATCATTGGAAGTGGCAATGATAATAATAAGAAAGCAGTTTTTAATAATGAGGATGGTGGCGATAGCGGTGGTGATGACCGACCAGCTCCTACTGCTCAACAACAACAACAACAACAACAACAACAACAACAACAACAACAACAACAACAACAACAACAACAACAACAACAACAACAAGGAAGAGTGACGAGAGGCGCCGAACGAAGAAGAGTCGCCGCCGCTGCTGCAGCAGCTGCAGCTGTCTCTGCAGTTGCAGGCACCAAGAGTAG
>Ga0209986_10002673_pt1 | contig 16129 bp, 13 predicted proteins | sample BlataG_FD_183168 | JGI IMG/M metagenome (GOLD analysis project Ga0209986, IMG submission 183168) | Deep subsurface microbial communities from Black Sea to uncover new lineages of life (NeLLi) - Black_00105 metaG (SPAdes) (version 2) | ecosystem: Environmental > Aquatic > Marine > Oceanic >...
TCAGGCGAGAGAGCCAAGAAGCCGTTAACTCAGGAGCAAACCTAAACCCAAATAGCTGCCGTGTGTTCAAGAGACAGGCGTGTCTGATAGGAGAACACAACAGTAAAATCAATGCTTACGTGTTTCCACTGAAGACTTTTGACTTGATATTGGGAATGCCTTGGTTGCAGTCAGAGCAACCCAACATTGATTGGAAGAACAGAGAGATTTCCTTCGCATCACCAGGGAGCGTGATCAAGGTGGCTCAGGGTAGTAGCGGGAGAGAGGAGCTCTCCCATCTCATTGATTTCTTTCCAGATGCACACAGTGATGAGTATGCGTACTCCCTGATGGAGTCCATAGGGGATGAGACGAACTCTCCCAGAGACTCAGTAAAAGTGGCAGAAGCAGCCAAGATCAAGGATAGTTATCAAGATGTGCTGGCTGAAGAACTGCCCAAGGTTTTGCCTCCCAGGAGGAGTAGAACATGGGATAGAGGTGCTACCAGGTAAGTTGCCACCTGCAGTTAGCCATCTTGGATTGGCGAGCTTTGGCCAGCTTAGGCCAGTGTGAAGTACATAGAGAGAGGTTTTAGGGTTGACAGGGTATTATAGGAGGTTTATTAAAGACTATGCTAAACTCCCACTCCCACTAGTACAATTGAAACAGAAGGATTCTGTTTTTCAATGGGGGGAAGAGCAGCAGAAATCCTTTGCAGCATTGAAGCAAGCAGTCACTCAAGTCAGTACTGGACACATTCCTTTTTATCTAACCCATGGATACCATCCACTGTGTCCAGCTACCTTGCATTTAGGAGCAGCAGTCAATGAAGCAGCTCATTCTATGGCCACAAAGGTACAAGCAGCAATAAAGTTGACCAAGGAGCACATCAAGAGAGCTCAAAAAAGACAGAAGATGTATGCTGATAGAAAGAGAAGGGATGTAGAGTTTGAGGAAGGAGATAGATTTAGATACTAGTGACCTGTCTTTGAAAGAAGGTCAAGTACGTAAATTAACAGAGAAGAGGATTGGTCCCTATGTGATCAAGAAGAAACTCTCTCCAATCAACTACGTATTGGGATTTACCCAAGGAATACTCTAGGAATTCATGCTACTTTTCATATCAGTAAATTAAGCAAGGCTCAAGAAGGTATGAGAGTACCAGTAGATGATGAAGGTGATGAGAAACCAACTGTAGTAGAGACAGGACCAATAGAAGGTACTGATTTGTGGATAGAAAAAGATATCATAGACAGAGAGTGGAGATGGCATACGTACGCGAATGGTACTGGTAGATGGAATGCATACTATTTAGTAAATTTCCTGGGAGCCATTGTGGCAACTTAAGAGAAAAATAGTACAACAGAAGAGAATAACCTTGGACCAGAGATTGAACCAAGCAAACAAGAAGATGAAGCCGAGTGGTAAACCTCCTGTTGAGGATCTCGAGTAAGAGAGTAGAGAGAGTTATATGGGTTTGTTGGATACCTAGGTATCCATAGAGTCGGTTTACTCCCAGAGGCTCTGATAGATAGAACTAAATTATAGGGTAGGTATTGAGAGGGCTCAATCCTGTAAGGGGGGAGGAATGTGACAAACTGAGACAGCGAGAGAGAGAGAGAGAGAGGGAGTTGACTGGTCAACATGGGAGTATCCAGGGGGCGAAGATAAAACGGTAGTTTCAGTCTTATTCCTCAGTCTATGTAACGATTTTGTTCTTAAGGTTGTATTTACCCTTTCTAATACGTTTTCACGCGTTACACTCTAGGTTTGACCAGTCGTCTACCAGTCTCCTTATATGGAGTCAATGATGAGGGTGTTGGTTCTACTAACAATGGTGGCATCTACTTCATCCAACCAAGGTTTCCCCAGGATTAAATCACAGGGGAAACAGATAGCAATCAACTGTCCCTTTATCGGCATTGACTACATAACTACTCTACCCTTGTATTAAGACAGGGGACTTTAATCCCAATATATCAGTAATACCCATTCAAGGCAATCTATTCACCTTATACAATCTCAAACTCTGAGTACCGTTACAGCGAGCCTTGTCAGACGTCCGATGGCACCTATGGTCGGTGACATCATTGGGGTTTCGTTTATTTAGTCTATGGATATCCATAGACTAAAGCATCGATACTGCAACGATAAAGGCTGACTTAATTGTTTACCAGGACAGTCGACAACACTTTTTGTTTAATTTTTTGTATTTTTCAAGTCAACTTTCAAGTCCAAGTATGCAGGCTAACCGTCCAGTAGTATGGGCTATTTCGCTAATCTCGATGTTAAACCTGACGGTAGTTTGGCATGGATATGGTTCTCAATGGTCAACCTGCAGGGAAGAGCCATGCAGTATGCGCACTTTCGTTCCCCCTAGCAGTGGGCCAAATCCTGAGTGGTGCTTTGAGCGGAGGTGGCAGGGATGATGACCAACAGCCCAACAAGGATGGCGATAAAAGCGGCTTTAATGAACTTCATCAAGACTTGTTGATTGCAGTATCGAAGATTTGGACTAAAAATCCGTCTGTTTTCTCAGAAATGGAGATGAAGATGAACTTTTGAGGTACGAAGTCTAAAGAAACTGCAGTTCTGGTCGCACAAGTTCAGAAAATAAACAACAAATGATTTTCAAATGCACTCGCATGGGGCCAGGCTGCATATATGTAGTAGAGATTCTCTGCCTGGGACAGCTGGCAACGCCCAACGTTACCAACTTTTTACACGCCCTCACTCTAATACTGTAGCAGAGTATTAGATCTTTCTTAGTTTGGCAATATACATGTATGGTTTGTAGTCATATTATCTGGGTATACATATGGATTGATTACAGTCCAGTAATTAATCGGACATACATGCATTCTATCTATGATTCATTACACATCTCTCAATCTCATCTCTTCCAGTCAGGATCCTGCTCCCCTTTAGCCCAACTCATAATTCCATCCAACAGTTTCTTAGGAGCAGCAGGTATAGCCTCTATAGTATCAAATATCTCCAATAAATCAGCATTAGGATCCTGCATACCTCCCTTCTTAGTAGGAATACCTCTAATAGGAGCCAACCTTTTTCTCACTCCAGTCATAGTACCCCCCAATATCTGCTTTTCACTCAGTCTCAACACAGCTGCCACCCTCTCTTTAGCACTCAGATCTCTCCTCTGCAGCACCTTGACATCTTCCTCAAAATCACCTGCATATGCTTGTAATGCGTCTCTCAAATCTGCCATCATTAGTTGCAATATTTCATATTCATTTTCCACGCTAATGATGACATCTTTATCAAACGTCACACTTGCTAATTGAGCTGGATCTTGTATCCTAGAGAATCTTAGATATGCCAGTTGTTGTACTGCTATTCTATCCGAATATATAGGAAATACTTCTTGTGCATTGTATCCCATCTCTGTCAGTACCTGCTTCTTGGCAGTGTACAATTTATCAGCAGGCACCAGTCCAGCGCGCATGGTGAGAAAATCTGCTGGATTATTGGGCTCCAATGTACCAGTGGCCAGTAACAGCTCTCCATTGGGTCTACCATCATAGATCATTACTTCCTGTCCTGCAGAGTAGGGTCTGGTGGCAGTGAGGACGGCGGCACCCTTGTCCAGGTCATAGTCCAGAAGGGCGCCTCCGCTGGAGCCTGTTCGGGGGAGGGCGCCCAGGATTGGGAGCATAGCGAAACATTGGGCGCTAGGGAGGTAGGAAGCAGTAGCGAGAATGACACTCATTGCCTCTAAGAAGGAAGTCTCATTATAATATGAAGTATTATCCATGGATTGTTGTAGTTGTAGTTGTGAGAGAGTATCCTGGATGGCAGTCCATTCTTGTTGCAAAGCAGCACGGCGATCATTTGCTTCTTCAAGTACTGGGGATCCACGCAATAGCTCCTTCCTTTCATCATCAGTCCATAATATAGGGGTGAGAGTAGAGATAGGGAGGGTGGCTACAAAGATGGTGTAATCAGAAGCAGTGCCCAGTGACCGTTGTCGCATCAACCAAAGAGAAAGAGAGACGAGTTCGCTGCGACCTTGAGCGAGTTGGGATAATATGTCGTCTTTTTCTACGTCAACTGTGGTGACTGCTATGTCCCCTGGTATTTCTAGTAGAGATTCTCCCTTGTTTATATCTCTGGTTGTGAAATAGGCTACACGTTTGGATCCATTGTCTTCGGTGACAAGGGTGGGTTCCAGAGGTGTTGGAGGAAGGCCTTTGGATTCGATACACCAGCGGAGGAGTTCATCGTGCGTGGACGTGCATGTGGCTTCTATGGTTGATGCAGAGCACGTGGAGCGATGTAATCTACACTTCAAGGCTTGCAGGGAGCCAACAGAATGCAAAGGGAGAGAACTACTTAGAGATTTTTGTTTTATTTTCGAAAGATTTCCAGCACTCCTCGGTGAAACTAAAGGCAAATGAAACAACACCATTATCGCGTTAAAGTGATATGAACGTTACTATTTAAGTTCCACTCAATGTTCAAAAGCATGCAAGTAAGAGGTGATCGGATAGGCTTCGCGTCTCAACTCCAGATCCGCCCTCTCTGGCCAATTCAGGACCTCTTTTTTACCTTTCCTAAGTGATGCTGGTACCTAGGGTGGTTGGCAAAGGGATAGGTTTGGCAACTTTCAAGCTCCATGGTCCATTCAGGAGAGCAAGCATAGGATTTTTTTGTTAAAAAGAAAATAGAGCGGTGTGAAAAAAATAAAATATTCTTCTTATCAAAATGATTAGTCATCCCATACTAATCATCCTACACAATTATACTTCCCACATCATATCATCATCAGTTTTCAGTCTCAGGTGCAGGAGCCAGCGCACAAGAACATCTGCCACAGCTCCAATCACACTTACCCACCATCCATGGCTCTTCACATTTTTCAAACTCCACTTGCTGCATGCATGTGTATGAGCTGTTTGGAGGTATGTCGCTGCATACAGATGGACATGGGGACTCATCCTCTGGTGGTGGGGAGATAGGGGGGATGGGGGTTGGAGTTGGAGTTGGAGTTGGAGTTGGTGAAGGGATTGGAGTTGGTGATGGAGGAATAGGCACGGGTGCAGGAGCAGGTTGAGGGCATGTTGCATCTTGACCAGCACTTTTCAGTGAACAGCAAATGATGTAGTTTCTTGGATCAGCTCCAATCAAAGCACACTGTGGAGGAGGACAGCTAGGGTCATAGCGTGGGAAGAACTGAGTGGCTTTGGAATAGCAGCATTGGATCCATGTGTTGCCGTCAATGCGCCCAGAGCTGCTCTGAGCTTGCTCAATGCATAGAGCGGGTGGAGATGGAGTGCAGCATTCACCGAAAGGATTTTGTGCACAGCATGCTGTATTGAGGAAGGGAGTAAAGGAAGAAGGTTTGTTGGTGAGAAGGGGGGAATTGGAGGTAACCAGAAGATATGATCTCTCAAACATGCTCACCATCAAGATTGTCTGGGTTCACACCGCAGCAGCCAGCACCCACAATTGGGCTTGGATTCAAGAATTGAGAACCGAGTTGCTCTGGAACCTCGGGATCAGTTTGAAGAGTTTTTCTCCCCAAGCAGACCTGGGAAAGGATTGCAATTAGCACAAGAATTGACCACTTCATTACGCAGTTGGTAGAAATTTAAGGAATTTTAAGTTCAATTGAACAATTGTTATGCTTGTTTGGTGTGAAAGCAACTAACTTTATAGCCACACACGCTTCAGATCAGATACTCCAGCTGGATTACGAATTTTGGTCAAACAACTCGAGGAGAGAAGAGAGCCGAAGAATGAAATGACAACGAATTCTACCAGCTTGGGTGCGGTTAAAACACATTCACCCAGCTTGTTGGAACTTCAACATATAAAAAATTGTCACCTTGCTTAAAAAATATTCAAACTTAATGAAACAAGAAAACATTATTCAATTATTATTCTTTTTACTTGATTCGAGACCCTATGCTGAAAACCCGTCACCCTAGGCGATTAGGGACCGATATACACCTTCACAAACGGTGTAATCCTACAAACCACATCATTTCATGCAGCAAAGCAAAACTATCCCCTTCCTCCTTTCCTTCACCATCGCCGATCCCTATGGCTGCCGCTGTCATAGGAATGCTACTGGCCTCTGCACAAAGAGGTGCCTTCAATGTCCTAATCCCTCAACTCCAGCAAGACTACAGCTTCACCCTCCCCCAGCTGAGCATGTTACAATCAATATTTTTATTAGGCTACATTATCTTACAAGTCCCTGCTGGAAAACTCTGTGACACCACCACAACTACTCTAGGCCTTGGAGGAGGTCTGTCAGTAATGATTGCCGCTCTCTTTCTCTGGTCCATTACCACATTCGCACACTCCTTTGTAGCAATTTCCACCAACAACAATTCTTACTTATTATTCAAAGCCTTTCTGTTCCTCCGTTTTTTAGAAGGCCTAGCTCAGGCTGTCATTATGCCAGCAGTGAGTAACATTGCCTCTCAGTACTTTCCACCGTCACAACGTGCTTCCAAGACTTCTCTTGCTTATGGAGCCTTCTCAATAGGAACTGTTATTGGTCTTTGGGTTACTCCTTACCTTTGTGATAATATTAACAGCAGTAGTGGTAGTGCTGGGTGGACCAGGGCACTATCTATTCATGGTTTGATTGGAATGACTGCTGCGATATTGCTTGCTATTGCCACTGCTCTGCATCCTCCGCCAAAGCAACCATCTGTACTACTAGTAGAGAGTAAAGAAGCAGGGTTGGATACAAATACCAAACATTATCTTAACAACAACAACAACAACAATAATAATAACGATAACACTCGTGACACCTCTATATCAATGAAATTGCTAGCGTTATTATGTCTAACACATGGGGTGATTGGATATACCTTTTTTATTCTCCAAGCCTGGATACCAACTTTCATCTACCCCCTGGTATCAAATAAGCAACAAATAGGACGCTTATCAGCAATACCATGGGTATTTACTGCAATCACAGCTCTATTGGCAGGCAGATTATGTGATTGGTTACAAAACACCAGAGGTCTTTCCTCCCTCCAAGTACGTAGATTAGCGCAGAGCATAGCATCTACACTCGGAGGCGTATCTCTTCTAGCCTTGCTGCTATTCCAACACTCATCATCACTAGTAGCATCCTCCTCATCAGCTACTGGGGCGATGATATGCCTGACTGTTGCAGTTGCTGCTCAGGGGTTTAATTATTCAGGGTTTCATACATATGTTCAGCAAGTGGCTCCTCAGGATGCTGGGGTGGTGCTGGGCATTACTAATACATGTAGTGTTGCGTGTGGGATATTGTCAGGGTTGGTGGTGGCATATGGAGGGTTTGAAGGAGCGTTTTTGATTGGGGCTGTGCTGCATTTGGTGTCACTGGCGACGTTTTTAATGTGGGCAAAGGGAGATTTGACGAGGTAATTTTAGAGAGAGGAAGGAAGAAGCAGGACAAGGAGGGGAAGCCCAATATTTATTTTAATTCTAAATAAATGTATATTATTATGCGGACATGGAGCGGTCCTATTTGATTGTAAGATATTCATTGCAGAAGACAGAAGGATAGATGTTATGGCCTGAAAGTTGGGCTCTCGCGGATCTCAGGCGAAAAACGGTCGATCGTCGACGTCCCTCTCATGGTTTTTCTATTGCTGATACTCCCGATGGACTGCAATTTGAATGGAATAATTATAGCAACATGATTGCATCGGGAACAAAGATTAGGGTCCAGCTGCCTGATAGCAAAGTAAGTGCATGCAATTTCACCATGCATATATTGTCCATAATCCGATTCAATCGCTAACTCAAGCTATCCTTTCACAGGAGGAAGTGGATGCAACCGTTGAAAAGTGCAGCACTCAAGGACGAAGCTGCGTATTGATTCTCTCAGAAACAGGAGTAAGTTGTTTTCTCCCCGCCCATCTTTGCCGCCTCTCCTCTCCCCACCCCTCTCAAACCAACACCTACCCTCTCTCTTTGCAGGAATCCGTATCTCTCAACATTGCCAAGTGCCCATACACCATACTCTCTAGTAAAGACAATGCTAATGAAGGTGACGATGACGACATTGACGAAGAAGAAGAAGAGGGAGAGGAAGAAGAGGACCTTTCTGACAGTGAAGAAGAAGAAGATGAAGACAAACAGCCAGGAGTGTACAATTCAGAGGACGATGGCGATTGGGAGCCAGGTGAAGATGACATAGCCGATACTGCCATTGAAGACCTTGCTGACGTCATCACCAATGATCCAGCCTGTATCCTCCAAGGTAATGAAGATGTAGCTCAATTAGCTCGTGCAGCTGCCAAGGAAATATTCGACTATGCTTCACAACATGCTGATAATGACAATAATATTGCAGATGCATCATTATTGCCAGAGTTGTATGTTGATGGGTTTGATGCTGAGCAGATATGGTTGCAGATAGATCTACAGAGTGGGCCATTGATAAAAAAGGCACGCAAATTGTTGAAGAAGGTGGGTCCTAATGCTAGCTTATTGACTGAGGAGACTGAGGAGATGTTGGAGGATCTATTGGAGGAGGGTGACAAAGAAGGTGATGACGATAAGGAAGATGAGGAGGAGGAGGAGGAGGAGGAACAAGAAGAGGAAGAGGATATTGATTATGATGAAATGTTGGCCAATGGTGGACTGGAATCAGAAGAAGAGGAAGCGGAGGAAGAGGAGGATGAGCCATCTGGTAGGAAATCCAAACCCAACAGCAACAACAACAAGAAGAAGGGCGGTAGATCTACAGTTGAAGATGATTACCTCAATCTTGATGATATGGAAGCATTTTTGGAACAAGCTGAAATGGAGGAAGAAGATGATGAAGGTGGAGATGGGGATAGTGAAGAAGAAGATGATTTGGATGCAGCTCTGGATCCTGAAGCACCAGACACTGATGATGAAGAGGAAGCTGAATTGAATGCATTGTTAGAGGAGGAAATGGCTAGGAATAAAAAGAAGACGGTCAAGTTTAGTGAAATGGATGATGATGATGATGATGATGAAGAAGAAGAAGAAGATGGTGAGGGTGGTGATATGAAGGCTGATTACAGGTATGAAGATTTCTTTGATCCACCAGGACATCACGGTACAAGGAAGCATAATGATGATGAAGAAGAAAAGCTAAGAAGAGGCACCAAGCGCCAGAAGATTAAACATAGCTTGCTGGATGACGACGACTATGATGGCGATGATGGTTTCGATGATGAAGATGACGACGATGTTGATGCCGTTTATGATGACGATAGAGGTGGTGGTGATTTTCTGAATGAAGAAGAAGAAGAGGATGAGGATGAAGAAGAAGAAGATGATGAATTGGTACTTTCAGCACATGAACGTCGTCTAGCTCGCCTAGCCACCAAAGCTCGTGCCTTGGAAGAACAAGCCATGGGCGATAAACACTGGACATTAACCGGTGAAGTAGCAGGCTCATCTCGACCTAAAAATTCAGCACTAGGGATAGATTTGGATTTTGAAACCACAGTCAAACCACCTCCACCTCCCAGTGAGGAGGTGACCTTGGACCTCGAGCAGTTGATTAAGCATAGAATAGAAGAAGCGCAATGGGATGATGTCATCAAGATTGCATCTACATCTGATCTACTTGGTGGTGGTAAGAAGAGGAAGGTGGTAGAGTTGGATGATAAGAAGAGCAACCAAGGACTGGCGGATATGTATGAGCAAGATTATGTTGCAGCAGTGACTGGTACTGTTGACGATAAACAGGAAGAAGTACGTCGTACTGCCAGAGCTCAATTCACTGCGTTATGTGCAAAACTGGATAGACTGAGTCATCTTCATTTCGCACCTAAACCTGCACTTGAAGAGGTGACCGTGAAGGTGGATGCTCCTGCATTAGTTATGGAAGAGGCAGCCCCGGCCTTTGTCAGTGAAGCCGCACTCAAAGCTCCAGAAGAGATACATGTTGCTGCCAACGGTAACGCCGCTGCTGCACTAAAGGCAGATGAAGAGCTGACAAAAGAAGAAAGATCAGCACGCCGTGCAGCCAAGAAGAGAGGCAAGAAGAAGCAACAAGCTCAGTTTGACGCTGACAAGGCTGCCCGTCAGTCTCAATTGCCTGGAGGAAGGAAGAGTGCTGTGTTGGATGAAGAGGCAAGGAAGATGGCCAAGGCTCACAAGAAGAAGACAAAAGCAATGGGTGGTCCTAAGAAAAGTGATTATACCAAGTCTGCTAGAGTGTTTTCTAAGATTGCAGCCACTATCAAAGGAGGAGGAAAGGGGGAGGTGGTGATGGGTGGTGGTAATGACAAACCAGCTACTCATTTGAAGCTCTAACAACAATATATTGTGTAATAATAAGGTAAATTATATGTTACACTATAGTATTGCTCTATATACTTTAGTAGAAGAATCCTAGAATTTTACCACCAAGTTTCTTCCTCCTAGCTTCCTCATGGTCCATAATGCCCTGACTGGTGGTAACAATAAAGTGACCAAACTGACGAGATGGCAATAAACGACCAATCCAGTCTTCAATGTCACCTGCTGAGAAGTCAAAGCGTGGAGAGATGACACCGCACTTGTTGAGGCGGCCGTTGAGCTCCACAACAATCTTGCCTGAGCGGTGATTGTCGACAAACTCGAATTCACCAATGTATCCGTGTTTCATCATGATTTGGAGGAACTTGATTACCACCTTGGATGAGGGTCTAATGAGAACTTGCTTCTTGCCGCGTTTCTCAGCATTGTACATACTTTTCTGTAATAGGTAAAGAAGAAGAAGAGAAGGGTGAGTGGGGAGGCTCAGGAGAGAAGTGGGGAGGGTGTGTGCCGTCGTCGGGCATTGATGGGTTTGGGAAACGTATGCTCAATAGCTGTGCAAAGGGTCTAAATACATATCAACGTCCATCTGATAACATCTAAGGTGTTATTGGAAATGCAACTTACCAGGGCATCGCCCAACACTGAAATTCGCACCATCGCCGCTAGTGATTATCTAAGTTAGCCTTGGCAGGTGCTGTGTCCTGTGATAAAAAGAAGACTATGTTCAGGATATGTGATATTTGCCATATTTGAATGTAAACGCTGTATGCTCAACGTCTCTAAGAAAGAGGCTCTCCTTCTCATCACAGCCTAATGATTTTAATGGAGGATGTGTGACGGCGGCTTCTTTAATGCTTACCTAGAGTCTCTGACCTATTCAGATGTATTAGGAAACCTAATTTAAAAGAAACGATGCACCAGAAGACAGGTTGTGAAATAGGAAAAGGGAGAGACGGCGGGGAGAGAGAGGCCCGAAGAAAGTTGACGAGGCCCAAATGAAATATGAATTTGGCTCAGTCAGTTTGCCACTCAATGGCAGTTTTCAACCCTCGTTTAAATTCACCCAACGATTAAACTGACACCATGGCAACAGTTGGCAAAGCGGTAGCTGCTCTGGCCTCTGACTTGAAGCTATTTAGCTCTGAAATTGAAACTCAAATTAGAGAACTTAACCAAAACCTGGAATACCGTCCCATCACTGGTGCTACGCACTACCGACATTGCTTAGAAGACCTCTGTGAGCGCTGTGAAGCTCTCGCTGGCGAAGTAAAAGCCCTGGAGGAGACTACAATGGACGTTCTCTCATTCGACGAGCTGACTCGCCTCTGCTCCTCCCTCTATTCCAACAATCTCGCCACTGCTGCAGCTCTAGAGACCCACCTCAAGAGCTACGGATACAACCAAATATACCATCCCATGCCACCCAAGGATCCTCTCTCTTCTCTTAAAATCAAGAGCAGCTCCATCTCTCCCACTAATAACAATAAAAACACCACCACCACTCCTGCTCCTCCCAGTACAGTCTGCAAAGCCATGGCTCCACTAACTGCTGCAGAGGCCCTTATAGCTCGCAAGGAAGATACCCCCTCCTCCCTGGAATCTTCTCCTGCTATCTTATCCCCCTCTATGCAGGCTTTGATGGGCAAGTATGCCAACATGTCTGGAGGCAGCAGTATCACTCCAGAGGGGCTCCTCTTGCATTCATCTCCATTACCACAACAAGTAGCAGCTGCAGCTGCAGTATTGAATGCACATAATACTAATGATAACAACGGTGTTATTCCTCCTACGTACTCCCACCACCAGCTTGCTACTGCTGCTACTGCTACCACTCCTAACAAAGGTCAACTATCACCAGGATTTCAAGCAGCTGCCAATGCCCAGGCAGCTGCATTGGTCAACAAATACAACACCAACACTATGATGGATAGATTGTATATATCAGGTCAAGAATACGAGATTGATGAGGAGACAACATTGGAACTGAAATCTCAAGTTATCAAGAGTAGAGGTTTGATTGGACATGGCAAGGATGCTTCCTTTTCATTTCAACATAATAATAACAATAGTGGTCAGGTGGTGAATGATGCTGTACTGAGTCATCATCAACAACAACACACTACTGCTCCTCCTGCTCCAGCTGCTATTCAGATTCAGTCACACCGCCTTGATTCTATTGCCATAGGACCTCCATCAAATGCCCAAAACAAAGATACCGCTACTACTCTGACTCCATCATATAATCCAGTATTGAAAGAAGAGTACGAATCTCTCCCTATATTCATCAAATCACAGATTCCCCTGGACATCCTGAATTCCACTCTAAAGAGGGTGTACACTGGGTTGGTGGAGAGAGGGGGGGATGCATGTTTTGGATGGGATGATATTGAGAAGGCTGGGCTGGCATCAAGTAAGGGGAAGGTGTTTGTGAATTCATTGGTAAAGTTGCAGAGGGCTCAGTTGAGGGTGGTGTTGGGTCATGGTACTAAATATTACTTGTCCTAGAATGGGGAGGAGAGGGAAATGGTGAGTAGAGAATTAATAGGGGAAGGACGTTGTCTATTCTTCTTGATGGAGCAGTGTCCTGTTGTTTGCTCGCTATTTCTTGACTTCAATTACCGTGTATCATACATACAAAAATAGTAACATCAACATATACTACTGGACATAGTGATTTAGCTTAAAAATGGTGGGCCTGATGATACAATCGAATGTGGAGATGTCATTGCCTTTAAAAACAAGAATACCCAATCTAAACGCCAGAACGCATGCAATATTCCCTAGATCATCAAGACGCATAACATCTACCCGTCCACACTCCCCTCTAAACTCCTTCCCAGCAGCAGCATCACCACCACCTCCCGACTCCTCCAGACCCATTATCCAACCAGATGCCATAATCTCCCCCGACGGCGCCTACTCCTCCACCACCACTACCACCTTCCTATCCCCAGATGACAAATCCGCACTATGGAAACGCGCTATCAAACTCCCCATGTACTCAGTCGGCATCATGCCCATCCTCGTCAGCGCCACGGCAGTCAGTGCTCAGACTGGATCTTTCAACCCCACCACCATCCTCCTCTTCTCCTTTGCTGCCATCTGCATCATCGCCTGGCTCAACCTCAGCAATGATGTATTTGACTCTGTTACTGGTGTAGATAAGTCTAAGAAAGAATCTCTAGTTAATTTAACTGGTAATAGAACCATGGTCTTCTTGACAGCCAATGCATTGCTCCTAGTAGGAGCTGGACTGCTGTTTCATATGATTCAATCTACATTGGTTGCCAAGATGTTATATGCTGCAATATGTATGGGTTACCTATACCAAGGACCTCCATTTAGGTGGAGTTACCTGGGAATAGGCGAACCTTTATGTTTTATTGCATTTGGACCTCTAGCCACATGTGCTTTCTACTTGGCTCAACTTCCTTCTTCTTCTTCAGCAGCAGCAGCAGGAGCAGCAGTGTCGTTATCGTCTTTGACACCCACCATCATAGCTTTATCAGTTCTGATAGGCATAACAACCACAGTCATCCTCTTTTGTTCACATTTTCACCAAATAGAAGGTGACACCAGAGCAGGAAAGATGTCACCTCTAGTGAGGTTGGGCCTATTAAAAGGAGCAGTTGCCCTAAAGGTAGCGGTAGGGTTTACATATATGCTCACTCTGGTGATGTCATTACTGGGAGTACTGCCATTTGCCTGTTGGACCAGTGCAATGGTGTGTTATCCCATTGCAGGGGAGATGGCTAGATTGGCGGAAGAAGGGGCAGCGGCGAGTGGTGTGGTGGAAGGAGGAGATGATAGAGTAGCAGCTGAGAAGCTGGCTCCGTTGAAGATGATAGCTACCAAGTGGCACATTGCCTTCCAGAGTTGTATGATGTTGGGTTTTGTTATTCAGAAATTAATGGTCATGTAATCTATTATTAGTATTACACACACACATATATATATCTAGACAATCATAAAGTTCTTCTCCTCAATTTCCTTGTCAATCTGCTCTGCTCTCTTGGGATTAGCAGCCAGTTCTTCATCTACAGTAACGGTAGCAAGACGCTGCTTTTGTTGCTGAATGCCTACCAGTTCCTTTTCCAAAGTAGCAAGGGTCTGCTCAGCATGTGCCTTCATACTCTGTGCAAGTTGGTTGTACTGTGTAAACTTGGCGTTGAGCTCGGCCATTTGGGCGGTGCCATCGTATTTGGGGATTTTGATGCTATCGAATTCTTTTTTGAAAGATTCTACAATTTCTGGGTTGACCTTTGTCTTCCAATCTTCCCAATCAATCTTTTTAACAGGCTGTAGTAGTAGTAATGTGTGGGTGTATAGGGGACGTAAGGTTTAGAAATAGGGAGGAAGAAAAGGGAGAGATAGAGAGAGAAGGAAAATGATGTAGGGGCGACGTTACCTTGCTGAGTTGAGAGAGACGCTCCTGGACCTCAGTGAGGGTATTGCGGAAAGCAGCGAGCTCCTTCTTCTCCTCATCTTTGAATCCTGCGCTATAGATAGCGTTCCAATCGACTGGCTTTGCAGCAGCCAAGGGTCCGTCAGCAAAGCATCGCTGAGCAATAAGAGCAAACCCACTCTGCATAATTTTAATCAACAAGGATACATGGTTAATCACTCTGATCGTGCCTTTCAGACCAGCATAAGTACTGCATAATCATCATCGGGTAAACTTGCCTGCTGTCCTAATCGTTGTGCGCTTTGTCTAAGCATCATTTTACGTTATTTTCACGTCCTTGCGTTTCTTCACAGTAGAGATCCAATCTACGTTTACCTTTATATTCCTCAAGTGTAGAAACAACAAAGGAAGACACGTTCTGATACTCAAAATCACCCTTTTCCTCAGTCCTTTCATTCATTTTCTCACCGCCCACGACCCATATCAACCCTCTCTCCAACTTCTTCTTCACCTTCAGTCCAGCTATCCCTCCTATTCACCTATGTTACATCATCTATCCCAGTACTTGATATTAAATACAAAATCTTATCCACCTGATATTGGGGGTATCACTGCTATTTCATCGCCTTGCTGTAATACAGCCACACTGCCCACAGCAACATATTCCTGATTTCTAGCCAACATAAATGGACCCAATTCTTTTAATGATGGATACTGAAATTAGTAATTTGTAGGACAATGAGAAGTTTGGGAGGAGGTGTGAGTTGGAAGTAAAGGTAAAGGGAAAGAAGTGGGCTCAACTGGTGGAGGAAGGGTAAAGGGAGAGAGAGTCGCCGTTTCGGTTTCTGCAGATGTTGTCGAGAGGGTTGAAAAACGGTGCCTACCTGTTGGTGCAAGTGATCTAGGAGTTCTTTAGTGGTGCTTCCATCTTTGATGTTTACGTTTGTGCATCTGGTGCCCGTCAAATCACTGCTCCTTGCGAAGAAGTAAACTTTGACTTCCATGGATCGTTTCAAGCGGAGATGCTGGGTTCAGTTTAGCATAATGGGTCAATGGCAACTTAAGCGTGCTGAAAGTGGACTTGGTATCTACACAGTCCTGAAATAAGTTGATGATAAGTATGCTGAATTTGTCGACGTGCAAATGAAAAGAGCTCTAAATAGAGGGTGCAGTCTCAGTTTTCCCTTAAAAACAACCGTTCTATTCAACTTCTGTGCAAGATTATCACGATTTAATATATACAAGGCATATATTGCATTGTACAGACACTATTAAATTAACTGTATCATCAAATCATCAAATCGCACGACATTGTGCAAAACAGCAATGCATGTTCACTCACTTCCCTTGGGTCGAGTAACAAAACCACGCCCATTTGCACAGACATACGGTACAACATACTCAGTAAGAGACATCAACGTATTAGGTAGGTCATTGCAGACATTCCAACACCCTCGTTTTTCTCATAAGAACGCTCGCCCA